>Ga0209463_1001459_pt1 | contig 14513 bp, 18 predicted proteins | sample AgamicMgSfrz_FD_187169 | JGI IMG/M metagenome (GOLD analysis project Ga0209463, IMG submission 187169) | Agave microbial communities from Guanajuato, Mexico - Mg.Sf.rz (SPAdes) (version 2) | ecosystem: Host-associated > Plants > Phyllosphere > Phylloplane/Leaf | place: Guanajuato, Mexico... | reverse complement strand
TCAGTTATCTTAGGAGTTTCACCCGTACCCTTAACCCCACCACTCTCCAAATTCGAGATCCTATTCTGAATACTCGCCTTTGAGGCATCATGGGCTTCTTGGAATTTCCCGCTATAGTTCGTTCCAGTTCTAACGACACTTCCATCTGGCAGTATTTCTACACCTTTAAAGATTGGGGATATGGAGTCCGCACCTTTTGCTAATGTATTTTCAATTATATAATACTAGGAATTTATGTTAGCCTTAATTCATAAAAAATTACTTTTTATAAATTTAACCCAAGTTTCTCGTTACCACATTTCTATATTATAACATTAACTCAATCGTATCTTTTAAAGCTTCATTTACATTAATAGCCTTTTAAATAAAAAAACTGAAAGAGGATTAATCCACCTTCCAGTTTCTTCTTTCATTATTCTATCGGCCCCATAAATTGAGTAATTAAATAAACATGCTCGATAAGTTTGACTTTTTGTAAGTTTTCTACTTTTTCTGGTCCACCTAGTGCAAGTAAAGGTGTGTAACCAAAACATTCATCAATTTCAAGCTTTCCGTATTTATTTAATGCCTCCTGATAATGCTTCCAATCCAATGCTTTCTCTAAAAAATAATCATCTTTCGTATTTTTAAAGAAAAACTTAAATTTTCCAGCTACTACATCTACCGTACCTTTTCGATACTTAAGTAATAATAAATAGTTATTTTCCCACACAAGAATATCTCCCATACCTGTTGTAAAAATTGGGATAGCTTCTTCATAACGAATATAACTTTCCTTTAATATATCTAAATATTTTTCTGGGTTTATTGCTCTTAAGTATCCATTTAACATACTCCCAAACCCATAACATTTCCATAAATCTATTATTTGATCTGGAACTTTCCCTGTATACTTTTCAATAACCTCTGTTGATGGTTTTTCGAAAGATATAAAATCATTTATATTTTCCATAGTATCCCCCTACTCCGATTTCAATCTAACATTAAGATATGTCAATTTTTTTTCTTCCTCTGATAAGGTGTCAGCAACTCGTCTAATTTCCTTATCCACATTACCAATCCTGCTTTTCCACTGCGAACCTATTGATGAATTAATTCTAGAATCACCCATGCCAGTTATTTTTAATGGATTTCCACCCGCAATTTGATCTGGGTCATGTAATGCAGCTTTATCCTTTATCCACTTTAAAGCTTGCTCTTCTGCTTCCCTAAATGAAAAACCTTCTTCCATAAATTCATCAATTTTATCTTGCACAGCTTGTTTTCGTGTTAATCTTTGAGCTGAATTTGCTTGTTTTGATCTCCCATATTTTAAAAATTAGTTCCGATTCTAAATAAACTCATAAACTGTCAATTTTCCCAGTCCATCTTCTTGGTTTTTTAATTGTCGTATAAACTCATCTTCATTATGTTTCCGATTACGTTTAAATTCGATTCCAATTTCGTCAGTACGCGAGCTATTATTACCCACTCCGCTAGTTTTATTACTTCCTTCTAATTTACTATGCCCATGAGCAAGTTGATAAGCGTCATCCTTAGTTACCGTACTTGCCTTTGAAAACTTTCCAGTTACTTCTCCAACAGTTGAAGGAAGCTTCACTCCTATTCCAGTATCCACCATCCTAACCGCTACTGGAATAGGAGTATTTTTCATAGCATCTAGTGCATTCTTTAAAGTCTTATTTTCCCTAGGCGATTGTACCACATTATTTCTACTCTAAAACACAAAAAAGCACTTGTTGCCTCAAATAGACAATCAAGTGCTTTAAGTTCATATGTTTTTAAGTAGCATAAATTTGTAAGATTTATAAGATCTGTAAGTTTTGTATTAACAGTACGACACCTTTTACATGCCATGACAACTACTACGTTAAAACTTACGAGTTTTTACGAGTTCGTTAGTTTAATGTACATTCCATGTGTTTATATTCATCGCCATGTAAAATGTCATCTCGCCTAAGCTCGTACTTCGTTTTCTATTCTATCATTGCACACAGTACTCCATGATGGTATTACCTTCATGGAGTCTCTATTTTCAAATATATCGTTTTTCTTTTTTCTAATTCAATACTTTAATTATCTTTAGTTCGCTTGCCTTATGTGTTAGTGATATATAACACCTTTCTTATAGATAGCTTTGGCACTATAGAGTGCTCCTAAAAACATTATCTTTCCTCTCTACACAAATGAATATAATGACCAAATTCAGGAAATACATCCCAGTTTCTTTCAAGGGTATCGCTAATCTCACGCTCCTCGACTAAGCCGGTCTTTAAATCCCTTTTTTCCATTGCTATATAGCCATTTTCTCGGAATCCCAAAATCAAGCTACTTACTTCTGTATCAGTTTCATCATCATATTCCCAATACGTAGCTGTTCTTAAAAATATCTTACTGTCACTCACAACTTCAAAATCATAATTTAAATACTTACGAATCAAGTCATCATAAAATCCCACCAAAACCCATTCATTTGTAACATTTACAATATACTTAAGGTTTTCATCTTCAGTTAATACCGCCGTATATGGTTCATGTTTTTGATGGTATGTGTATGCATCACGGTCATCTAAAATATTCCAAGGCTTCTTTTTAATGTCCGACCATTCGTCACAATAATAAATTTTCATAGTCAATTATACACCTTCCCTTTAATATCCCTAATAATAATCCTATTTTTTGTTGCTTCATCAAGAATCGTTTGCGGAATTGGTTTATTTTGAACTGGTACTTCTAATATTAACTCACCTTTAAGCCGCCCCCTTTGAGAGCGTTAGGATTAAAAGGACCATTTGATATTTTAGAACCTGAAGGATATTTTTTTGTAATTTCATTTAAATAACTCTTAGCTGTCTTTTCTTGCACTTCACTAAGTTGAGTGAATTTTCTAGATACTATTTCCTTATTGTGCGCATATGAGTCAACTACGTATTTTTTACCCCCTACTTCTTTTGCTTCCAACTCTACCTCATTATAAGGGTAACGAGGACGATTTTCCTTATTAAAATTATTCCCTGCTTCCCATCGCTCTTTAAGCCAATCCGGTACACTTTTCTTTTTAGGTGTAGCTTCACCCGTACCCTTAGCCACACTACCTTCCTTACTAACTCCTGAACCTCCACTACCCTTAGCAAGTTGATAAGCGTCATCCTACCACATTATTTCTACGCTAAAACGCAAAAAAGCACTTGTTGCCTTTAATTGACAATCAAGTGCTTTCAGTTCATATGTTTTTTTAGTAGCATAAATTTTGTAGGTCTTCGCTTGATTTTATATTACATCTTTCTATAAAAAACTGCAGTCCAATTATATCTAACACTTGGGCTACACTTCATATCAGACATTTTTTCATATAAATGTTCTTAGTATATTATTTTTGTAACTTTAAACTAGCAATTAACTCATCTAAACTATCCGAAATCTCTTCAAATGAACCTCGTTCAAAATCCTCCAATTCAACCTTACCACTTACATTATCTAAAACAACTATCAAACCGTTCCCCTCTACACCTATTGGAGTCTTATCAACCTTATTATGATTGTTTTTATACCCTTCTAAATTACTTTCGAAGGAATCCAATTCAATATTTGGTAATACAGGTTCTAGCCTAATATAATGATTACCAATAAATCCATCTAAATCAGCAAACCAATAAGAATTAAAATAATCATCAATTGAAGTGTGCAGTTTAATTTCAAATCTTTCCTCAATCTTCGTTAAATCATTCTTATTATTTTTTTCAATAGGTTTCCATGAAATTTCTTCTTCATCATCCATTTCACCCTGATATATAAATGAATCAACTTCTTCGTTATATGGCGTTTTAAATAAAAAATCTAACCCTTTATCAAAATATTCTTTTCTTAAATTAAAATATTTGCTCATAGCATCCTTCATTACCAAAATAATCACCCTTACTTTTCTAAGAATTTTTCTAATAGTTCAGCATATTTTTGGTCATTTCCCCAAACTCCTGCGCTTTTCTCAGCATTATGAATCCCTCCTAAACCTGGATGTAGCTTTGAGGGTACAGCCACAGCTTGACCACCACCACCACCACCAATGTGATGATGTATTAAAGTGTCATTATATAATTCTTTTAAATCATATTGGGGAAAATGTTTTCTAAACGTTGGATTGTTTATAGGTGCGAATCCTAATTCTATTTTTTGTCTATTTGACCTATTAAACGCTTCTGGGTACTTCTCTAACATCTCTTTCCAATAAAAATCTTTATCGCGTAACCAACCCTCTGCATTGGTGTTTTTTTGCCCTTTACCAACATAGGGCATCTCAACAGTTAAGCGAGGATCCGCAGTATATTTAGCCTCTAGCTTACCTAAATCAGCACCACGATATGTTCTAATAGGATCATTAATATCACCTATCTTCTTAACCGTTTCACCCGTACCCTTAACCCCACCACTCTCCAAATTCGAGATCCTATTCTGAATACTCGCCTTTGAGGCATCATGGGCTTCTTGGAATTTCCCGCTATAGTTCGTTCCAGATCTAACGACACTTCCATCTGGCAGTATTGCTACACCTTTAGCGAATGGGGTTACGGATTCCACACCTTTTGCTACTGTATTTTCAATTATATAATATTCCCGACTTAATCTATCTAACAATCCTTAAAAATAATCTATATTGATTTTCACTAATTTAGCAATCTCTAATATCTCTAAGAAAAAAGCACTCGCTACCAATCATAGGTTTTCGAGTGCTTAAATGTATATACTTCCCATCATATTTAAATCATTTTTAAGATTTGTTCCTTCACATTTTCGTCAAACTTGGCTCCTTCTACCTTTGCTCCTGTCCAAACTACATTGTCAAGTTTAGCACCGGTAAAATTCGCGTCAGTAAAATCACCATTTAAAAGGGTCGCTCCTGTTAAATCTGCGTTTGTAAAATCTGCATTTCTAGCGTTTACTTCTGATAAATTAGCATCTTCTAAATATGCTTTTTCAAAGTTACCTTCTGTAAGATTCGCGTTGCTGAAATCCGTTCCCGAACAGTCGGCCTGTTTTGCATCTATTTTATATAAATTTGCTCGTCGAAAAGTAGCATGATTTAATATCGTTCCAACTAATTCTCCATATGAAAAATCAACTTCATCAAAACATGTTTCAAAACAACTACTTATATTTACCTTTGCATATTTCATATTGGCTTTAGAGAAATTAGCTTCACCAAATCTACAATCTGCAATATGTATTTCCTCTAAATTACAGCTCCTGAAATCAGCAAACTCAAAATCACAATCAAAAAAAGATGCTCTCATTAGTGAAGAAGCTCTTAAATGGACTTGTTTTGCCATGATACCCTCTGCCATCACCTCTGACAAATCTGAAAAAGTAAGATCTAAATTGCTCATATCTAGCCCATCTATAATTTCATCATTGTATTGAGATCTATTTAATATTTCCATGACTCTTATTCTATCATTATTTTTCTCATCCATGATTACAAATTCCTTTCATTTAACTTTCCAGATACTCCTTCCAAGCAACATTTGGAGAATAAGTTACAACCATTCGACTTTCATGAAAACTTGGCATGGCCATTACTTGAGCTGGTTCTAAGTATTTCATTACATGTAACCAACTATCAAGTAACATATCTATATCGGCTTCTAATGGATTTTGTAAAAGGTCTATACAAATCCCACCCCAATCCAGCTCTGATACGACAGCTGGGCTATTTAGTAATAATTCCTTATCAAACATGTCTAAAATATGACCACTCAAATATGTTTTAGCGCCTACCCCCAAAGGACCGTTAGGAAGAAACCTTACCGGTATAGGTAAGGCAGACATATTCATCCACATATGTAACCGTTCACGTTCTGTATTCCATGGATAAGACGCTTTCCAAAAGATTTGCGACACCCCAAAACGTGGTTTTACAATTTCTGCGATTTGATCGGATAACTCAAAAAAAGCAGACCATAAACTTTTAGGTATTGATTTATGAAACTCAAACTCAAGATATGACCTATGACTCCAGTTAACTTTAAAGCTTCCTCTATAGTGCACTGCTTTATCACGATACAAATGTACTTCTGATACTTTACGTTCCAAAATCACCTTTTCAAGAATTTCCTCACGATTATATTCTACCCGTACAGTTTCACTGTTACCCCAATGAGTAGGAGCAAATTTTTCATTCGAATCAAACACGCTCAAAAGACGACCTAGTATCTCTTCCTGATTAATCGATACTGTAGGATACATTGCAATTGTAAAATAATTAGGTTTCATTTAAATCCCCCTTAATACTAAAAAGTAAAGTTACATACTTATCTATATTTTTATCCATATACCTCCACCAGGGATATCTGGGTGCGCTTCCCACTTATGTGTCACTTTACCACTATTTGGATCAGTATAGAAAATGTCACTCTCTTTCGCTAAAGGCCCACTTGGTCTTGGATGAGGAGGAATCCCATTCAAATCGGGTTTATCGCTTGATATTGTCACAATATGACTTCCATTTTTATCTTCGAGCATCTCTCTTTCAGCTCGCATTTGGCTGTCATTATGAATAACGTGTTCTTTGTCACTTATTTTGTGTTTGTGATCATGAACTAAATCGATTTCATCCTTAGCATTACGACCTATACTATCTGGACGCGTAAGATGCCCTTCACTGGATGTATACGTAACAACCTTGCCAGAGTTATTGTCCTCTAATGTACGATTTAGGTGTTCTCCCAAAGCTTTTCTTCCTTTTATTTCTTCTTCTCTTCCACGCTCTTGACTTTTCTTTAAATTTTCACGCTTAACATCCCACTCTTTACGTTCTAAAGGCTCTTTTGTTTCTTCACAATGACGATTATACCTAATGTTATCTGCTTCCTTATAATCCCCCCGTGCTTTGGCTTCATCTATTTTTATTCGATAGTATTTTTCTCTTTCCGGGGTTAGTTTAATTTTGTTTGGGTTTGCGTTACTACCACCACTACCCTTAGCAAGTTGATAAGCGTCATCCTTAGCTGCCGTACTTGCCTTTGAAAACTTTCCAGCTACTTCTCCAACAGTTGAAGATTCTATATAAGGAAGCTTCATTCCTATTCCAGTATCCACCGTCCTAACTGCTACTGGAATAGGAGTATTTTTCATAGCATCTAGTGCATTCTTTAAAGTCTTATTTTCCTTAAGCGATTGTACCACATTTTTACCCAAATTTGGATTAAAACCAGGCATTCCTTCTTTGAATTTTAATAATTTGGCTAAATCAGCTAATTCACTCGTCCCTTTGAATGCTTTTACTCCTTTTCCTACTGCTCCAACAACTGGGATTGCGTCTAATCCACCAAAAATGATGTTTCCTACCCGCTCTTCTTGGCTCAATTTCCGGTGTGTTCCCCAGTCTTCTCCGTCGATACCGCTTTTTATTTGTACACCTCCGTATACTACTGCGGCAGCGGCCCCGAGTGGTGGACAAAGGATTGTTGTGATGATGATTCCTACGCCTATTCCTATGTCTCGCACCATTTCTAGTTTTTTCTGTTCATCTTCTATCGATTTGTATTCAAATCCTCGTGTGGATGGGACTACTTTCTTATATTCTTCATAATTTAGTTTTGCATCTGGATTTCGTTTTTTTAGTTCTTTGTATTCCTCTCTCAGTACATTATCAAATGCAGGTGAATCTTTAAAAATATCTTCTACTGTTATTTTATCTTTCTTCTTCTGTATTGTTTGTGGTACACTTCCGTAGCCCGCATGCGCACCTGGTAATACTGTCGTTGTTGTGGAGCCAATTCGGTTATTTGTTTCAAAACTGAGAATAGATGTATCTCTCACTTTTTGAGCGAATTTATCCATTTCTACTAAAAAAGGTTTATCTATATGTTCAGAGACTAATCGCCCTGCTTCTCCGCAATATTTTTGTAATGTCGTATAACTATCAAGTAATTCCCCGATTTTTTGCGATTGATCTTTAGGATTAAAATGTATACTACCATCCGAGTCTAAATCTCGTATTCTTCCATCAATTCTTTTTAATGATTCATTTGCTTCCCGTAATTTCATGAGTGCATCTTTTGTAATTCGATTCATACCATCCCCCATGTTTTGCCATGGTTCAGGTCTATATTTCACATCCATCTCGTTTTCATCCCCCCAGCCGTATGGTGATTTCTACAACTTACTTAATATTTCACGTAATTGTTCGTCCTTTTCAAGCATTTCTACACATACATTTCCTACAACTGTCGCTGACCTAGAATAGTGTTCAGCCAATTCTAGTGTTTTGTGTAATATATCAGGATATTTTTCAATTACTCTCATCGCTTCACCTTTTTGATAAAAATCACAGCTTAATAAACTCTCAATATTCGTTCCAATGACGTCTACATGGATTTTATATATATTTTCTAACTTCATTACTATATCAAGTAGTTCTTGAAAATTAACTAATACTTCTTCTCCACCACCAGAACCACTATCTCCCATTGATACTTGCATTATTGAATACCTCCTAACGAGAATTGTCTCGGGTCAATTAACTTTTTATATGGCATTTTTAACACGTCATACAATTTCTTATTAATCGCATAGAGGCTCACCCAGTCATATCGATTACGATCTACATCGATTTGAACGAAATCTTCTCCTTCAGTAAAATATAAGAAACATTCCCATTTTCCTCCTCTATTACTTCGAGGCCTCGTATACGTTTCTATCGCTATAACGTCTTTATTTGATAAATCTTTTTCCTCAAATGTTTGTTGTTCTGCCTCTGTCATTCTCTTTGAGAAAAATGTATCTTCTATTTCTCTCGGTTCTCTCAATAAGAAGGGTATGCGTGTTAATAATGAAAAATATACGTCCGGTTTTGGTATGTAGTCGATCTCGTATTTTTTATTTGGTTCTATTTCTGTTAATACAGCCACTCGGTCTTTATCCTCTTTTAAAAAGCCAATTAATACATTATTCATTCTCGTGTATTCATGACAATTTTCATATTCCTTTAATAGTTCAATTATTTGAAAAGCTGCAGGGGTAATTCCATTTTCACTTGTAAGTAGGCCTTTTTCTTTTAAACTCGTAGTTGCTTTCGTGACACATTCTGCATCAAGTAAAATAATTGCGTCACGGTTTGGCAATCCAAATATATCGGTAACCCCAGCTGCACCTGCGAGAACATATAATTCAGCAGGTGCAAAACTCATTTCTTTCCCCATTCTTTTATCCCTCGTTTCTCCATCACAGTTGTTTTATCGCCCTTACTTCCGATTTATCTCCGTACGTTTGAATGCTTTTATCTAACTCTTTCAAAGCTTTCGTATGTCCTTCAAATGCCTCTACCATTTCTGAATTATATTGAATGATCAAATCAAGATAACTTAAAAATGCATCTCTCGTTTTTCCATTCCATTTCGCACCTGTGACATATGCTTTTAAGTCTTTCGCTTGGTTTAAAGAATCCTTCATACCATTTTCAATGTTTTGTGCGTAAGAAATGGCACTTGCAGTGTTACTTCCTATAATTTCAACCTCTTTACCACTCATGTTCGTTCCCTCCATTCTTTGTATACTTAATGGATAAGTTTTTCAATTTCCTTTTTCTTTTCTTCAAAAGCCTTGGTCGCTGCAGCGTATGCTGACGCTTTCTCCGATTCTGCTTTCGCTTTATATTCCAAATACTTTGCATAAGCTGTACTTTTTGCAGATCCAATATCGCTTAATGCACTTTTAAAATAGGATAATACTGTATTTAAGTCTTCATCCTTTTCATGACGTTTTTGTTCAAATTCAACTGCCGGAATTTTATTAGCTTCTAAGCCATTACTTTTACTCTCATACTCTCTCTTCGCTGATTCAGCCTCTTGAATGAATTGCTTTAACTCTCTTTCTTTATCTTTTAAATAATCATGTAAATCATCATACCGATCTCGTTTCCTCGCACTTTCTGTAAAACCAGACGCATTTAAAAAAGCATTGTACAATTCATCTAACATCTTTCTCCCCCTTTAGCACAATAACTATGTAGTTAAATTCGTATATTTAAACATGAATATTCATTACATTAAGAATTAACAAATAATTATTTTTACATATTGCTATTTTATCAAAGGGATTTTAACATTTCCATATTTTATGAATGGCTTTCGCATTTTTCTTCAATAAAGTGAAACTTTAATCAATATGACTATGTATTTATTACTACCTTTTATCCAATTCATTCGTATTAAATCCTTGCTTGAGAGTAAGACCAGTTCTTTCTTATTTCATCAACAACTATTTCTGGATAATCCCAATGAAGCGTACGAGTAGGCTCCCTGACTCGTTTTACTATTCCTTAGGCTGTTTTGTTTCTATATTCATTCCAATATTTTGGCTCAGTCGCTCTTAAAAGAACAATAGAAAAAGGATCTGATATGAATATCAGATCCTTAACTTTAATTTCATAATACATACATCTTTTTACACGATAACTGGTTCATACGTGCTCAAATTATCATACTCAGTTTTTACAATACTAGGTGGAAGGTTAACACATCCTCAGATTCACCTTTTCTTGTAGCAGTGCATAATGTTTAATAAAATTAAAGCATATTTTTACTTACCAGACTTAATTTTTTCGTTATATTCTTCTAAAGTTAACCCTTTTTCTTTTAGATAAACAGCAACTTCTTTCCCTACATAACGATAGTGCCATGGCTCATACTTAATGCCAGTAATATTCTCTTTATCTTTTGGATAGCGGAGAGTAAATCCATATTCTGCAGCGTTCTTATCTAACCATTTGAATGCATCGGTAGTTTCAAATTTTGCATTTAAATCTTCTACAGTATTCTGCCATTCAACTGAAATAATGTCTAACGCTAATCCAGTATGATGTTCACTTGCACCAGGATACTGAAGATATTCCAATGCCTTAGCACTAGCCTCTTTATCCGACAAGCCCTGAGATTTATAGCTTTTAACTGAAGCATCATAATAAGTTTGTTGTAATTTTATAGCTCGATAACCTGATCTTAAATAAAGATTGATTCCCTCTTTTTTTGCAGCTGCTACCATATCCTGATAGGAAGTTGCAATTCTACTATCTATTTTCATATTTGGCTTCGCATTTTGGGTGATACTTGTTAATTCAATTCCTAGTTCCTTTGATAACATATGCTCTCTATTTACAAGGATAATTCTCCAATCATTAACATCAGAGATAGGTAAAACATCTTTTTTCTTCGCATGTATTTCATTTTTATTTTTATCGTTATTATTAGTAGTTGCCTGAGATGTTTGCTTTCCACTACAAGCAGCAAGACTCCATCCCATTGCTAATACCAATGCTAAAATTATAAATTTTTTAATTGTATCTCATTCCCTTTTTGTTTATTAGTCTTTATACCAATTTCCCAACACGTCTCTAGGAATCTCCTTGAAATCCTTCAAAGAAACCGGGCCGACAAATTTTTTAATTCCATGTTTTTTAGAATTTTCATCCGAATAATCTTTTAAAAATTGAATTTTAAATTGTTTCTTACCATCAGCATAGTCGGTTACTGTCGGTACGATTGCCGCTTGTCGTATACCAAAAGTTTTATCTTCATACTTAACAAATTGTACATAAGATAATCCTCCAACCAATGTTTCTAATTTTTCTTGCGCAGAAATAAGATTTCCAAGAGAATAATAGATTAGCGTTTCATGTCCATCTTTATTTTGTTTCCACTCAATTGGTTGAATTACATGTGGATGATTTCCAATTACTACATCTACACCTAAATCTGTTAAATATTGAGCAACTTCTTTTTGTTGCTTTGAAGGTGTTGAGGTATATTCTACTCCCCAATGCACCATAACAATCACCATATCAGAGCTACTCTTTGCCTTTTCCACATCATTTTGTATCGCTTTTTTATCAATTAAATTTAAAGCCCAAGACTTATCAGCTGGAATTTTAATTCCATTCGTACCATATGTATAATTTAGTAACGCAAAACGAATACCATTTTTTGTAATCGTTTTTATTTCATTACGCTCGTTTTTACTCTCATTAATACCTACTGGGATAACATCCGGATATTTTTTCCAGTATTCTCTTGTATTCGCAACACCTTTAATACCCATATCCATAGCGTGATTTGTCGCTTGCGTCACTATATTGAATCCAGTGTCCACTAAAGATTGGCCTACTTCTTCAGGTGTATTGAAAGTCGGATATCCTTGTACTTTTAAATTATTTCCGGCAATCGGAGTCTCCTGGTTCACTATAGCAAGATCACTTGATTTAACAGCTTTTTTGATATTTTCATAAATATAATTATAATCATATGAACCGTCTTTTTGTTTGCCATCTTTAATTACTGCGTCATGATATAAATTATCACCCGTAGCTATTAAATTCACAACCGATTGTACTTTTTTATCTTCCGTAAAATTAGGAGACTGTTGGATAGGACTTTTCTCTACCCAATTTGGTGCTTTTAATGATGTATCTATATTGGATTCAGCCGGTGGTAACGAAGCTTTAGATGTCTTAACATCAGTATTACCACAAGCGGTTAAAAGCACTAAAAAAATAAGACATACTAAAAAAAACTTTTTACTTCTCTGTAAAGTATCTAACATGTGATCCTCTTTTCTGTTTTATTCCTTATAACCAGTTCTAACAAATCATTCTTTAAAACAACGTATTTTGGTTTTACCCTTAATTATGGAAGGACACTCTGTTACACCTGCTTCGGAATATACTAATAATTGTTTTCCGCTTTCTAGCAATCTATCGATTCCATCAGAAGTGATAGGTTACTAGAAAAAGATGATCCATCAGGATGTCGACTAGTTTGATATACCTATTCCAATTGCAATAACTCGTTTAATATTTAAACAAGATAGGAGAATCGTTCATATAGCCTCTTCTCTCGCTTTATGTTTAAGGTGCCTCCAAAAAAGGGATCGTTGCTGTACCCCTTTACATAGTGCGAAATTTTTGCAACTAATTTCTTTCATTCAAGCGACAAACATTATACCGATAACAATAAGTAAGACCCAAGAACTTATTTTACCAATATACGAAAAAAGTAGCAATCTTTTGTCCCATATAAAGAAGCCCATTAGGAGAAATGAACGAGAGATTCATTCTATTCAATTCCTTCATTGATTAATAAAAAAACAAGCCATCCAACTATTGGATGGCTCTATACTATAAAGAAAATTTGTTATTGGATTACTTCAATTTCCCTTCAAAAACAATCTTCCTACCGCACGGCTCAACTACTGTTTTGCCGTCTTTCTTTACTTCATGAAAGATTGGCTCTTCCATACGACGAGACGGAGCGTAGCCTTCTTGTTCCATACGTGCTAAGCAGTCTGTAATTGTTTCATTTTCAAGTACTTCAAATTTCTTTTTATTAGGTTGTTTTGTCATGCCCTAACCTACTTTCTATTTTTCTTGATGCGAATTGATTTTTCATGTAGACCATATATAACATTGCGAGAATTCCCATTATAATCATAACCGCAATAAAAAAGCTTGTATACTGTATTTTTTCTATAAATACGCCGCCTAATACAGGTCCCATAATACTTCCTAAACTAAAAGCGATTCCGGATAATATATTACCTGCCGGTAGTAAATGTCTCGGTAATAAATCAGTCATAAATCCAAGCCCTAAAGAGAAGCACGATCCAATAACCATACCCGCTAAAAGCATGCAGGCAAAGACGATCCAGTAATATTGATCAAATACGGCGGCAAGTAGAAAAATGCCCGTACTTATGCTAAACGTCCACGTTAATATACGGTCCCTTCCGTATTTATCACTCAATATACCGAGCGGAATTTGTGTAATAATACCCCCAACTGCAAATGCTGGTAATAAGAAGGATACATCTGAAACAGACCACCCTTTACGAAGTGCATATACTGGTAAGTTACTGTTTAGCATTGCTTCAAGTACGCCATATGCAAGTGGTCCTAGCAGTGCAATCCATCCTAATCCAACAACTTGTTTATAACGAGAAAATGATGATTCACTCTTCGCTTCTCTTTCATCTTGCGCTGGGAATGCATTTTTTGTTGGAAGTAGTAAAAGCCAACCTATTAGACAAAGTATAGTAGATATAATAAATGGTGTTGCAAGACCGTACTGCACAGTGCTTGCTAAATACGGACCAACGGCAAAACCAATTCCGAAGAATACACCGTATATCGATACTTGTCTCCCTATTTTACTTGGGTCTGATGTTGTCGTGATCCATGTTTGTGTTCCGACATGAAGCATATGATCTCCGACTCCAACTAGAAATCTAAGGATAAACCATACCCAAAACGAAAATGTTTGTGTAAAAAAGAATAATGAAATAATAACGAGAAACCCACCTATAACAATAATCGGCTTCATTCCAAACCTTTGCATCGGTTTTTCAAGAAACGGCGAAATGACTAATATCCCAATGTACAATGCCGTCGCATGAATACCATTAATACTTGAACTAACCCCTTCTTGTTCAAAAATCATTGCAATGGCAGGTAAGAGCATTCCTTGTGA
>Ga0209463_1001458_pt1 | contig 14519 bp, 14 predicted proteins | sample AgamicMgSfrz_FD_187169 | JGI IMG/M metagenome (GOLD analysis project Ga0209463, IMG submission 187169) | Agave microbial communities from Guanajuato, Mexico - Mg.Sf.rz (SPAdes) (version 2) | ecosystem: Host-associated > Plants > Phyllosphere > Phylloplane/Leaf | place: Guanajuato, Mexico... | reverse complement strand
AACATGAGAAAAACACCTTCCTTTAGTATGCTTTTCTCTATTATAAATGGAAGAATGGAAACTTTAAGGAAAAAAATAAAGCTGTCGAGATTTTCTCGACAGCCTGAAGGTGCTGATAAGAGATCAGCAGCTTTTATTTTTATAAAATTGTTAAAATTAGGATCAATATCATGAAAAAATACGATATTTTTTATAAAATCTGCTAAACATCCTATAAACACATCCGATAATAGAATTATCAGGGTTGATAAGCCCTAGAATAAAGGACTTTTTTCAGACAAGGACGTCTGTCAGGTCCCACATACATGGAGGTAATAGGAAATGAGAATTAACCACAATATCGCAGCACTTAACACATTAAACCGTTTGTCTGCAAACAACGGTGCGAGCCAAAAGAACATGGAGAAACTTTCTTCTGGTCTTAAAATCAACCGTGCAGGAGATGACGCTGCAGGTCTAGCCATCTCTGAAAAAATGCGTGGACAAATCCGCGGATTAGAAATGGCATCTAAAAACGCACAAGACGGTATCTCTCTTATCCAAACAGCTGAAGGTGCATTGACTGAAACACATGCAATCCTTCAACGTATGCGTGAACTAACTGTTCAAGCAGGTAACACAGGTACTCAGCAAACTGAGGACTTAACTGCTATTAAAGATGAGATGGATGCACTTGTTCAAGAGATCGATGGGATTTCTAATCGTACTGAGTTTAACGGAAAAAAATTATTAGATGGTACTGAAACTAATGGATTTACATTCCAGATTGGTGCTAACGCAACTCAAAATATCAATGTTACAATTAGTAGCATGGATGCTACGACTTTAGGCATAAAAGATATTAATGTTGCAGACGCTGCTTTCAGTTTTGACACAGAAATCGCAAAAATTGATGCAGCAATCACAAGTGTGTCTTCTGAACGTTCTAAACTTGGTGCAGTCCAAAACCGTCTAGAGCACACAATCAACAACCTTGGTGCTTCTGGTGAAAACTTAACAGCTGCTGAGTCTCGTATCCGTGACGTTGACATGGCAAAAGAAATGAGTGAATTCACGAAGAACAACATTCTTTCTCAAGCGTCTCAAGCAATGCTTGCACAAGCGAACCAACAGCCACAAAACGTACTTCAATTACTACGTTAATGACAGGCCCCTTTTTGGGGCTTTTTTTTATGCTTTTTTCTTCGCATTTCCATCAGTCTTATGATTCTTAAATCCCTCTGATAAATCATGAAAAATGACCTTTAAATTTGGCATACTCTAGCGAAACGATCATATTGAATGAGACTTAATCCTTATTTATTCCTTTTTTGTTAAACATATTCCATTGAAGTTCGATAAATTGATTGTAAGGCTTACAAAAAAATTCTAATTTAGAACTTTTGGATAAGGACGTCCAATTGGTTCAAACACACGGAGGTCATTTAACATGAGAATTAACCACAATATCGCAGCACTTAACACATTGAACCGTTTGTCTGCCAACAATGGTGCAGGGCAAAAGAACATGGAAAAGCTTTCTTCTGGACTTCGTATCAACCGTGCAGGAGATGACGCAGCAGGTCTTGCCATCTCTGAAAAAATGCGTGGACAAATCCGCGGATTAGAAATGGCATCTAAAAACGCACAAGACGGTATTTCTCTTATTCAAACAGCTGAAGGTGCATTAACTGAAACACATGCGATTCTTCAACGTATGCGTGAATTAACAGTTCAAGCAGGTAACATTGGGACTCAACAAACAGAAGATTTAACAGCTATTCAAGAAGAACTCACGGCTCTGGTTGATGAAATTGATGGTATTTCTCAGCGTACAGCATTTAACGGAAAGAATCTGTTGGATGGCAGCGTTGAAAATGGATTCCAATTTCAAATTGGAGCGAACATTGAGCAAAATATCAATGTAAAGATTGGTAAAATGGACGCTGAAACATTGACTGTCAAAGATATCAAAGTAAATGAAGAAGGCTTTAACTTTGACACCGAAGTAGCAAAAATCGACGCAGCAATCGGCGCTGTATCTAAACAGCGTTCAGCACTTGGTGCAGTCCAAAACCGTCTAGAGCACACAATCAATAACCTTGGTGCTTCTGCTGAAAACTTAACAGCTGCTGAGTCTCGTATTCGTGACGTTGACATGGCGAAAGAAATGAGTGAGTTCACAAAGAACAATATTCTTTCTCAAGCATCTCAAGCGATGTTAGCGCAAGCAAACCAGCAGCCGCAAAACGTACTTCAATTATTACGTTAATGAAAAAGCCCCCTTTAAAGGGGCTTTTTTTTGTTTCAATCGAATGACAGCAAGTGCTTTAGACGGAAGTCAGGAACCGCTTCATGGAAAAAAGCTCGGTTGCCTTCATCGTTCTTTTGATCCCATTGCTTCCACCATTCGGCGGTTTCTCCTGAGGTGTCAGCTTGAATTATGTCGTGCAGCTGTTCTAAGTTGATGATTTCTCTAGGTTCTAATAAAAAAGAATGCATCCGGTGATACGCTTCAAGACGTTTAGGCTGTTTTGTGACAATGGCGTATTGTACGTAGCGATTTAAAAATTCCTGTACGAAACTCAAGTGGGGGATGGTTGTTTCTCCTTTTAACTCGACACCGTCCCACGCCATATCAGCAATTGCACAAAGCCACCAGCCAAGTTCACTCGCTTGCTGCATTTGTTGTAATGTGTCCTTTTCAAAAGACAGCCGCTCATTTTTTTGTGCTTGTTTGAGCATACGGTCAAGTGTTTGTGCTTCGAGTGCTGCCTTCGTCATGCCCTGCCCATGTATGGGATCTAATGTACACAAGGCATCGCCCATCACCAATAATCCACTTGGCCAATCCTGCATGTGTTCATAGTGATGTCTTACGCAAGAAGGGACTCTAAATCCTTTTGGTTTTGTAAAGGGCGTTAAATGGGTGATGGCTTCTGCTATCGCGGGGTGGGTCAGTGCAGCGGTTTCTGAATCAAATTGATTAGCATCCGTTGTTGGATAATGTGAACCGCCGGCTGCAGAAAGAAGAACAGCCACTAAATCATGATCTACCCGTTCAAACAGCCCTGTTGGAATTTGCTTATCTGGCTGGCCAACTACGACCATTGATTGCAGGGGTGGGGCCCCTGATGGTATTTGATAATATCTTGTGCTGTAGCCTAGAAACACATGTAACTCATCAGTCTTTGACAAGGTCCATCCAGCGTCTTTCAGCCATTTTGGCAATTTAGACATTCTTCCAGACGTATCAATTACTAAGTCTGCTTTCATTTCATGAATGCTTCCAGGTTTTACTTGCCGGTCTTTCACAATGAGCCCCATGACCTGATTTGTTCCCTCTTTAAACTGAAGAGAGATGGCTTCATGTTTTTCTAAAAACTGCACACGTTCCTCTTTTACCATTCTTTGCATTAACACCCACTCTAGCATTGCGCGTCTTGTGACGGCGGTTTCTTCTGTATCAGTGAGCGTTAGTTCGCCATCTTTTGTGATAAATCGAGAGGTTTGATGCAAGGTATTAAATCCGTCCATTTCCAGTAACTCTTTTGTATAACGAGGAAATAGACGTTCCACGATTTGCTTGCCAAGTGGCAGCATTCTATGTGGATGAAAGGCTTGAGGAGTGCCGAGACGATTTTCAGGAGAGTCTGGCAGTTCATCTTTTTCAACAATTAATACTTGATGATAATACGTTGATAAAACTTTTGCAGCGAGCATCCCGGTGATACCTCCGCCAATGACGATTGCCCGCTCATATTTCATAGGTTGTGTCACAACATGCGCCTCCAATGAATACACAAAATGGTTACATGACCATTTCATCATATGTTGATTCATTAATTATAGCAAATATACGTTTGAATATAGAAAGGAAAAGTACTTCTTTTTACTCGTAAATATCAAGAATTTCTTCTAATCATCAAAAAGTAACTCATATGATGCAGATTTTAAAAAACGAAATGACGATGGGTGTCATTGATCAAGGGAAATTCTTGCTGTATTTGCGATCAAAAGATGAGGATTTTCAAATTCGAACTGGAGAACTCATTAAGCCAGATGATTTAAATATGAAAAAAGCGCTCAGAGGTGAGACATCAAGTATGTTTGTGCCTGAATCGGTTTACGGAATACCGTTAAATGCAATGAGAGTCTGCCAATTTTTGGTGAAAATCAACAAGTTATCGGCGCACTCGCTTTAGTTTTCCCAATTAGAGCTTGAAGCATATATGGAGTCAATAAATGACCATTCAGAGTATTCAAGCAAAGGGTGCATGTGGTGGCGCATTCAGAAGAGCTTTCTGCAACAAGTGAGGAAATGACCTTACAAACGCAGCAAACACTTGAAAGCTCGAAAATAACATCCGATATTAAAAAATGATTAAAGGTATTTTGAAACAGACGAGTTTGCTAGGATTGAATGCGTCAATCGAAGCAGCCAGGGCAGGAAAAGAGGGTGCTGGTTTTAGTGTTGTAGCCAGTGAGGTTCAAAAGCTTTCAAGTGAAACTTCACGTGCAACAGAAAACATCGAAAGTTCATTGCAAGTGATTTCCCCCAATATACATACATTACTTGAGAGGATGGACCATATGAAAGGTTCATCATCAGAGCAGGCTTTACTTGTGACAGAGTTTAGTGAAATTGTGGAACGATTGACGATCGTATAATGAAATGAAAGAATTCATGAAGCATGTGATGTCAACGTAAAAAACGAATCCAAGAGGGATTCGTTTTTTTGATCCGTTATTTTCTTTTGTTCCGGTCAAAGCGATAATCGTATGTTTCTCCCTTCACCACATTTAAAAATTCATGCCCAATTTGAACAAGCTGTCCATTTTTCCATTTGATGAGAGGGTCTTTATCAGGGTATTTCCAGTAAATCGTTTTCTTTCGGTGGGTGAGTTTGTTTTCAATTTCTGCTCTAACTGCGTTCTCCTTTAGTTTCCCTCCGCTATGTCGATAGGTGTTGATGATATATGTTCCGTCAGGTGATGTCACCGAGCGGATAAAGGTTCCGTGAGATACGCCTTGAAGAGAAAAGCATTTCCAGTAAATGATGCCAGCGAAGCTAAGGAATAAGATGACAAGGGTGAAGGTGGTTTTCTTTTTTAACATGAATTCCTCCAGATGTAGATCACAATATTTCTAATTGATGAGAGAGAATGCAAAAAGATTCATATAGTCCGAAAGTTCTATTCATTTCAATTATCGGTCATTTTTTCTCAAAATTCAACAGATAGCCGTAAAAATAAGGAAAATTTAAGGATGTTTCAATATCGATAGGGCATTAAGAAATCCCTTTACAAAAGAATTTAAGATCAGTACACTTATGCTCATATAGAGAAATGGGGAAGATGGAATGACGCAAATCATTGATACATATCAAAGTTATGAAGAGCTTTCCGCTCATGAAAATGAAGGAATCGACTATCAAATTCTTCACGAGTGGAAAAGTGACCGGCTTTTGGTTTTGTCCCCTCATGCCGGGGGGATTGAATCTGGCGTGAGTGAGCTCATTCATGAAATCGCAAGTGATAATTCTATGTATTTATTTGAAGGCCTTAAGGTGAAAGGCAATCATGTGCTTCACATTACAAGCACACGTTTCGATGAGCCGGTCTGCCTTTCTCTAGTGCATACCCATCATTACACGTTCGCGCTCCATGGCTACGGGGAAACGGAGGTGCATCAAACATTAGTGGGCGGGACAGACAGAGAAAAAGCGGCAGAAACAGTGAAACGTTTAACGCTTAATGGATTTCCCGCAGTGCTGCTATCTGAATCTGATCGCTATTCTGGAACACATCCTCACAATATTAATAATCAATGTCTGACTGGAAAAAGTGTACAACTTGAAATCAGTCAGGCGCAAAGAAGAGCATTTTTTCAAGACTTCAGACGGCGCTATCGCCGTGAAACGCAAAATGAGCAATTTTATCGGTATACAAATGTACTCAAGCAAGTATTAAACCTTTATGAATAAACCTCACGTTTGATAAACAGCTTCTTTTTCCGCGACCTTCTCGGCTTTCATTAAATAAGATGTAAACTCTTGTTGGAAGCGAATGCCTGCTTTTCGCTGTTCGAATAAGGCCAGCCGCTTTTCAGCAAAAGCCCAGGTGACGTGAAATGTTTGCGCAATGTGCAAAATGGCTTGCTGCCGAAGGTTTGGAAGCTTCATTTGCATCAGCATAAAGGTCGGTACACAAAAGTGATACATGAATTGTTTAGCCTGAAACTCTTGCAGTTCTCGAAAGAGTTTGTGCATCTTGAAATGATTGCCTGCATGTTTCAGCACATGACAAAGCTCGTGGGCAAAATCCTGCCATTGTTCCTCTGACGATAGAGATCTGTTTAATATAATACTGTAAAGACCTTGATGTTTGATCATCATGCTGCCAGTATCCTCATAGTGGACCCATACATGAAATTCAGAAGCGATCCTTTGCATGTCTCTATAAGCAGGACCGCTTATTTGTAATTTGGCATATAACCGCTTAATCTCTTCTTCTAAATGGGTTAAAAAACCAGTCATTTAAAAACCTCCATGCAAACGTATGTTCTGTTTTTGGCGTAAAAGAAAAGTCCATATAGGACTAAATAGCTAATGAAGCTATTACTTACTTTTAATATCGGCTTATTTTTAACAATTTTAACATAAAATCAAGGAAAAATGGAATTAATTCCTGTTTTTTTCTTGATTTTTGCGTTTTCCATTACTAAAAAGAGTGAATTGAATTCAAATTTTACCATAGTCTTATCACTAAAACAAACACAAGTTGTCTTACGAACGCCACCAATTGATGAGAAAGATCAATTCAATCTAGCAAAAGGGAGTGCAGAACATGGTAAAAATTTATCAAGATTTTATTCCAGTTGGAAACGGAAACCGCCCGGGATATGCCATGACACCGATGTATGTGACGGTGCATAACACAGCAAACACGTCAAAGGGAGCGGATGCGAAAAATCATGCGGCATATGTGAAACGCCCAACGACAGCGGAAAGCTGGCACTTTACAGTGGATGATCATGAAATCTTTCAGCATCTGCCGTTAAATGAAAATGGCTGGCATGCAGGGGACGGACATGGAAATGGTAACAGAAAGTCGATCGGCATTGAAATTTGTGAAAATGAAGATGGGAATTTCCAGCAAGCGGTCAAACATGCACAATGGCTCATCCAAAAGTTGCTGAAAGAACATCACATTCCACTAGCTAATGTGGTCACACATCAGCACTGGTCTGGAAAAGCATGTCCGCGCCTGCTTCTCGCTGCATGGGATGAATTTAAAAAAGGAATTGAAACGGCAGGAGACCCTGAGACGGTCATCACGTATGTCGTCAAAAGCGGGGATACGTTAACGAGTATTGCCAAAGCTCATGACGTCACAGTTCAAGATCTTCAGAAGTGGAATAACATTAGCGACCCGAACAAGATACAAATTGGTCAGGTTCTCAAAATTTATCGAAACGATGGAAAAATGATGTATGTGCTGCCAGATGGGATTTTAAAGGTGACTTCTCCTCTAACGAAGGGAGAGCACGTACGCCTCGTCCAAAAAGCGCTTGCTGCTGTTTATTTTTATCCTGATAAAACGGCGGCAGATAAAGGCATCGATGGTGTTTACGGGGAAAAAACGGCGAATGCCGTGGCACGCTTTCAGCTGGTAAACGGGCTGACAAGTGATGGGATATACGGCCCTAAAACGAAGGAGAAGCTGCTTAAACTGTTAAAGCAGTGAGTGTTTCTGTTTGTATGATTGGATGGCTGTTTCACTCTTTTCAATTAATCGCCTAGTATATGGAGAAGGCTGATATTCGGCAAACTGAACATATCTCAGTTGTTTGATTTTCTTTTTCATTTTGGCACCTCAATCGTTGCAGCGTATAGTGTATTGTATGCAAGTCTATGTAAAAATGGAATCAGGACGCGGATTTGTTCCGCGTCCTTTAGTGTAATCAAGCCTTTTTATTTTTATACTCATCCAGAAGCTGTTCATTCTTTTTGAAAATTCTCTCAGTATGGGGGCTTACCTTATAATCGGCCATACTGATATGGCGTTTTTTCTTTAAAATCTTAAAAGGATTTTTCTTAGGATTGTTGTTATCCCCTTGAAGTGCGTGGTCCATCTTCATCACCTTCCTCTTCGTCAGGCAAGATTAGGTCATAAATTGTTGTAAGAGATGTCATTAACAAATAGTCGAACTCCGTGACAATCTCATCGGAGGTGAGCTTAATGACAAAATGAGCATCTGCTACAGAAAATGGGATGAGCACCAAATGACCGAAATCATCGTAATATACTTCCTGCCTGTCAAGCTTAGCCTGAATAAGAGCCCGCTGGTCAAGTGTCCGAAGCAGGTCGTCTTTTTGTTCCTGCATATCGTATGGACAAAGCACCGCTTGAATATTCATCTTGTCGGCAAAAGAATAAATCAGCCGCTCGATTCCCTCTATATATGCCTCTACACTTCCATAATATACATGAATCGGTTCATTTTTCAATAGGTATTGGTACGTTTTTAGTTTATTGAGGTAAGAATGAAGCAGATCGTTATTTTGTTCAAGGAGTTGATGGGTGTCGGTTTCCAGCTCATGATTTCCGAGTTTCTTAATATAGGAGCTAAGAAAGATGAAAGCATCGGTTAATGCGAAAAATACGGCAATGATCAAGTAGTGCATCCAGTCGGTGAAGATAGAAGAAGGGTCATTTGTCCAGTACACAACAGCACCTGCTACATAAATCCAATACCACGTTTTACGAATGGCAAACATCTTTTCTTTTACTTTTTGTTCAAAGCGCCATACTGCAAATACATATACAGCAAGAGCACCTAGCAATAACCATACGGTCAATTGAAAAAATAATAGCATGTTCTTTCTCTCCCATAGACAGATGAATACTTGTTTATTTCTATGGATATGATTGGAAACCCTGCTTCATGAAAAAATGTCCTGGAGGAAAAGGGTTTTAAGTGTGCGGGCAAATAAAAAAAGACCTGTCAGACAGGTCTTTGATATTAGAGAATCGCATTTAACACAAAGTATATAAGAGCTCCTAGAGTTCCTGAAATCGGTAATGTAATCACCCAAGTGACAAGCATACGTTTTGCCGTACCCCAGTTAACCCCTTTGACTCTGTGTGCAGAACCTACACCTAGAATAGAAGATGAGATAACGTGAGTCGTACTAACAGGTAAGTGAATAAACGTCGCACCGAAGATAATAGCTGCACCCGTTAAGTCGGCAGATACTCCGTTTACTGGACGGATTTTCATAATTTTACCGCCGACTGTTTTGATAATCTTCCAGCCGCCGATAGAAGTACCGAGTCCCATTGCAAGCGCACAAGAGAATTGTACCCAGAAAGGAATGTCGTCTGTTGTATGCAAATTACCAGCAATTAAAGCCATCGTAATAATACCCATCGCTTTTTGCGCATCGTTTGTCCCATGGGTATACGATTGCAGTGCAGCCGTTAAAATTTGAACACGTCGGAATTGTTTATTTGTTTTTGCGAGATTGTTGTTTCTAAATATAATTTTGATAATGGTATATACGATATATCCCAATACGAAAGCTAGGATAGGTGAAAGCAAAAGTGCTTGAATGATTTTAATGAATCCCGAATAGTTTAAAGCGCCAAAACCGGCAGAGGCAATAACCGCACCTGCAATTGATCCGATTAATGCATGTGAAGAACTACTCGGAATCCCGTAATACCAAGTAAGCAAGTTCCATGTGATGGCGGCAATTAAAGCAGCCAAGATGACAACAGAGCCGTTTTGAAGTGTAAATGGATCTGCGATGTCTTTTGTAATGGATTTTGCCACACCTGTAAATGTCATTGCTCCTAAGAAGTTCATGAACGCTGCCATGATGATCGCATGTCTAGGCTTTAATGCTTTCGTTGAAACTGAAGTCGCAATGGCATTTGCTGTATCGTGGAACCCGTTAATGAAATCAAAAGCAAGTGCACAAATGACAATAAGTATGGTAAGGATGAGTAATGTGTCCATGTTTAACTAACCCCGTTACGCATTCTTCATAATGATTGTTTCTAGATTGTTGGCAACACTTTGACAGGAATCAGCGATTTCTTCAAGTGTTTCGTAAATTTCTTTGTATTGAATCACTTTAATTGGATCTGTTTCTTTCCCAAACAAGTTCTTTAATGATTTACGATGAAGATTGTCACAATTATGTTCAATCTCTTTGATCTTGATTGCGTGCGGATGAATATCTTTCAAGCGATTTTCAGCTAGTAGATCAATTGTGATTAAAATTTCTTTCGCACACTCTCTGATGTAGTGGCTGAATTTGTCGATATGTTCGTCAGAGCTTGTGATTGAGTAAATTTCTAATGTTGCTGAAAAATGCTCAATTCCATCTAAAACATCATCGAGGCTATTCGTCAATTGAAGAATGTCTTCACGTTCAATCGGTGTAATAAAGGCTTTGTTCAGCTCTTTAATCATGGTATGAACATGATTATCACCTTTTGTCTCATATTCCTTCAATGTGTCAGAAAATTCTTTCAGAGTGGTTTGATTTGTTACTTTATAGCTAACAAAATACTCAGCAGTTTCATCTAAATTTTTAGCAATTTCCGTTAACAAGACGGAAAACTTGTCTTTTTTCCTTTTTAACATGTAAAAACCCTCCATTGTATAAATGAGACAATGCACACATCAAATAATTATATATTCTTTTGTCGAAAAAAAACAGGTGTAGTCGAAAATTTCTTCACTTTTTCTATTTGATCTTATTCTGACCTAAAGATGTGATCTCAACACACCTTTTTCTAAAAGGGAAAAAGCAACGAAAAAAGCGGGCCATATTTGGCGCCGCTTAAAGGCTAAGAAGCTGAATGAATCAGCTTAAACCGTTCACAAACAAGAAGCATATCCTCTTTGAATTCTACACCGTATGATTGGAGTGCTTCTGTGAAAAATTCTTTATGTTCTCTGTACCAATAGTCATAAGATAAATCGCCTTCACCTTCTGCTTGTGCAAATGATACGGGGACTTCATTCATTGGCATGACATCTACATGTGTAATTTCAATGATGGCTTTTGGCTCTTCCTGGCTGTCTAAAATGACTGCATATTGTCCTGCTTTTGGAAGCGGCTCCTGTTCCTTTTCATAAAACAGGTGTCCAGAACAAGTAGCTGTTTTTTTCCCTTGCTTTACAAGATCAAGCAAATGATCAGGATCTGAGCCGAATGCCCACGCCGAAACAAACGCGTCAGCAGGTGCTTTTTCTGATTTCTCTTTCCAATAGTCTTCCCAAAATGATCTGCTTTTGTTGTTCACCGTTTTTCCCCCTCTTTGTTGTATTTATTATACCTTGAAGCCAAATGCTGTGTCTTTATTCCTGATGAGTGAGTGCGTCATATGTTTTGAAAAACAATGTTCAATTTGGTAAATGCAGGACGATTGGATGAAAATTTTAAAAATTTTAGAATAATCTATTGTATTCTGGTCAAGAAGTCGGTAAGGTCAAAGTAAGAATATGGAAGGGGTGTTGTTCATGAAACGCATTTCTCTAACTGTTTTGTCCATATGTCTGTTTGTTTTCTCGTTTTTTCTGCCTGTCAGCCAAGTCAATGCGAACGAATCTCATGGGAGTAAAGTAGCTGTTGGTAAAGATGGCATGGTGGCTACTGCTCACCCGCTGGCATCAGAAGTAGGTGCTGATGTATTGAAGAAAGGTGGAAACGCAGTGGATGCTGCTGTTGCCATCCAGTACGCACTGAATGTGACAGAGCCAATGATGTCTGGAATTGGCGGCGGTGGTTTTATGATGGTTTATGATGGAAAGACAAAAGAAACATCCATCATCAATAGTAGAGAACGAGCTCCACAGGGCGCAACACCTGACATGTTTTTAACGGATGAGGGAAAAGTCATCCCATTTGCTGAGCGGTCCACACACGGTAATGCGGTTGGTGTTCCAGGGACAGTAAAAGGTCTCGAAGCAGCATTAGATAAGTGGGGAACCCGTTCGATGAAGGAATTGATTGAGCCTTCCATTCAGCTTGCAGAAGATGGATTTGAAATCGATTCTGTTCTGGCACAAGCCATTGAAGATCATCAAGATAAGCTGAAAAAAACGGCTGCAGCGCCAATCTTTCTTCCAGATGATCAGCCGCTCAAAGAAGGCGATCTGCTTGTACAGCCAGGTCTTGCAAAAACATTTAAGCTCATTGCGAAAAAAGGTAGCAAAGCATTTTATGAAGGAAAAGTAGCAAAAGCACTTGCAAATACAGTCCAAGATTTTGGCGGAATGATGTCAACTGATGATATTGGTCATTATGAGGTCAAGACTGACAAGCCTATCTGGGGGGACTATAAAGGATACCAGCTTGCAAGTATGCCTCCACCAAGCTCAGGCGGTGTGTTTATGTTGCAAATACTCAAAATACTAGATCACTTCAATCTATCTCAATATGACCCAAAATCATTCGAAAAATATCAGCTGCTTGCTGAAACAATGCATCTCTCCTATGCTGACCGTGCTGCATATGCAGGCGACCCCGAATTCGTAGATGTTCCACTAAAAGGACTACTAGACGATGATTACATTTCAAAAAGAGCCTCTCTCATTCAATTAGATCAAATGAACAAAAACCCGAAAGAAGGAGATCCATGGGCGTATGAGGATGAAAAAAATTCATCCCCAATTGTCCCGCAGCCAGAAGATAAAACCATTGGCGAGACCACTCATTTTACTGTTGCTGATCAGTGGGGAAATGTCGTGTCATTCACAACAACCATTGAACAGTTATTTGGTACAGGGATTCTTGTTCCGGAATATGGCTTTTTCTTAAACAATGAACTAACAGATTTTGACGCAAGACCAGGCGGAGCAAATGAAGTCCAGCCAAATAAACGACCATTATCCAGTATGACTCCAACCATCATATTTAAAGATAAGGAGCCGGTCATGACTGTTGGCTCACCTGGAGGAACGACCATTATCGCTTCTGTTTCACAAACGATCCTGAACTTGCTTGAATACGATATGGAGCTGCAAGATGCGGTGGAAGAGCCGCGGATTTATACAAACAGTACAACTTCTTACCGTTACGAAGTAGGTGTTCCCCTTGATGTGAGAACAAAGCTAAATGATATGGGTCACCGTTTTGGCAGTTCACCTATTGATATAGGAAATGTGCAAGCCTTACTCATTGATCGGAAAGCAGGGACATTTATTGGAGTAGCTGACTCCTCGAGAAATGGAACTGCTGTTGGTGTCAATTTAAAGCTATCTGCCGATTAAGACCATTTCCCGGGAAAAGAAACGCCTCTTCAAGATGGCGTTTCTTTTTTTGTTTAAATGAAAAAACGGAGTTGACACCTGTGAATAGTTTGAATAATATATAGACTAACATCAATCATACATAGCTGATCGGACAACCGAAGGCTCTTGGCAATTTGAAGTACAGGACTGTGATGTATTTCAGGTGGCTAAGGGTCTTTTTTGCGTATGAAACGGCAAGGTTGGTGTCACTATTATTTGATAACGGGGAGCGGGATAACATGAAAAAGTGGAAATGGGTCTCTATCGGGACCATCATATTCGTCTTGGCGGTGACGAGTACTGCATGCTCAAACGCAAACGAAGCTTCAAAGCAAAAGGGAAAGGTTGAGCTGTTAAATGTTTCGTATGATCCTACACGTGAATTGTATCAGGAGTATAATCAAGCATTTCAGACGTATTGGAAAGACAAAACTGGTGAGGATGTCACGATCAAGCAGTCTCACGGTGGATCAGGAAAGCAGGGAAGATCGATTATTGATGGACTCGAGGCAGATGTGGCAACACTGGCTTTAGGGTATGACATTGATGCGATTGCAGATCGCGGACTGCTTTCGAAAGATTGGCAAAAGGAATTTCCAAATCAGTCAACACCGTATACATCGACCATTGTGTTTCTTGTGAAGAAAGGGAATCCCAAAAATATTAAAGATTGGGACGATTTGATCCGGCCAGGTGTGTCCATCATTACGCCAAATCCGAAAACGTCCGGCGGTGCGAGATGGAATTACTTAGCTGCATGGGCCTACGCCGATAAAACATTTCATGGGAATGAAGAAAAAACAAAGGATTTTGTCAAAAAGTTATATGAACATGTCGAAGTCCTTGATTCAGGTGCACGCGGAGCCACAACGACCTTTGTTGAACGCGGTCTTGGAGATGTGTTAATTGCATGGGAAAATGAAGCCTATTTAACGCAGCACGAACTAGGCAAAGACAAATTTGAGATTGTCACCCCATCGATTAGTATTCTAGCGGAGCCGCCCGTTGCGGTCGTTGATCAAAATGTGAAACGTAAAGGAACAGAGAAAGTGGCGAAGGCTTATTTAGATTATTTATATTCTAAAAAAGGGCAGGAAATTGCGGTGAAAAACTATTATCGCCCTAGAAATCAAGAAGTCTTAAATAAATATAAAGACCAGTTTAAAAAGATTGATATGGTGACGATTGATCAAGCGTTTGGCGGGTGGAGAAAGGCGCAGAAAAG
>Ga0209463_1001457_pt1 | contig 14520 bp, 20 predicted proteins | sample AgamicMgSfrz_FD_187169 | JGI IMG/M metagenome (GOLD analysis project Ga0209463, IMG submission 187169) | Agave microbial communities from Guanajuato, Mexico - Mg.Sf.rz (SPAdes) (version 2) | ecosystem: Host-associated > Plants > Phyllosphere > Phylloplane/Leaf | place: Guanajuato, Mexico... | reverse complement strand
ATGAAGCTAGCTGCTTTTTCGTTTCATTTTTTCTGTTCCACATCTAACATAACGTAAAGTAAGCTAAAAGTTAAATTTCAGCTTACTTTACGTTATTTCAATAATATCCGTAGTATTAAATACGTAAGTTTTATAAAATGCGTCAGTGCACATTATAATGTGCTTTAGCGGATTTATATGTACCACTGTCATGTAGCTAGTAAGGATGTAGCCATTTTCAAAATATGTCACCAATATTTCTTTCTCAGCCAACAATGACATTAATAATTTATCAGAAATCCTCTCTTTTTCTTCTTTTGTTAAGAGCGGTTTTTTTACTTTAAATTTCTCTCCAATAACTTTTCGCATACTTAACAACTGTTCCGACATTACTGTAAATGGAACCCATTCTCTTTCTTCTTTTTGCACCTTTACATCATTCATTTCTTTATCTCCTTGATCATCCATTCACTCTCACACATATTATTCCTTAATTATTCTTTAATAATTGCTGGCTCATATTTTTCACGTATAAGCAGACAATATAGCTCCCACCTCAAAATTCAGCACATGCGCGAAAATCAACTGCCCATAAACGCCCAATTGGTGAAAGCTAATAACCAGTAGACGATGCCCACCGCTAATTACAGTTTCACTATATTTCTAATTCTTATACTATCTGCAACCGAAAGAACATCCGTTCTAATTATACACGAACCTACGTTCCTTTGAGAAGAGATATATTTATATTTTTAATAAAATATAATTTAAATCATTTATTTTTTCTTCATCAAATGCGTTTCTTACTTCCTATTTAATAGGACGTTCACGTATCAACTAAAAAAGCGACTTCATACAAAGTAAAGTCGCTTTTTTTAATAACGTATATTTCTATATTTATTTTTCTATCCTGACAAGTGTTCTTTCTGGAATACAAATTTCATCTATATGAAAATGATTTATTTTTAATTTTAATTCTCCCACTCGTTCCTTATCTTCATCACCAACCCAACAACTGAATAATTCAAAATAGTCCCCATCATTTAAATACCCTTCCATAATCGAGCATAAAGTTAATAGCTTTTTCTTAGCTTCTTTCTTCTCCTTTTCATTTTGCCACTCATGAAGTTCAATGCCCCACATTGTTGAAATCTCATACGTGTAACTTGTTTGAAATTGAAACTCTTGTACAATTTTAAGCATACTTTCATCTGAAAAACACGGTCCAAAAACAATTACATCATTAGAATCTGCATCTGTTAACGGAATTTCTACATTGCACCCAATATAACTTGCTAAACTCATCTTTACTCCTCCAATATCCGTATAAAAAATACTTAATGTAAACATTTATCTACTCAAATATAAAATCCCTGCCTAAACTAAAAAGTTATAATGTTTCGATTTTATTAACCATCTATAAATAAAAGCATATATTATAAAGAACGAACTCACAAAATTTAGGAGATTTATAATGAACCACAATTCGTTCCTTATAAATTTCTATGAAAAGAGAGCAATTTAAACACTCTCTTTTCGTACATACTGTAAAACACTAATAATAATTAATTAATCCTTATTATTAAATATATTTCGGTTGTACTATTATATGTAATTCCCTCTCTGTTACTGCTTTTTTGGGGTGACGAAAATACTCTAATTCGTATTTTAATACCTCATAATCTACCATCCCGATCTTAATCCCTTTCGTTTCTTTTAAAATAGCTAATAGGTTACTTATATCTTCATCATACGACTCAAAAATTTTCCCTCCGCCTTCTCTTTGAAAAATTACTTTCACATTTTCTCCCCCTATATAATTTATTTATCTATTCAATAATTCACTTAAAAGTATTCATTCTTTCCCCTGAAAATTTCATACTAAAAAGAACATCCATTTTAATAGAATGTTCTGCTTTTCAATTCATTTAGCATTAATATTTTTTCAATAATATTGTATGTTTCATTCTGCAAATTATGTTTATCCACTACAATAAAGGAAAAGTAAAACTTAAATCAATTAAGGTTTTGTTCATCCTCCCACTAAAAATGAACCCACGCCAATCAAACTGCCTGCAAATAGCGGGATAAAATTAGTAAATTCGTTTTATATTTAATGAAATTAAAAAAACAAAACATTATAATATCAATATTTTATGAAGTAATGATCATTCCACCTTAAAACAATTACATAAATTCCCATTGTAATTCTTAATATTTAAATGTAATATTGTATTGTCTTACTATCTATTTATAACTCACACACTAACTAGAAAAGGGAACCTATATAGGTTCCCTTTTCTAATTACAGTCATTATTTCTTTTCTAGAAATTCAAATGTATTTTTAAAGTCTTTATCATTCACTTTAATATCAGCATCTTTCAATAAATCATTGACTACTTGCTGTTTCCATTTACCTGTTGTATCTTGCAGTCTTTGCTGTTCTAAATCTTTACGGATTTGATCTTTTACTTCATCATATGGCTTCAATTCTTTTTTATCTGTCACTTTAATAATATGGTAACCATAAGTTGTTTTTACTGGCTCACTTACTTGTCCTGCATCTAATTTATATGCAGCTTCCTCAAATTCCTTCACCGTTTGCCCTGGAGCAAAACCAGTTATTTCTCCGCCTTGTTCCTTTGAACCAGTATCCTCTGAGTATTGCTTCGCTAAAGCCGCAAAGTCTTCACCATTACTTACTTTCTCTTTCACTTCTTTAGCAGTCTTTTCATCTTTTACTAAAATGTGACTTACCTTCATTTCTGGTTTATAGTTATCTTTTACATCTTTTTCTGTAACAGTCGCTTTAATCGCTTTCTCAAATGCAATTTCTGGCTTCATTTTTTCTTTTAATTCATCTTCATTTTTCAATCCAACTTGCTCTAAAGTCGATTTGAAGTTGTCACCCATTTTATCTTTTGCTTCTTCTACTTGTTTTTTTGCTTCCTCATCTGAAACTTTATATTTATCTAGCAACGCCTTACTTAACACCATTTGGTATAAAGTACTTTCCCCATATTTTTGTCTTAATTCTTTACTTAACTCTTTCTCTGTAACATTTCCTACTTTCGATGTTACTACGTTGTCTGAGGAACCACATGCAGATAATGCCAGTACTACGCATGAAATAATTGTTCCTAAAAATAGCTTTTTCTTTTTCAATTCAAAATACCTCACTTTTATTATTCTACAGGAATAACAATACAGTGTACTTGTGTAAACAATGTGTTTTCCACATGTAATTCATTTCATTTGAAAAACTATGTATCATATTCTTTTTGTTCAAATAGTAAAGGTCATCTTACTATGTACCAGAAATATGACCATTTACGCATCCCGAAAAACATGTAACTACTTATAGATACTTAATACTAGCTATCTATAATATAAATAAAGAGAATCTATATTATTTTTCAAAATATACAATTTTTACATTCTGATCACATCATAAAACTCCATACCATTATCAAATCAACTAAAATTTCATATTATACTAATACGTCTTTATAATCTAAACGAAAAAGCGCAGTATACCATACTGCATCTTAGGAGCTGATTTCATGGAAAAAAAACCTATCGTGCTCAAAGTTCCACCAAATTCAAAACTAAAAGTTACATTTTTCGGTCCTTGTAACGAGGTAATTACAAATGTTTCTATAATTAATCAACTGTCCACACCTAAATGTCAAACTATTACACAATATCCAAAATATAAGAAATACGAAACTGAAGTGCGATCATTATCCAATTGTTAATCTGTTCTATTCACAATCCTTACAATTTATTTAGCTAGACGACTCCGGTAATAGACTAAAATTACTCATTTTATGATATTTCATTGATAATCTATTGGTTTTCTACACGTTTTTATTAGCCGAGCATATATTATCGTATGGAGATTATCCACTCATAAAACCTATCTTTCTTTAGAGCGTACTTTGTATGTATGCTCTTTTTTATTTATCCCTCATTTTGTACAGATAAACCTGTACACTTTTATATTTCATAAGTGGTAAACTCACCCGCTGCTTATAAACACTTTAATCAATGTGTACTCAACAATACTTCTTTATTTATTATACATTCACTATAACCCTTGCATTTTCTTTCGATTTTTAAGAATTTGAAATTCCCCTTCTAAATTAACTAAAGATGTATTAAAATTCTTTATATACTCAAGGAGGGCAAATATGTTCAAGTTACATCCAATACTACTTATCTTAGGGTTTATTTTATTTTTATATAGCATAACCGCCTTAATGTTATTCCTTTCAGTACATTAAGTAATATCTACACAAACATATGTTACATATGTAATTTCTATATAGTTAAAAAAAGCCCGTATTTATACGGAATTTTATGTCTTGATAAATTAAGATGTCTTTTCTAATCCATATGACGACTAGCAAATTTAGTGCGAAAGAACTTTCACTACCATAGTACCTGTTTCATTGTACTCTTTTTATTACCTGCAGAAGATCTACTACTCAAAATAAGATAGCCCTTTCCACCCCAAAACTGCAAAAAATAATTTTGAAACTTTCTCTTTCATTTTTTTATGTTGTACCTCATTGTCGTTTTTATTTTCACTTTCATCAATACATCCAAGCATGGGAAATGCTCCTGAAATAAAATACATTTAACCTATTTACTTATATATTTTAGAAAAACAATAATAATCCCCCACCATTTGGTGAAGGGGATTAACTAAACCTACTGAAAAGTATTTTATTGTCTTCATTATTCAGTTGGAGAAGGGAATCTTGCAGCTTCAAAGTGAACTGTATTAAAACCATTAACATTTTGAACAATCACTCCAGCAACACTACTCTGAGCAAAAACTTCAACTGAATCCCCTGCTTCTAATTGAAGAATAGAAGTTACTGAAACATCATTATTAAAAAATACCCCAGTCCCAAAGAAATCATTATCAATTGCTATTGCCGGATTTCCATTCACACGAATTTCAACTCTAGCTCTGTAATTTACATTAAAATCATTTGGGGAGAATGTTATATTCCCTAATACACTATATACCCCTTTAGTCTTCGGGATAAAAATAGATGTTGCTGGATTATATTCATTCGCTAAATCAAACTGTTCATTTTGAAATAATACTTTAACAGAAGTATTTTCCGGGACAGGCTGATTCATTGTATTAACAGCTCTAAATGCAGACGCCCTTACAAGCTTTTCTTTCTTATCCTCACAACAATTCACTTTTACATACTTTCTATCACATGGACTATTTTTTCTAAAGCAATCATGACTTTTATTTTTGTAGCCTTGACAATACTTACAATAATAATAAGACGTAGTAAGTCCTCCTTTAAATTTATTATTACATTCTATGTAACATAGATTAAATTAGTTTGGACAAACTGTTACTCTTTTCAATAGAATAAAATATCCCCACCATTACGGTAAGGATTACACTCTATCTTCTATATACTCGACTTTATTTTATTGGAGAAGGGAATCTCGCAGCTTCAAAATGTGAGCCATCTTCTGAAGGACTTAACACTCCGTCTATGCTACTTTGTGCATAAACCTCAACTTGATCTCCTTCATTCAATTGAATAATCGTCGAAACACTTACTACATTTCCAAAACTTATTGGACCGAAAAAGTCATTATCTATAGCTATTGCTGCGTTTCCATTCACACGAATTTCTACGCGCGCTCTATAATTTAAGTTAAGATTATTTGGAAAAAAACCAATCGTTCCTATAATTGAGTAAACTCCTCTAGTCTTCGGAATAAAAATGGACGTTGCTGGATTATACTCATTTGCTAAATCAAATTGTTCATTTTGGAACAATACCTTTACAAAAGTATTGGCAGGAACCGTTTGATCCACTGTATTTCTAGCTCTAAATGCTGATGCCCTAACAAGCTTATCCTTGTTGTCATTACACTTACTAGTGTTCTTACAACAGTCATGCTGTTTCTTTTTATACTCTTTACAATACTTACAGTAGTAATAGCAAGACATACTAGTTCCCCTTTCATGCTTATTACTCCATATTATGTAAAAGAGATTCATAATGTTTGGACGAGCTATTACTTTAGTCCTATACTTATCGCCTATTTATATACACATAACATCCCCACAAAACCACAATCTAGATGTATAGTGCGCTTTATTCAAATTTGATAGGCTCTTCTCTTATCTATTTTACTTTTATACATAAAAAAAGAGCGAATCTACATTCGCTCTTTCACGCATTTTTATGGCCCAAAGCTTATCATCCAACCTAACATAAATCCAAATATAGAAAACAGCAGCATAAAAAAATATAAACTACATGCCCACAATGCATATTTCCGACTTTTGCTTTTTGTAATCATACCTACGACTGAGCACACCAATCCAATACCAACTATTTGCAGAAAACCTTTACCTATAAATGTTTCTTGAATAAGCAATATAATGTTTAAATACAATAACGCTAGAAAGGCAATAATTAATGAAATAATCCCCATCCACGTTTCCTGTTTATAAATATGATTCTTTCTTTTTTTTAAAAATGCCAATTCCATAATCTCGCTTCACCTACTTTCAATTTTCTAACTTTTTCGTGGCTCATCAATTTTTCAACTTCTGCTTTAGGTCCTGTTACAACTGCCCCATATGTTTTTATCCCATTTTTTTCAAGGAAAGAAATACGCTTTGACAACTCTAATACTTTCGCTCTAGATAGCTTCACTGCTAAATTTTCATGCTTCTGTAATGACTTTAACACATCAATAAATTGTTCCTCATGAGGTGAATCACTTACAAAAGCACCACTTGGCCTTGAAATCATATCTGCCGGAAAGCCCACCGGGGCAACATACATACCCTCGTCATTCGTTTGCTTCTCCTCTAATCCTGTATTAACGGCATACCACACAATATTAATAGTAGGAAACATATTCGTTACCTCTTGTACACTCAATAATTCTCTAAAAGATACAAATGCTTCTACTACAGATTCTTGCGGAAGACCCTTTAATACCTGCGCTTCTTCGCTACTATTATAGGACGCATTATAATTATTAGGATGAGACAATACCTCGTTATCTATATACGGAATTTCTGGAATTTTTTCATCTGTTGTATATTCACGGCTTACTCTCGTTGCTCTACTAAATACATAATCTGTTTTCTCTTCTCCTATTCGAATATCTTTCTTCCCTACCCTTTTATACAAATCAAAATGCAATTGTAAACTAAGCGGTAACAATGATTGCTCCATGTCCCTATCTTTCAAAAATACATTTGGTTCTGTTACACTTAACGTTTGATTTACTACATTCCGTATCTCCATTGCGTTTGTAGGTGCAAATACATAGTATGCGAGTGTAGATATATACAATATAGGTTGAATAAGTAATAAAAAAGTAAATACAATTAAAACATTCGTAATACGCGCTCTTTTCTTTCCTATTTTCAACACTTGCTCCTGTTTTCCATCAGGAAGAGAAGCAGGCCTTTGCTGAAGAGCTTCTTGTAACAATTCTTTATAATCTTCTTGTTCGGAATGAGGTTTATCATTTGTCATTTTGACTCTTTTCCTCCTTTAACAATTGTTTTAATCTCTTTCTCCCGCGAAATATGTGACTTTTATACGTGTTTAACTTTAAATCTAATACAGAAGCACCCTCTTCGTACGTTAATTCATGTACATCACATAATAAAATAGCTTGCGCCTCTACCACCGGCAAAGTATGAATAATCTGAATTAGTTTTTCATAACTATTTTTTGCGACTACATACTCTTCTGTAGATTCACCTGCTTGAATTGCCTCTAATTCCTCCGTTCCTACAAAAGATACTTTTTTCTCTTTCCTAACAAAATCAATAAACGTATGATATGCCACTTTAAAAAGCCATGATTTTACCTTTTGGTTTTCATAGTCTTCTAGATAAAGATACGCTCGATAAAAAGTCTCCTGCATCAAGTCCTCCGCTACATGATGGCTACGAGAAAGGGAAAATAAATACCGGTACACATCGTTGATATAAATCTTATATATTTCTTCAATTTCCATCCCCCTCCTCCTTTCACATATAACACGAATAAGCGAGTTAAAAAGTTGCATTATTTTTCCTTTTTATATTTTTATTTACAAAAAAAAGAAATAACTCTTATAAATTCAAATAACTATTTACAATTATAAACAAAATATAAGATGTTATGACTGTAAATATACTTCAAAGCCAGTAAAAAACGATTCGGATGTTTACCTGCTCTTGTAGGTTGATTGTCAAATGACAATCGTCCTGTACGATATAACCACAGATAGGACTTCTTTGTTGTATCTCGACCTTGTTCAAGTAAGACTTGTAAGTTTGTTTCATCCGTATAAATAAATATTCATGTATCCTTTCATACAAAGCCATTAACCATCATGTGTCATGATTAGATAATTCCCATTCTTTCTTTAATCGGTATCTTCTTACAACAAAAACTCTACTTTTAGTATGTACGGAGATTATCTCATGAGTTATTTACAAATTATATGTGACGACTAATTGACGCTTACATATACACAATTTCATCTCGCCATTTGTGACAAACAAGGCTCACACCTCACAATTCGGCACATGCGAGAAAGTTAGGTGGGGGCCTTGTTGTGCCCCGTATATGCCCGATTGGTAAGGCCTAATAATTGGTTTGGGATGCTTGCCCCGAACTAATTAAACTTTCACTTTATAGGTTAAATACAGTTCCATATGGGATCGTAAGAAAAGAACTTCCATACGGTGTAATAGGTTGCACTGGATAAAAATACTCCATTGATGAATAATACGGCTGGATACCTTGTTGCTGCATTTGCATTTGTATTTGTTGTTGCATTTGTAACGCTTGTTGAACAGCTTGAACTGTACTTTGTGCTCCGCTATACGTTATAGATGTACCATATGCTGGTCGCATACCCGCTTGAGAATAAAAATACGAATAAAACATTTTTTTCAGCTCACTTTCATATAAGTTATTACAAATTATGTTATGATTCTTTATTTCAGCGGGTGCTGAAAGTTAGTCTATTAGCTTTGATTAAGTTTAAAAATTTCTATTATCTCTTACACTTTCATATTTCATTTACAAAGTTTATCTACTAATACTAATTTAATTTTCGGAGGGGCATTTCATTTACAAGTTTTCGATAATTACTTTACAAACTAAAAGATAAAAAATTCACTATTTCTAATTCAATTCGATTACTTTCGAAACTATACAAATGAATTTTCAAGATTATTAAAGGTAAATTATCTATCTATATATACATCCTCCACAAAATAAAAGCACCCTAAACGGATGCTTTATTTTTCACTACTATAATTTCTTAGCAATAATTCAATTGTCCACGAATTTCACCATTAGGATGTTGTACTGTATGAACATTAATATAAATGTTTCCAGATATGATTTCATTTACAAGAGTACCTAATGTTTGACCCGCTAACGGCCCAACCAAATCTTCTTGAGTAATCATTCCCGTAAGCGTTGCACACTCTATTGAAACCGGATTTGTTATTGGTCCAAATAAAAAAGCTATCACAGGACCGTTCGTTCCTTTTGCTCCAAGATGCAGATGGGCAGCTGTTACATCCTCTATATTGAATAGATCCAACTTGAATTTTAGGCTAAGTTTATCCCGACTTAATTTAAAGAAAGCCTCTCCTCGAGCGTCTGTTTCTACTGGTGGGACTTCATTTCTACCACGTAACTTTGCAAAAAACATATCTATCACTCCTATGCTTTTATATACTACCAATATATTCATATCCTTTTTATAAGGTGACAAAAAGGCAGCTGTTAGACTATTGAAAGTCACTTTATATAATAGATTAATTTATCAATTTTATTAAATTTATAAATTAATATATAACATTTTTTAATTCGATTCATATACTGTAGTAGATTACTAGAAAGGAGGTGTAAGCATGGAAAGTTGTGTTTTGTTCGTTAATGGACAACCTCTTTTAGTGGTATCAGTTGCTGGAATCGAAATTGCGAGATTAGAACTTTCACTTCAAGTAGCATTGACTTTAATAGCATTAGGGATTCCAATCTGTGCATAAAAGTTAGGTATTTATTAAAAAGAGGGCTTAAGCTCTCTTTTTTATTTTTATCTTTCCTTCACAACAAAAAAAGACGCCATTAAAATTACGGCATCACGTACAATAACTGCTATTTGTTTAATCATTACTTCACTAGCAATCCTAATTCATGTAGAATTTCTGAGAACGAATAGCCATATGCAAAACCTATAATACGAATCCCTGGGGTCCATCTATGTTCTAAATTTTCATTGTATGTTTTCTTATAATACTTTAATTCAGAATCTATATTATATTTGTCGTTAATAATTACTTCATCACTATGAAATCCATCCATTTCAATCTGAACAGCTACGTACTCTGCTCCCTCAATTAAGGCTTTAATATAACACTTTTCTAATTCCTCTAATGTCATCCCCATTATTAACCTCCTATCATAATGGGCGTTTTGTTCGATAAAAAAGAGCATCTGAATCAGTAGATGCGAAGATATACAAAAGGTAATCTCATTGAGTATTTAATAGTTTATAAGCTCGTTACTTGTCCTACAACATATTATATGATTTTTATATAAAAATGGTTCATCAAAAAAAAGTAAAAATCACCATTTATTATTTTAAAAGATAGTTACAATTTTATTTTTTAAGCTAGTCTATCAATCGCTCCCTTCTAATTCCTGACTTTCTTCACGTATTTGTCCAATTAATGAAAATACAGAACCTACAGCTTGGATCCAACTGCCTATGGTATCTATTGACTGTCCTTCTTTCTTTTTATCCAGCTCACTATTTACTTGATTGTCTAAGTTCCCCTCCGAATCATTTACTAGTTCGTCTTTACTATCCTGCCGCTCTCTTCTAATACTTTTCAGTTCATAAATCCCTCCAATTGCCTGCAATGAATTCCCTATAGCTTGCAATAAGTTTCCTACAATATTAAAAGATTCATCTTTATCTGAAGCATCTTCAAATTCATCTGCTAATGCTGTAAGTCCTCCTAAAGCCTGTGTCCAATTCCCAGCAATCACTAATTTTATTTTTGTTTCATCTTTAAACTCAATAACCAATCCAGATATTACAGTTACATTACCAATTGATTGAATTTCATTTCCGATTTTTTCAAGAGATATTTCTCCTTGACCATCAGCCTCTAAAGCGTTACCAACTGCTTGTAATGTGTTTCCATATATATTTAAATCCTCCCTTACATTACTACTTATAAAATAGAACGGTGTACTTCCAATAGCGGAAGTTATTGTACCTATAGCTGCTATCAATGCACCAAATATTTCTTTTAGTTGGTTCTCCATTTATAACCTATCCCAACATTAAGTAATTACTTTCATCCTATTCACTCACACATCTACCTGTTAAAAATTCAAACTGTTTCTGTTATCAATACTGTTACAAATACAGTTATAGATACGGTCCCAGTAAGGCTTGCTCTAACTGGTATAGCAACTGGAACTATTTGTGGATAATATTAAAAAAACAAAGGGACAAAAAAGCGGTCCCTCTATTTACTTTTTTAAAATCGCAATATACATGGAAAGGATATTAGTCATAATCAAAATTCGATTCATTTCATTCTTCGTATGTATACTTTTATACATTAGTTTGTAAAACCCCTTGTATTAAGAAAAGTCACTGAGTATCTTTACGAACTTTAAACATAGTAATAAATTACCTATATCACACTCTAATCTTATTTTCCTAACCTCATATGCATCATCCCCTAAAATTCCTTACAAAATAAAAAAGCAGCTGTTAAGCTACTATAAATTCGTTTTATCCCCAAGAGAAATGATAAATATATTCTCCCGTTACACTTTGATTAATCCCAATAATTCTAGCAAACCTCATTAAGTCCGCACCCTGAAGAAAATACATCGCAAGCATAACTGGCACTTGCGACCACATAAACTGATAAAGCTCCTCAACTCTCAGGTTTGTCGAAACAATTAAATCATTTACAGGCCCTTGATTCCATACAGAAGTTCTAACTGAACGAAACGGAAGATCTTTCCCATTAACCACGATTCGTGCCATACTTTGAGTTATGTCCACAACAATTCCCTCCATCATTACAAAAATCAGACCTGTGTATTTTACTCCTTTCGTTATAAATATTCTTAACCTTCATAAATGTCTAAGGCAAACCTCTATTTTTGCTTCTATTCAAATGAATTTATTTCACACAGTAAACAAGTTAATGAAATTTCAGTATTACTCTCCTCAACTTCCGTATCATTTAGATCATGTACACCCTTATTCAACTTTACAATCCGGTATGCAAAATTACATATCTTATTATCTCAATATCACTTTATTTACTACAAGATGATAGAAAAACATTCAAACCAATTGATAAATCAACATTTGTAATTTAATTCCTTATTTTAAATCCCACCTTATTATTTTTAAACACTATATTCGAATAATTATATTGGAATTTCTTGTTGTATACACATCTATCTTTTTCAGGTATTATATACGAGAAGAGTAAGGTAAGAGTTACTCTTTGCCATTTTAGGAAAGGTCCTGTTGGAAACAACAGGACCTTTTTTCGTATTAGCAATACTCAATAAGAAACACAAAAGGCACGAAATTCACGTACTTTGGCTAAATATATAAAATTAATTGGCATTTCTGGATCAGCTTTACAATGGCCATTGTGCATGAGCATCGATTTTTCTAGCATCTAGTTCACCTCCTTAAAAATGCAGGATTTCCCTTTTCAATATCGAATTAGTAATGTTTGGAAAGGGGGTGTAACATGGCAGAAATTAAGGTGGGACTTACACAATTTTTAGACTTCACACTGAAAAGTAGTGCAGCAAAAACAAATTTTGTAAAGAATCTAAAATCTCAACCTGAATATCACCCAGTTTTTGATTACTGGAAACAATTACGAGAAACTGTTATTAAATTTCATAAAAACGAACTACATTTTGAATGTTTCGAAACATTAATACAAACTGTTGACCAGAAGAAAAAGCAAAACTATATTGATGTTATAAAGCAGTACAAAAAATTTATTAAAAACAAAGACGTCTCTTGGTTTGATCCAGGTAAATCACATTGGTTATCAGATAATTTAATCGTCCGCTCATCACCTGAACTCGGTTTGCTCATTAATGATGAGCCGCATCTTATTAAACTGTTTTTCAAAGGAAAAAAAGAGCGAATTGATAAATATAACATCAACTCAACACTGACGTTATTAAATGAATCAACATTTTCAAATGAACATAACGATGTGAATTATACGGTCCTTAACATCCAAAAGAACAGAATGTATACGAATAACTCTATTAATAATGATCATAGCACTTGAATCAGAAGCTCACCAACTGTGTTATTTATGGAATAAGATGTAAAGGGTATAGTCATTTCTTTCAATACCCTGTTCACGCTTAATTTGGGCACAATTTTCACAAATCCAATTCGTTTCGTTTAAGCTCACCTTCTTGTTTCTCAAAAACAATGCAGGGTGGGCGTTTTTTGAAAACAGTTTCTTTACGATCCATCTCACCATCCTAATTCCCCCCTCCGAAAGAATAATATAATGATCTCTTTCTACCACATCTACATTAACCGCCTGACTTCTTAACCGCTGAATAATTCCTAAGATGTTCTTACGATTCCTTTCTCGTTCCACATCATGTTTTTCTTTCGCTCTATATAGTGCAACAATTCTCCCTCTTGTTACTCGCACTTCTTTCACCCCCATTTACTTTATTTTGTTGTGATTGTTGCTGGAACTCAGCTAACGCCGCCCTAATCTCTTCTCTCACAACTTCATGAATAAATGCTTATAACAATTCCTCTAAATTCATACATGCATCCCCTACATCATTTTTTGAATTTCCTGCTTGTTGTTCAATTCACTCATAAAATTTATGAGTAATGATTATCCACCGTTTACCTTCTCTAAGTGCCGGAAAGAGATTGCTTGTTTTATCCGACATTACTTTACTGCTGCTTCATAAACATCTCATAAAAATATCTGAGGAAAAGAACGTTATAGCAATGGCTATCATGAATACAATTTGATGTATCCCACTAATAATGGTAACCTTACAATTTCAGAAGTTTGACACAGCTCACGAAAAAGCTTATAAAGAAAAGTGAGGTTCCTAATATTCATTTCTAGAATTAAGATGCATATCTGAAAATAGCAAATGAACGACTAGGAAATAAAAGAGTAGAATCACACTGGATACCTACTCACATGTTATACCAGGACTTCAAGAAACTGCGGTGAATCAATTTGCTAACGAATTATTCGAAAAGAAAAACTCTCGTTAGAATTTTTCCTTTCACAGCAAATGCACCAACTAAATAACCAAAAATATTGATAGTGAAAAAGGAGAAACAAACATGAAAGAAATCAAATCTGAACAAGAATTCAAAGACATCATCGCAAGCGAGGAGCCAGTAGTTGTTAAGTTCTTTACTACATGGTGCCCAGATTGTGTTCG
>Ga0209463_1001456_pt1 | contig 14534 bp, 13 predicted proteins | sample AgamicMgSfrz_FD_187169 | JGI IMG/M metagenome (GOLD analysis project Ga0209463, IMG submission 187169) | Agave microbial communities from Guanajuato, Mexico - Mg.Sf.rz (SPAdes) (version 2) | ecosystem: Host-associated > Plants > Phyllosphere > Phylloplane/Leaf | place: Guanajuato, Mexico... | reverse complement strand
CATTTCCTCTATGGAGGCATCTTCAACGAGATCGAATACGCCGAAGCCGGCATTGTTGACCAAAATATCGACCGGCCCCACTTCTTCATACGCGCGATCAATGTCGTCAAGCTGGCTGACATCAAGCTGAGCGATGTGACACACCCCGCCAGTACTCATAATTTTTTCTTTCACACTAGTAAGCTTTTCCACTCGTCTTGCTGAAATAATGACCTCTGCGCCTTCTTCTGCTGCCAAGTACGCCATTTTTTCACCAATGCCCCCAGATGCGCCTGTAATCCAAATCCTTTTTCCTGTCAATCGCCCCATGCGTTTCACTCCTTAGTTTGCTCTGTAATAGACAATTCCGTCTTTTTGCACTTCTTCAATTTGCCCAGCCTCTAAGAGCACATCCAGCTGCCCGACTGTCTCAGACATCGTTAAAAACAAGGCCTCTTCATACATCACTGGAAATAGCTTGCGGCAAAGATGAAAGGCCGTCATTTCTTTTTGTTTAAGCAGCTGATACATCGTATTTGCCCGTTTCTCTTGTTTCTTAAATCTTTCTTCAATCAATTCATGGTGGGACGTGATGAGCTGACCGTGTCCTGGATAAATCGTCTTGATTGGCAGACGCAATAACCGATTGAGTGATGCTTTATATTGAAGCAGTGATTTTTGACGTTCCTCGCCCTCATACGGTGCTTCCATTAACGGATTTGAAGAAATGGTCGTCAAAAGCAGGTCGCCGCCAATAAAATTCCCCGTTGTTTCATCTAGAAAGGAAAGATGAGACTGTGCGTGTCCGGGTGTTTCCATCACAAAGAAGTGTTCATGCCCGCTTAAACGATCACCTTCTTTTATAATCTCATCTACATGTGAAGTACAAGAATAAGTATAAGATTGCTTCACCATTTTTTCACACTCATTTTGTCGAAGCGGGACACCTAACTGCTGAAAAAAAGGAATCATAAAGTCCACTTGACGCTGCTTAAACACTGGATCCTGACTAATATACGGCTCATTTAGCTGGTGTCCGATCACACGGATATGAGGTTTCATCAGATTTAATAGACCGACATGATCTGCATGATGATGGGTCAGCACCACTTGATCAATATCATCTATCGATAAACGATGTTCCTTTAATTGTGTGACAAAGGCATGCTCTGCCTCTTCTGTCATCGGCCCGCAATCTACTAAGGTGACGGCCTCTCCTTTTAATACATATGCATGCACATCCCCAACGGCAAAAGGCGTCGGGATGGATAATTGAATGATGTCTTCTTTCACTTTTATACGTCATCTCCTGCTTTTTGACTCATGATTGTGAGTACTTAAATCTTCTTACTTCATTGTATCTTGCAAAAGGCAGACTGTCATGCGGTTTAGATGGGCAATTTTTTAACTGCCTCTATTGACATAAACTTGTCCATCGTTGCATAATGAACAACAAATATATGATGCGCTATGATAAGGATTAGTAAGCAAAATAATGATGCAAGAGAGTGAGGTCCGCCGGCTGAAAGACTTCACCATCCTCTTATTTGCTGAACCTGCCCTTTGAGCTGTTAGGCAAACCTAAACGTTTCCCGCGTTAAGGGACTAGAGCTGAGTATGCATGTTTGCAGGCTAATTGAGGGTGGTACCGCGAAAAACCTTTCGTCCTTTTCAGGCGAGAGGTTTTTTTATTTTCTACAAGGAGGAGCAGCTTATGAGTAAAATTGGATTTATCGGTGCAGGCTCAATGGCAGAGTCTATGATCAAAGGTTTATTAAAAAGCGGCATGATGTCAAATGAAGATATCATTGTCACAAACAAAACGAATGAAAAACGATTAGAGGAATTACAGGCGCGATATGGGGTCAAAACGGATTTCGCTCGGTCCTTTATTTATGAAGAAGCGGATATTCTCGTTTTTGCCTTAAAACCGAAGGATGCAGAAAGCGGAATTTCTGAAGTCCGCCCTCATTTACATGGACAGCTGATCATTTCTATTTTAGCGGGTATTTCCATTGAAACGATTCAACACTATGCTGGCGGAAAGAGTGCAGTCATTCGTGCGATGCCAAATACATCAGCGGCGATCCAGCAGTCAGCAACAGGTATTGCCGTAAGTCATGAAGTGACAGAGGAGCAAAAGAAAAAAGCCGTCGAGCTGTTTGAAACAATCGGGCATGTCACAGTATTGGATGAATCGCAGCTAAATGCTGTGACAGCCATCGCCGGCAGCGGCCCTGCCTTCATTTATCATTTGATTGAAGGAATGGAGCGAGGTGCTTCGGAACTTGGAATGGACCAAACAACTGCGAAATTACTCATTTGCCAAATGATTGCAGGCGCTGCTAATATGCTTCAAGACAGCGGAAAAGAGCCTGCTGAACTGCGCAAAGAAATCACAAGTGAAGGCGGAACGACAGAGGCCGGCCTGAACACACTGGCTGCCTATCAATTTGAAGAGGCCGTTGTCGACTGTGTCAAAACAGCCACTAAACGCGCAGCAGAATTAAACGAAATGTTTTCAGCAAGCACGTATAAATGAATTTGAAAAGCGCCTGTTTTGATGACAGGTACTTTTTCATTACCTCTTTGACATGATGGCTTTGATTTGGTCCAGATGATGTTGTTCATGTAAAGCGATGGTTTCAGCTAATATTTGAACGGTCATCACTCCTTCTTCCGGATGCAGGCCTGATTGTTCCCAAATATCTTTTTCTAATAGCCGAAGCTTGTTGTTTCTTCTCTCTTTCATCCGTTTGATCAATGCTTTAATCTCGTCAGCGTTATACCATTCATACGCTCTTTCTTTCACGTATATTTCAGGATCATACGATTGAAAGGGCGTGTGATCATCTGATATCGCCTGCTCTATCCGCTCTGATCAGACTTCTTCTGTGTCATACAAATGCCCGGCGAGCTGCTTGATTGACCACTTCCCCTCCCCAAAGATTGATCCAGTGTGTAATCATCACAAGCCTTCACTATCTTCTCTAGTTCACTCATACTTTCCTGAAGCGATGTGATGATGTCTGTTTTTGTTAATTTCCCAGTTTCCATTTAATTTTCTTGACCCCCTTCAAATAAATGTAAGTCTCCTTTAATATCATATTCTATTTATCTCAATAGAAGCCCTATCATCAAGATAGAGCTCTTCATCACATCTACTTACTTTTTCTCTAATAAAGCATGAATCGTTGATTCTAGTAATTCTGGCAAAATGCCAAAAGAGAACGGGACGTGCAGCCGCTCTGTCCATTTGTGCGGGTCCTTTCCTAGTGGACCTACGTTGATGACTGGAACGTAAAGGGCTTCCTTTTCTCCTTGTGGTAAAGAATAGCCTTTTTGGTAAAGCGGCATATTGGTCGTGTAATGACCTACCTCCTGCTTTTCGAGCTGCAAGTAACTTAAATCAGACAATCCCGGGAAATATTTCACTTCCTCTACTTCAAGTCCATACACCTCTTTTGCCTCTTTTTGAATCTTCTTTAATGTCGTCTGAATATGCGGATCTTCTGTTGAGGACACAGAAGGGTAAAATGGCGGACTATAAAATAGCACAATCAGCGGTCCTTCTTCCTTACAGAGTGTCGTCAGCTCCGAGACAATTTTCGTTGAAAAATCACGGTCCCCAAGATCACCTCGGTTGGCGAATGCATAGTTGACAATACGCTCGACTTCCTGTTCACCAGAGCGTTCTGCGGCTTTTTGATACAGCTCGTGATACGTAAGAACCGTCACCTGAGTGTCTATTGGTGTAAAGTGTTTAAAGCGCTGAAAGTCAGCTGTTTTTTGCTGAAGATTGGCCTCGATTTGGTCTGCTGCTTGTTTCGCAGTATCATAGAGAAGTCCGTGCAATTCTTCACTTGAACGTTTCATCATGAGCACATTAAATAAAGATACGGCTGTGTGAGGTGTTTGAACGGAATAGGCTTCTTTTAAGTCCTTTTGCATTAAGTTCGTTGGGGGCGGCGTTACTTCACCATCTACTTCCTCACAATAATCACTATTGAGCTCTAACAGCCGGTTTAGTTCAGATACCATATAATTCGCATTTAAGCCTGAGAAAGGCTCTCCTACATGTGTTTCAATCCCTTTACAGAAAAATCCGGCTAATACCTTTCCTATACTGCCTGTATACATATAATGATGTTCATCCCCTGGATACTTTTCAAACATGGGCTCACTGTTTAAACACGCGGTAAAGTCAAGATCATGTTTTTCTTTAAGCTCTTTTAGTTTCGGCACAGCCTCAAGCATCCCTTGTGAATTCACTTCTTCATCAGGAACTGTGACGAGCAGGACATTTCCATCAAATGTTTCTGTCATCGCTCTTTCCAGCATAGAAAGCTGCACAGTGAGACCTGCTTTCATATCCATGGCCCCTCTTCCAAACAACCAGTCTCCTGAAGTAAGGTCCTCTCTAGCCCTCTTTGGAAGAAGCGCACTTTTTTGCGAAAAGGAAGCCATTAACTCTTCAGGCTTGCATGCCATGTTTTGAAATTCGCCGTAATCTTCTGTATCGACTACATCAAAGTGACTAAGAAGCAGCACGGTACGCCGCAGCGTACTGCGCTTCACAAGTGCCGTTAAATAATACCGGCCATCTTTCATCGGATGCAAGGCCAAATGATCAGGGTTCTGCTCAAAATAAGGCCGCTCCCTTAGCAAATAATATAAATATTCCGCTAACGCGACTTCTCCTGTTGTACCTGATATGCTTTCATACTGTATAAGAGCTGTCAGGAGCTCCCTTAGTTCACTCTCTGTTTGCCATTTCATCCGTTCTCCCCCTTTGATGTCTCTATCTCTTCATTATACAAAAACGTGTATAAAAGCTATATTCTTTGAGCACCTTTTATGACGAAAGTTTGATTGGCTGTTATAATCGGCTAAACAATTCCTTGAGGAGGCGAAGGTATTTGGAAACAAAACTCTTTTCACCTTGAACATTAAAAGGTATTACACTGAAAAACCGCATCGTGATGTCCCCGATGTGTATGTATTCATCCTATGACCGTGATGGGAAATGACAGCCTTTCCACTTCACACATTATATTTCCCGTGCACCAGGTCAGGCTGGCCTCATTATGGTGGAAGCAAGTGCTGTATCTCCCGAGGGAAGAATTAGTGATCAAGACCTCGGTATTTGGAGCGCGGATTTGATCTTTATTGGCAGAGAATTTTTACGCGATCCATACTTTCCAAAAACAGCTGCTCAAGAGCTCCGTACATCCATCGAAAGCCTGCGTCAATATGATCGCACTTGGTAATAGCTCTTAGGAAAAAAGATGTCTATTTTTTGAAATAGGCATCTTTTTTGTTTTTAAGAGAAACATATCTGTCTTTTGTGCCGTCTTTTAGCTAAAGAACCACTTAGAGGAGATGGAAGAATGAATTCGGCAATGATTGAGAAAATGTATCATATAGATGGACACCACTTTTATACAAAACATCGTCAAGGCAAAAGGCAAGCCACGATTATCTTTGAAGCAAGCTACGGCATTTCTAGTGATACGTGGTCGAATATGGCCCGTGATATTGACCCAGAGCTTGGGGTTTTCTTATACGACCGTTTAGGAAATGGAAAGAGCAGTGAGAGCGGTGAAGGAAGAACCTTGCATGACCTCGCTGATGATTTAGATGCGCTGCTGAAAGAAGCCAATATTCAGCCGCCATTTCTTATTGTCGCTCACTCATTTGGCTCTCTTGTCAGCCGGTTATGGGCAAGCCGCAGAGGAGATGATGTCATTGGCATGGTGCTGTTAGACCCAGCAAGTGAGGAGCAAGAGCAGGTGATTCTGCCGCTTTTATCAAAGGAAGAACGCACTTCATATATGGCGCAGTTTACAGCAGAATGTACGCATGAGGACTTTCAGCAAATGTTAAGCACAATCAAAGAGGAGCAAACCCATTATGGGATGATGCCGCTTCTTGTCATTTCATCAGGTAAGAGCCGATTGTTTCACCCAGCGCATGAAGCTTGGCTCAGGCTTCATAAACGCATGCTGTCTTTGTCATCCCAAAGCGGATGGATTCAGGCGCAGAACAGCTCGCACTATATTCATCATGATGAACCGCATATTGTACAGCTTGCTATCTATGATGTATGGTGCGCGGCCAAACAACCTGTCTCCTATTATCAAACTGCTAATTAAAACGAAAAACTCCTTGACCCGTTATGAGTCAAGGAGTTTCTTTTATTTATGCCGTTGGAGCAGATTGACTTTTTTCAGAAAGCAGCTTTTCAATGCTGACAAGCTGAACACATAATGTAAAGATGTCAATCGCTTGCTCTAGTTCTTCAAGAGCCGGGAATGTTGGTGCAATGCGAATGTTGCGATCAAGCGGATCTTTTCCATATGGATATGTTGCACCTGCACCTGTCATTGTGACACCTGCTTCTTTTGCTTTTTGCACAACAGCTTTTGCACAATGATCAAGTGTATTTAAACTAATGAAATATCCGCCATTTGGCTTGTGCCATTCAGCGATGTCTTTCCCGCCAAGTTTTTCGTCAAGAATGGAAAGAACGAGGTCAAATTTTGGCTTAATGATCGCCGCATGCTTTTTCATATGTTCCTTCAAACCTTCTGGATTTTGGAAGAAACGAAGATGTCTTAGTTGATTGATTTTGTCTGGTCCGATCGTTTGAATCGATAATTGCTTTTGAGTGAAGCTCACATTGTCCGGGCTAGACGCCATCAGTGCAACACCTGATCCTGGAAATGTAATTTTAGACGTAGACGCAAACATAAACACACGGTTCGGGTATCCTGCCTCTTCAATTGCTTGAAAAATATCTTTTAACGTATCAGGTGTATCCGTTAGATGGTGGACTGCATATGCATCATCCCAAAAAATGCGGAAGTCGTCTGCTTTTGTTTTCATTGAAGCTAGGCGGTCAACGACCTCATCTGAATACGTAATGCCGTCTGGATTGCTATATTTCGGTACACACCAAATGCCTTTAATCGATTCATCTTCAGCGACCAATTTTTCTACCTGATCCATATCAGGTCCATCAGCCTTCATATCGACCGTGATCATCTCTATGTTAAATAGCTCACAAATGGCAAAATGACGGTCATACCCTGGGCTTGGTGCAAGGAATTTTACCTTTGGCAGCTCTCCCCAAGGTGTTTTGCTGTCACATACGCCGTGAGTCATCGCACGTGCAATGGTATCATGCATCATATTCAGGCTAGAATTACCGCCGATGATGATTTGTTCTGGCTTTAAATTGAGTACTTCTGCAAAAAATCTCTTCGTTTCAGGAAGGCCTGTCAAGCCGCCATAGTTTCGCACATCTGTGCCATCCTCAGCTGTCATTGCATCCTTTGATGTCACAACATCGAGCATGCCCATAGACAAATCGAGCTGTTTTGGTGAAGGCTTCCCTCTAGACATGTCTAAGTGCAAGTTTTTACTTTTGTAAGTTTCATACTCATTTTGTAGTGCCACATATAGGTCATTCAATTCTGCTTCACTTAATGCTGTAAAACCGCTCATCTTTGATTGTGCCTCCCGTATTCTTCATAGTTTGATTTGTCATTTGTTTTTTCTTCACCATTTTAACACTACCTGAAAAAGAGCGTCATCATAAATATCAAAAAAATCACACAACTTTTTCTGACGATTCATCCAATTTTTACAGGCTGCGTTCAATGGGGAAAGAAAAGAAATCATGTGCAGCTTCTGTCAGCGGAAATATATCGCAGGCTTCTTTCAACAGTTGTTTCAGGGCTTCTTCTCCTTGGTAACGTGCACTTATATGGGTCAAAATGAGCCTTTTTGCGGCTGCTTCCTGTGCTGTTTTCGCTGCTTGTTCTGTTGTGCTGTGATAATAATTGTAGGCTAAATCTGTATCTTCTTTGCCGAATGTTGCTTCATGGACTAACACATCCGCATTTTTGGCAAGCCTTGTTATATTCTCGCACAAACGGGTATCTCCTGAAAATGCAACGATTCTCCCTTTTTTAGGGGGTTCCAAATAATCGGTTCCATCAATGGTTCTTCCATCTTCGAGTGTCACGGTTTCCCCATTTTTCAACTTCTGATACAAAGGTCCAGGTTTTACACCGATTTCTTTTAGGTCTTCGGCTTTTAATGAACCAGGCATATCTTTTTCCACAACCCGATAGCCGTAAGCTGGAATCCCGTGAGAGACTCTTCTTGCTTCTACTTGAAAGGTATCATCTTCAAACACGATCCCTTCATCTATTTCTATGATATGCAGCGGATATGTCAAATGCGTTTGTGTAGCTGAAAGTGCTGCGCTCACAAAGGCCTTGATGCCCTTTGGTCCATAGATCGTCAATTCATCCTCCCCGCCTTGAAAGGATCTGCTGCCAAGGAGTCCCGGAAGACCATATACATGATCACCGTGCATATGTGTGATAAATATTTTCTCGATCTTTCTCGGTTTAATCGTTGTATGTAAGATTTGATGCTGCGTCGCTTCTCCGCAATCAAAAAGCCACACTGCATTTCTTTCTTCTAAAAGCTTTAGCGCTGTGCAAGTGACGTTTCTTGTTTTTGCAGGAATGCCTGCACCTGTTCCTAAAAAGAGCAGTTCCATTACTTTTCCTCCTAAAGCCGGTATACAATATCTTCATTCATATAGAATACATGAAGACAAGGTAAATGTGAATTCAGCGGAATTTTTGAAAAAAGTGAAACGAGAGCAGAAAAAGTCGAATCAAATGTTTGCTTTACGAACAATGAACCTTTAAAATAAAGAAAATGTACATACATTCTCGGTTTTTACAACAATGCTACGAATAAAGTGAGGTACTTCTCGTGAATACAGAAACTAACAACCCTAAAGCAGTCATTGTCATTTTTGGCGCAACAGGAGACCTTGCTAAACGCAAGCTCTATCCTTCTATACATAGACTTTATCATAGCGGAAAGCTAGGCGATCAATTCGCTGTCGTCGGAGTTGGACGCCGCCCGTGGTCTCATGAGGACCTTAGGGCTGTGGTAAAAGAATCGGTTTCTTCTGATGATGCAGAAGCGAAAACAGAGGAATTCATTTCACATTTCTATTATCACGATTTTGACGTATCAAGCCCTGCTTCCTATCAATCGCTTAACACACTCCTAACAAGCCTTGAAGATACGTACAGTATCCCAAATAATCGCATGTTCTATTTAGCTATGGCACCGGAATTCTTCGGAACGATTGCGAAGTTCCTAAAGAGTGAGGGCGTATCAGAAACAACCGGCTGGTCACGACTTGTCATTGAAAAGCCATTTGGGCATGATCTGCCAAGTGCCAAAACTTTAAATGAAGAAATTCGTGATGCATTCACAGAAGATCAAATTTATCGTATTGACCACTACCTTGGTAAACAAATGGTTCAAAACATTGAGGTCATCCGCTTTGCAAATGCCATCTTTGAACCGCTTTGGACAAACCGCTATATCTCAAACATTCAAATTACATCCAGTGAATCATTAGGGGTTGAAGACCGGGCTCGATATTACGAAAATTCTGGTGCACTAAGAGACATGGTCCAAAACCATATGCTTCAAATGGTTGCCCTTTTAGCAATGGAGCCGCCAATTAAACTCAATACAGAGGAAATCCGCAGCGAAAAACGGAAAGCACTGCGCGCTCTTCGTCCTTTCTCTAAAGATGAGGTTGATCAATTCTTTGTCCGCGGACAGTATGATGCTGGTACGATTGATGGCAATGTCGTTCCTTCTTATCTAGAAGAGCAAAATGTTGACCCGAACTCAAACACAGAAACGTTTGTGGCAGGGAAACTGCTGATTGATAACTTTAGATGGGCCGGGGTGCCATTTTACATTCGGACAGGAAAACGGTTAGAAAAGAAATCTACTCAAATCGTGGTTCAATTTAAAGATATTCCAATGAACCTGTACTACGGGAACGGGAATACCATGCATCCAAACTTACTCGTCATTCATATTCAGCCAGATGAAGGCATTACCCTTCACCTGAATGCTCGCAAGCTGGATGGCGGCACGTATGCGAAACCGATTAAGCTCGACTACCAAACAAACTTTAACGACATCATGAATACACCAGAAGCATATGAAAAGCTGATTCATGACTGCTTGCTAGGCGATGCAACAAACTTTGCTCACTGGGATGAAGTGGCACTTTCTTGGAACTTCGTTGATCCGATTTCTGAGAAATGGGCAGAAAACAACACATTAAAACCAAACTATCCAGCTGGTTCTATGGGACCGAAAGAAGCAGCTGAGCTTCTAGAAAAAGACGGGTTCCATTGGTGGAATATATAAAATCATATTGAAAAAGAGCAGTCTCCCCTTCAGGGTTCTGCTCTTTTTTTAATGTCCTGTTTTCGTAATTTCAACCGTTGAAAAGTCAAACTTATCATAACGATGATGGCTAAATGAGTATTCAAACGGCCGCCCGGTGTTTAAATAAGCAACCTGCTCGACTTCAAGCACAGGATCCGTTGGGTCACAGCCTAAATACTGCTGATCCAGCTGATCTGATTTAGCGGCTCTGATTTTCTTGTGCGCTCCGGCTACTTTTAAATAAAGCTGATTTGAAATGTAGCCATAGATAGAACCCAGTAGAACTTCTTCATCTATACCCTTAATGAGATTGACAGGCATAAACGTTTTTTCTAATACATATGGCTCTTCATCCACAAGACGGAGCCGGATGATGTCATAAACCGGTGTGGTTGAGTCAATGGATAGGTGGGCTGCCACCTCTTCGCTTGGAAAATGGACATCAAAGTGAATGATTTGAGTCGTGACGTTTTTATCCGCCATGACTTTTGTGAACCCTTTATTTTCATGGCCTGATACATTGATGGCTCCTTGATTGAGCGCTGCCTTTACAATAAATGTACCATGGCCTCTTTTTCTAAAGAGCAGACCTTCTGCAACGAGAAGATCGAGCGCACGCTTCATCGTCATTCTGCTGCATTGAAATTCAGCGGCAAGCGAGTTTTCATCTGGAATGGGTTGATCTTCTGGATAATATGCTGTTCCTATTCGTTTTCTGATTTCTTCTGAAATGAGTTCGTACTTCTTCATCTCACACCACCAACTGACTTGTTTTTTCATAGCGCCTTATTTCTGAAGAAAATATAGGTTTTTTAGCCTTCCTCTCATTCTACACTAAGGAATGTGAGCTTAAAAGGTGCCAGCCATTTTTGTTTCATCCACTTACCGTCACATAAGAAAAATACTTGCCCTTTTCAAGGAAAGAGCAAGTATTTTGATTAAAAACCGTTATTCTCTGAAACGGATTGAAACCAGTATCCGCTTTTCTTAATCGTTCGTTTCCCGTCTTCTTGAAGATCAACTGAGACAAAGCCATAACGATTTTTATATGCATTCGTCCAGGACCAGTTGTCCATAAACGTCCACAGATGATAACCTTTCACATTGCTGCCTTCTTGAATGGCTTGATGCACCCATTTGAGATGCTCAGAAATAAAGTCTATGCGGTAATCGTCATGAATCATTCCTTCTTCATCCTTAAACCGCTCTTCTCCTTCGACACCCATTCCATTTTCAGAAATAAAGCATTCAATATTATCATAGTCTGTTTGGACTTTTTTCAATATGTCGTAAATGCCCTTTTCATAGATTTCCCAGCCTCGATACACATTCATTTTTCTTCCCGGCATCTCAAAAGAATCAAAATAATGGTTCGGCATAAATGGTGCTTGAGGATGCGGCATATGTTCTTTCGCTTTCACTCTTCTTGGCTGATAATAGTTGATGCCTAGAAGATCAATCGTATTCTCTTGAATGAGCTCAAGGTCCCTATCTTCCATACTCGGCATAAAGCCTTCTTTCTTTAAGACTTCTACTAGCTTTTCCGGGAAATGCCCCTTCACCGCAGGATCTAAGAAGGAACGGTTAAAAAAAGCATCGGCCATCTCTGCTGCTTCTACATCACGCGGATTCTGGCTTCGCGGGTACGAAGGGGTCAGGTTTAGGATGATGCCAATCTTACCGCCTTGCTGCATCTCTTTATAAGCCGCAATCGCCTTAGCATTTGATAAAAGTTCATGAAAACCAACCTGCACAGCCTTTTGGAAATCGACTTCGTTTGGATAATGAAAGCTATACATATATCCGCCTTCTACAGGAACAATCGGTTCGTTATGGGTAAACCATTTTTTCACCCGGTCGCCAAATAATTGGAAGCATAATACCGCATAGCTGACATAATCGTCGACCACCTGTCTGTTCACCCAGCCGCCTTTCTCTTGCAGTGCCATTGGCATATCGAAATGGTATAGGTTCACAAATGGCTCGATATCATGTGCAATCAGTTCATTGATTACATCATTGTAAAAAGACACCGCTTCTTCATTGACGGCACCTGTTCCTTCAGGTAAAAGGCGTGACCACGAAATCGACAGCCGAAATGAATTGTGCCCAATTTCTTTCATGAGACGGATATCCTCTTTATATTTTCGATAAAATTGAGATGTCACGTTCGGTCCTACGCCATCAAAAAAACGAGTCGGCTCTTGTTCAAACCAATGATCCCAAATGTTCGGTCCCTTTCCATCTCCGGGGACGCTGCCTTCTGTTTGCGTCGCAGAAGCAGAAGATCCCCACCAGAAACCTTCTGGAAATGTATATGATTGCTTGTTAGTTCCCATCGACATGTATTGAATCTCCTTCACCTTTGATGTTTGCTGCGTTCGTTTTTTCTGTTGTCGTTATTTTTTCATTTTTCACATTCATTCGGTCAATAAATTTCAGGAACGGGAACCAAATGACAAACACAATCATCAGGTTAAACAGCTGAAGCAGACCACCCGCTAGTGAATTTGTTGCCATCATTCCGCTAATAAAGATCGGTACTGTCCATGGGATATTCACGCCTGTCGGCGGCGGTACAATGCCTGATGCCATCGCAAAATAAGTAATACATGTAATGACCATCGGCGCCAAAACCCACGGAATCAGAATAAGCGGATTCATGACAATTGGTAAACCGAAGATAATCGGTTCATTGACGTTAAATAATCCTGGTCCTAAGCCAAGCTTGGCTACTTGTTTTAATTGCTTACTTTTCAGGAAAATTAAAATCGTAAACACAACAGCAAGCGTCATACCGGTTCCACCCATTCCAACCGTATAGATTTCAATAAACTGCTTGCTGATGATATTAGGAACCTCACCTGTTTTTGTATAGCTTTCTAGGTTTTGTATGGACAATGTATTCCAAATCGGATCCATGACAGAGTTGATAATAATTTGGCCGTGGAGCCCAAAGAACCAAAGAATTTGTATAAAGAAAACAGCGATCAAGGTCGGGATGATACCGCTTCCAAGGCCAACAAGCGGCGCCTGAATGGCATGATAAATCAAATCATGCATATTTGTTTTGAAGCCTTGTGTAATGATGATATTAATGAACAAAAAGGTTGTAAGTGTTAAAGTAGCCGGGATCAGTGCAGCAAAAGACTTGGAAACAGCTGGCGGAACCCCTTGCGGCATATTGATCACAAATTTCTTCTGGACAAAATAACGATAAATTTCAGCAGACAAAAAGCCTGTGATCATTCCTAGGAACATCCCCTTTGCACCTAAACGATCGACTGGGATAACGCCTGCAATCGTTGCACCGCCTTCTTGTTCTAGTAAAAACGGAGTCAGAAGCAAGAAAGAGGCTAAAGCAATCACACCGCCAAAGACAGCTTCTACATCATAGCTTTTTGATAAATAGTAGCCGATCCCAAACACAACAAACACACTCATAATGCTGATGGTCGCACTCGGTGCGATATTCAGTGCAGACTGGACGCCTTCCAGTACGGTTTGACTCATGATTTTATCTAAAAATGGCAAATTCATCAGCACAACCATAATGGAACCAAAGATGGTGAGCGGGAACGCAAGCATAAAGGCATCCCGTAATACGCCTAAATAGCGGTTGTTGTTTAATCTCCCAGCAATCGGAACCAAAATGGCACTTATTTTATCAAACATTGGTTTCCCCCCTTGTTTACACCCTTTATTGTTTAAGCGATTGGAATATCGGCAGGAGCTCTCCCACAAGCTCCTTGATGGTAATGGTCGACATGAAGTGATCTTCGGCGTGCATGAGCAGTAAGGAAAAGGATGTCCTTTCTCCGCCTGCCTCTTTCTGCACGAGTTGAAAATGAATGTCATGTGCATGACGTAAATCTTCTTCCGCTTCCTTCATAAGACCAAAAGCCTGTTCTTCTAGACCTTCTCGATATTGTTTCAGAGCCTCGAGCAATTTGCTGCGCGCATTCCCGCTGTGTAAGATCAATTGAAAGCTGACTTGTTCCTCCGTGAGCCCTTTGAGTGTTTTCTTTTCCATCCTTTAAGATTCCCCCATCAATGTAAGTGCCTGTTCATACGCTTTTTGTCCATCGGCAAGCCCGTATGCCTGCATATCAATGACCTCTACCTCAATCCCATATTTTTTTGCTTCCTTTTGAAGGTCTCCTTTTAAAAAGCTCATTTGCGGTCCGATTAACACAACATCCGCATTCGCCATTTCTTTTCTCGCTTGATCTTGCCCAACTGCCCAAATTTCTGCTTCG
>Ga0209463_1001454_pt1 | contig 14545 bp, 14 predicted proteins | sample AgamicMgSfrz_FD_187169 | JGI IMG/M metagenome (GOLD analysis project Ga0209463, IMG submission 187169) | Agave microbial communities from Guanajuato, Mexico - Mg.Sf.rz (SPAdes) (version 2) | ecosystem: Host-associated > Plants > Phyllosphere > Phylloplane/Leaf | place: Guanajuato, Mexico... | reverse complement strand
TACACGTCATGCTTGAAGTATTAGAAAAATGTTTCCCAAGCCGTATGGTAGAATGGGAAGAAAAGATTAAAGAAATGATTCCTTCTTACGGCATTTCTCTAACAGAAAATCCAAGATTGTTCCAAGTCCTTCACACTTCGACTGGTCGTACGCTTGGATTAAACGAAAAAGAAACTGTTCATAATTAATGCAGAAATAAAAAACGTCCGATATATTCGGACGTTTTTATTTGTCTACTAAAAATTATACTTATCAATATTATCTTTCGTAAATACAACTCTTTCTGGTAACACGATAATTCCATTCCCTTCTGCCTCATAATCATATCCTTGAATGGAGTTCGGCTCTACTTTCACTTTTCCGATTCCTTTTACTTCAAAGCTATCTCCTACTTTTAACTTCTTCCCTTTTACTACAATTTCATTTGATACATACGTTGCGAGTGCCCCTTGTTGTTTTACATCCCATAATCCGAATTGTTGTACTGTTCCTCGTTTGACATAATCACGCATAACGTTTGGTGTAGAGAAACCAGTTACAACGACTTTTTTATCCATTTTCAAGTTTTCAGCTGCTTGTGCCATTGCCGGAAGTGCCGTTGCATCTGGGCAAATGACTGCATTAATATCTGGATACGTTTTTAAAATGTTCTCCCCTACTGACAAAGACTTTTGCGCATTATTTTCACCATACTGCGTCGTTACAATTTCCCAGTTCGGATATTTCTTTTTAATAATTTCTTTCGCTTTCGTTACCCATTGGTTTTGATCCGTTACTGTTGGACTTGAATAAAAGAAGGCTACTTTTCCTTTATCTCCAATTTGTTTGGAAGTCATTTCAATTAATAAGTTAGCAAGTTGGTCTGGTGTTCCTTGGCTTATATAAAAGGAACGGTCTTTCGGATTCACATCAGAATCCCATGTTAAAACAGTCATCCCTTTTTTCTTAGCACGTTGCAGTGATTGGGATAAACCATCTACTGAAGTAGAAGAGACCATAAGTGCATCATAGTTTTGGTTAATAAAATTGTTTATATATTTTACCTGCCCTGATACGCTTGCTTCAGACGGTCCATCATATTTCACTTGTACGCCTAGTTTATCTCCCATCTCTTTTGCCCCTTCACCACCCGATGTAAAGAAGCCAACTCCAGTTAGTTTCGGAATGAATGCAAATTTCACATCATCCGCTTTTTTCTTATCTGCCGTTTGACTAGAACAAGCGATTAAACCGATTAAACAAATGCATACAATGAATACAATCCCTAGTTTTCTCTTCATGACATTTCCCCCTTATGCAAGTTCTTTCTTTTCCCCAGTGTGAATTGATGTAATTTGAAATGTCTCATAATAACTGAAAGAATAAGAATAATACCAATTACTACGTTGGATTGTTCATTTGTTAAACCCGTCATTTGCAAGCCATACTGCATGAGCCCAATAAAAATACTCGCCAGTACAGTACCGATAATGCTTCCTTTTCCCCCTGTAATAAGTGTCCCGCCTAATACGACTGCTGTAATGATTGGTAAAATTGTTTCACTTCCCATATCAGCACGTGCGGAACCGAAATAGGCAGTTAAGAAAGTTCCCCCTAATCCACCTCCAAACCCAGAAAGTATATAAGCGATAATCACTACTTTCTTCGTTTTAATCCCGGTATATTTCGCTGCATTTTCATTCGCCCCCGTTAATTTTACGTGGCGCCCATATATTGTTCGGTGAAACAATGTAGTAAATAGCATTGTTAATACGATAAGTAGCCATAATAAATTAGGTATTCCTATAAAACTACCATTTGCCAGTTGTACAAAATCCCCAGGTAAACCACTTATCCCTTCGTATCCGGAAGCGCCTGCCCCTCCTGAAATGACGAGTGCAATCCCGCCGTATAAAAACATCGTTCCGAGTGTAATGACGAGTGGTTCTACATCCGTCATTTTTATAATGAGTCCGTTTAAACCGCCTGCTAAACAACTGAATATAAGAGCAAGTATAACAGCAAACAAAATAGGTATCCCGTTCCTCCAAAGTACACCGATCAAAATCGAAGTTAGCCCCATTATTGAGCCAACCGATACGTCAATTCCTCCTGTTACAATAACGAAAGTCATTGAAATTGCTGCGATTGCTATAAACAGAAAATCATTTGTACTAAAAAGGAGATTACTAACGTTTAAGAAATCACTATTTATAAAACTAAAGAAAATGAATTCTATTAGAAGTAATACGATTAGAACACCTTCCCATCTGTAAAAATACTTCATAGATTCATTCTCCTTTCTGCTTTCCACTTTTTCATTACACTATCCAATATGATAATAAGTAGTAGTAAAAAACCTGAAATAGCATTATTCCAAAATGCTGGTATTTTTAAAAAGACGAGTGAACTACTTATCGCCTCTAAAAATAACGCTCCTAATGCAGCTCCAAATATAGAACCCGTTCCTCCTTTTAAATGAATTCCCCCTAGTACAGCAGCTGCGATAACCTGTAGTTCTATTCCGGTGCCTGTTTGATTCGGAACGAACCCAATATTCATAACAAATATACAACCAGCGAGTGCAGCACTTATGCCCGATATAATAAACGCATATATCTTCACCTTATTTACTGGTATCCCAATAAGTCTCGCACCATCTTCATTATCACCTACTGCATAGAAATATCTTCCGTATGGTACTTTCATTAAAAAGAAATATAGTAGTAGTAAAATAATAAGAACAAACCATACAGTTATCGGCAAGCCAAGAATGACGATAGATGACAGCTGCTTAAAATCGTTTGGAATATCTTCAATCCACTTCCCACCTGTGAAAATTAACATCGCACCTCTAATAATTCCTAACATGCCTAATGTCATAATAATAGCTGGTACTCGAAACTTCGCAACTCCAATACCATTTACGAAACCGATAATGGCGCCAAGTGTAATAGCAGCAAATATCGACAAGGATGCACTATATTCATTCGTTAGCAACATTCCGCAAACTGCTGCACTTAACCCCATGCTTGAACCAACTGATACATCTATATTTTTTGTAAATAGGACGAACGATTGGCCGATTGCTAACACGACTAAAATAACGCTAGATTTCATCATTAAAGATAACGAGTTAAATTGAATAAAACTAGGATTTATCATTCCTACAATAGCTATATAAATTAGTAGTAACGTTATGATAGACGTTTCGTGCATTTTTAACATGCGTTTCATTCCGCTACACCTCCGTATGCAAGGCGTGTAACTTCATCTACACTCATTTGTCCTTTTTCCAAATGAGAAATAAATTTTCCGTTTCGCATTACATATACACGATTTGCCAATTGAACAATTTCCTCAACATCTGAAGAGATTAATATTATTGCGAGTCCTTCCCTCTTCATTTTTTCTATCGTCTCATACACTTCAAGCCTTGCTTTCGCATCAATTCCACGGGTCGGCTCATCAAGAATAATAACTTTAGGATTACATGCGAGATACTTTGCAAGCACGACCTTCTGCTGATTACCTCCTGATAAAGATGCCAGTTCTTTATTCATATTCTGTACAACAATTCGGAACTGTTCTATAAACGAATTAACTAAAGCGCTTTCTTTTTCTTGATTTATAAAAAAGCGATTATTTTGCTGTAAACTTGCTGCTGCGATATTTTCTTTAACAGAAGCAATTGAGAAAATTCCATTCCTCGCCCTATCCTCTGGCACATAAACTAGTCCTTCGTCTAGTCTTTTATGCAAAGAGCATGTATCAATTGATTTTCCATCTAATAAAATAGACCCTGATTTTATAGTTTTCAACCCAAAAATCGCTTCTGCTAATTCCGTTCTGCCCGATCCAATAATTCCAGCAACACCTACAATCTCACCAGCATGTACAGTGAATGATATATTTTCGAATGCGTGACCATTTATATCAATCACTTCTAATATTTTTTTCATCCTTGTGGTCTCTTGAACTACTTCTATTTTCTCTTTCTGTTTATACCCTTTTGGTAATAGTCCCTCCATCAGCATGTCATATGTATAGTCACATACATCTCCTTGACTTACAATCATTCCATCTCGTAATATTGCTACTTTGTTAGCAATTTCAAAGATTTCTGGAAAGCGATGCGTAATATAAATCATCCCAATTCCTTTTTCTTGTAAACTTTTCATCAACACAAAAAGACTCTTAATTTCGTGAGTTGTTAATGTCGATGTTGGCTCATCTAGAATAAGAATCTCGGCTTCTCGTATTAATCCTCTAACAATTTCTACTAACTGTTGTTGCGCAATCGATAATGATCCTCCTAGTTCATTAAGGTCAATACCCCATCCTAGGCTGCTAATCAATTGCTGAATCTGTACTCTTAATTTCTTTTTCTTTTTCTTTTCTTTTAACCCGATACATATATTTTCTTCAATAGTCATATGCGGAAAAATGAGCGGTTCTTGCGGTATTAAATAAATACCTTTTCGGTGTGCTTCTGACGGATTTGAAAACTGTTGCTTCGTTCCTTGTACATACATTTCTCCATCATCATACGAATATAACCCCGTTAATATTTTCATTAATGTTGATTTCCCGGCACCATTCCCTCCAACTAAAGCGTATATATCTCCGCGCTCTACTTGAATGTTCACTTCTTTTAATACAAGTTGATTTAAAAACGCCTTATTCATTTTTTTTACTTGTAATAAAGGTGCGTTCTCCACATGATGTCACCTGCCTTTATCCCGCATTAACTGGCAGTAAAGCTCCCACCTAAAAATTCAGCTGGAGCAAAGAAGTTTGGTGGGAGATAAACTGCCAGTAAATGCCCGATTGGTTCAACTAATAATCAGTGGGGGATGAACAAAATCCCCACTGATTAAAGTTTCACTTTATCCAGAACATTTTTTGAGAAAATGATTATTTGTTCTACTTGTTTTGTAGCATTGTATATTCCTTTTTTTATATCTAGAACACTTTTTTCTAGGCATTATTAATCGTTTCAACTGGAATAAACAAAATATACAGCACATATGTTTAAGCAGTGGTCAATTGTTGAAAGGGATGAAGAGTATGACACAGCTGAACTTTGAAGAGAATTTATTAACAAAAGTAGCTTGGTACTATTATAAAGACCAATTAACACAACAGGAGATCGCTTCACTTCTTCATATTTCAAGAAATAAAGTCGTCCGGTTATTAGATAAGGCGCGAAGTGAAGGCATCGTTACATTTCATGTAAAAGGGACTGGTTTACACTGTTTGAGCATTGAACGTGACTTAATAAAAAAATTCCACTTAAAAGATGCATTCATTATCCCTACTCCAATAGACAATTATGCTACTTCCCTCGGCAAAGCTGCTGCACAGTATTTAGAAACTCAGCTCCAACAAGGCGATCTACTCGGCATAGGCTGGGGCGAAACAATTAGCAAAATGCTAGAAAACATTCATTTTGAAAGCTCTATTAACCTTTCAATCGTAACGCTAACAGGTGGAGTAAATCACTATCTCCCTAGAAAACAAAACTATTTACACTACATGCAAGGCGATCTTCACATTATTCCTACGCCGTTTCTAGCGTCTACAACCGAAATGGCACAAAGTATTCTATCAGAACCGGGTGTAAAAGATATGCTTCATGTCGCTTCACTTGCTCAAACAGCAGTTGTTGGTATTGGCGGTTTATCTCAAGATGCCACTATTGTGAAAGAAGAAAAACTTACACTACGTGAAATGACATATATTCGTAACCAAAATGGTGCTGGAGATATTTTAGGTCAGTTTTATAATACGAATGGCGATTTATTAGAGCCCCCACATCACAATCGCCTAATTGGCACGCCTCTCTCTATTCTGCGCAATATGAATCATGTCATCGGTGTTGCTGGAGGTACAGAAAAGATAGATGCAATTTATGGTGCCTTAAAAGGAAAGTTCATTCATACCTTAATTACCGATGAGGAAACTGCCCTCTCCTTATTACGAAAGGATGGTGATTGTTAATGTCCAATTTATTAGCTTTCGATGCTGGTACAGGAAGCATTCGAGCAGTTCTTTTTGATTTACATGGTAATCAAATTGCAGTAAGTCAAAAAGAATGGATTCACAAATCTGACCCTCGTTACCCAGGCTCTATGAACTTTGATGTAATAGAAAATTGGAAGCTTGTACAAGTATGCACAAAAGAGGTTCTTCAAAAAAGTAACACTCCTGCCTCTTCTATTCTTGCTATTAGCGCGACAAGTATGCGAGAAGGTTTTGTTCTATACGATCAAGATGGGCAAGAAATATGGGCTTGTGCAAATGTTGATGGACGCGCATCTGCCGAGGTTAGTGAACTAAAAGAAATTCGGTCACATCTTGAAAAAGATTTATATACAAAGTCTGGTCAAACTTTTTCATTAGGTGCTTTACCCCGCCTACTTTGGATTAAAAAACATGAACCCGACGTCTATAATAATATTCATTCTTTTACAATGTTAAACGATTGGATTTTATATAAATTAAGCGGCGTACTGCAAATTGATCCCTCAAACGGATGTACGTCTGGTATTTTTGACTTACAAAATAGAGTGTGGGATAACGATGTCGCTAAGGAGTGCGGTCTATCTTTACCATTTTCACCAACAGTAAATGAAGCTGGTACAGTAATTGGCAACGTTACAAAAGAGTGTGCAGCATTAACTGGATTACGTGAAGGAATTCCTGTCGTAGCCGGGGGCGGAGATGCTCAAATGGCATCGCTCGGAACTGGAGTCGTGAAACCGCATCAAACGTTAATATGCGGAGGTAGTTTTTGGCAACAAGAAGTGAATGTTACTGAGCCAATAACGGATCCATGTGCTGCAATTCGTATAAATTGTCACGTCGTACCTAACCTATGGCAATATGAAACGATTGCCTTTTTCCCAGGACTTGTTATGCGCTGGTTTAGAGACGCTTTTTGCCAAGAGGAAAAGAAACTTGCTGACAAACTTGGTGTAGATGCTTATGAATTATTAGAAGAACAAGCGAATGATGTACCTGTCGGCTCATATGGCATTATCCCTACTTTTTCAAACGTAATGAACTACATTTCTTGGCGTCATGCCGCACCTTCCTTTTTAAATTTAAGTTTAGACGCTGACAAATGTGGAAAAAAAGAACTGTTCCGTGCTATTGAAGAAAATGCCGCCTTTGTTACACTTGGCAACTTAAAATTAATAGAAAATCTCACAGGGACATTCCCTTCTGAAGTCGTTTTTGCTGGGGGTGCCGCTAAAGGGAAACTATGGCCACAAATTCTATCAGACGTACTCGGTATCCCTGTAAAAGTACCAGTTGTGAAAGAAGCAGCTGCTTTAGGAACTGCGATTGCTGCTGGAGTTGGTGCTGGAATATATAATTCAATGGAAGAAACCGCTGAACAGTTTGTACAGTGGGAGCACACATTCGAACCAGTTACTGAAAATCACGAACTATATAAAGAATTCTATGAAACATGGAAAACTGTATATGACAGTCAGCTCGCTTTAGCTGATAAAAGGCTCACCTCACATATGTGGATTGCGCCTGGTGCACTGTAACACATTACATAAAGGAGTGAACTGTATGTTAAAAGCGAATGAAAACGACTTCTCCTATCGCTTCGGTGATAACGGGCCGAAATATTTAATACAAGGTCCGAATATCGATCTTGGTCTTGTTGTCATTCAACCTGGACAGGAGTTTCAAAACCATTATCATACTACTTGCGAAGAGGTCTTTTATGCATTAGAAGGTGAAATAGATTTCTATGTGAATAATGAAAGAGTTCCGATTAAACAAGGTGATGTCCTGCAAGTTCGCCCTCATGAATCTCACTATCTGATTAACCATTCTGACAAACCTTTTAAAGCTGTTTTTATTAAGTCACCACATTTACCAAATAAAGATACGGTTCAAACGGAAAATCCAACATTAACGAAGGAGTGATTTCAAATGACTTGGGGATTTAAAAATCGATTAAATACTATTTTACCTGATGGCAGAGCGGTTATGTTAGCGATAGATCACGGCTACTTTTTAGGACCAATTCACGGGCTTGAACAGCCACTTGAGACCGTCAAAAACTTACTTCCTTATACAGATTCCCTCTTTTTAACGCGAGGTGTACTTAGCTCCTGTATTCCTGAAAACTGCAGCACACCGATGGTAATGCGTGTATCAGGAGGATCTACTGTCGTCGGTAAAGACTTAGCGAATGAAACAATCGTTACCCCTGTAAAAGAAGCAGTGAAACAAAATGCAATTGGCGTCGGCGTTTCTGTTTTCGTGGGATCAGACTATGAAACACAAACAGTTACAAATCTCGCAAATGTAGTTTCAGAAGCTCACGATTATGGTCTGCCAGTACTCGGCATTACCGCAGTTGCAAAAGAACTACAAAAACGAGAAGCGCGCTTTCTTGCACTCGCTTCCCGTGTATGCGTTGAAATGGGCGCTGACATTATTAAAACGTACTACTGCGAAGGATTCGAAAAAATCACAAGCACTTGCCCTGCCCCAGTCGTAATCGCTGGTGGACCAAAACTAGATTCCATTGAAGACGCATTAAACATTACGTACAATGCACTGCAAGAAGGCGCAATCGGGGTAGATATGGGCCGAAACATATGGCAATCTGAACATCCTGCTGCGATGATTCAAGCGATTCATGGTATTGTGAAGAATGGATTGAATGTGAAAGAGGCGCTGGAATTATATGATGATGTAAAAAACTAAGGTAATAGATAGACTATTACACTTAAATAAATACAAAATCAATATTTACTATAATAAGGAAAAGCCCATATGTAACATATGGGCTTTCTTTTACATTTCTTATTATTTCAAATTTGGTCAGGTCTCTACAGATCGCGTACATTCCAAACAATCTCACCGCGTTCACCAAACGTACTGTGATGCCGCTTAAATCCTATCTTCTCTAATACCCGGAAAGATGCAGTATTCCAAGCACCTACAGTTGACCAAAGTCTTTGGCGTCCCGTAGCAATCGCAGCCTCTAGCACCGCTGATGCTGCCTCTGTCGCATATCCCATGCGATGAGCACTGCGGAACAACTCGTATGCAATCTCCGGCTCTTCAAGCGTAGAACGACCGATAATTAAGCCACAGTAACCGATGAAATCGCCTTCGTCTCGTCTACGAATAGTGAGAAGAGAAATACCATTTTCAGCTGCTTTCTTGCGCTTCTCAATAAGATCGTTACGAACAGATTCAACGGTTGGCATTTCCACTCCACGTTCACCAATTAGTTCTCTAAGCCAGACTGCATCGGATTCCTCCCACATATTCAGGTCGAGTCGTTCCGTTCTCAGCTGGAACGCCATATCTTTAAATACAGATGTCATAGCGGTAACCTCCTATTTATATCACTGTACTACTTATAATAGTTTCGTACTGTACCATATGAGAAACCTGCTAGATTCTCTAGATTTTCTTGCATCAAGATACATTATTGTTATTTTATGCATAAGTAATTCCTCTGCAAAATAGACCTTGTTATCAAACTTCATTTTAATATCAATCGTAACTTGAATTATATCAATGGTTTTCTAAATATATCGACGATTCGACACAGGATATCGATTTACCGACAATATTAGACAGCATTATTTATGAAGCACCCACTCAATTAACTCAATTGCTGCTTTAATACGGTCCTTCGTATCACCTAAAAATATTTTATTAAGTAACTCATCTAAATGAATTGGCTTATTCGGCAACGTTTGAATATACCTTAAAACAGACTCAGCTGGAGGTACTGGCTTATTATTAACAGCCCATATCCCTTCTAACAATGTCCAAGTTGACGTATGAACTATGTATGAAGCCTTTAACTCATCATTTGCTTTCAAAGCAGATTGAATTTTAATTAATGAACTATGCAACCAATGAGAAATGCCTTTCACTTTGTCGTTAGAAACACGATAGTTTTCAAATTCATATGTAGCTATTTCCTTTAACTTTTTCAACTCACCGCTTTTATCAAACAAAATTTCCCCTTCTAAAAATGAGTATAGTTCCATCGGATTGTTTTTAAAGTTTACTTGTATTAGATTAAAATCCGCACTCTTATATTCAACTAAAATATCTTCTCTCGTTTCAGAATGAAATTTCTTCTTTTGTCCGTCTTCTAAAAGAATATAGAAATCTAAATCCGAATCAGGATATGCGTCACCTCTTGCGACAAATCCGATGAGCATACATCCAGTTATCTTATCTATAGATAAGATTTCAGCTACTATTGTTTTCACTAATTTTTTATGTTGTTCATGTTTAATAAATATTTGTGCTTCTAACATTTTTAACCTCCAAACACATTATTATAGAGTTATCCGTTACCTATATATATTACTTCTCTTATCCCTTTAATCTTCTACATACTTATTCAACAATTGTCAGTTCATATACAATTGCGTCTTCACTGCTTTTTGTTTTATCTTGAATCGTTACAATATCTCCCGCTTTTATTTTCGAAGCGTTCACTACTTTTACCATCTCTGGCGGAACATATCCTCCATTGTTCTCTTTATTTAGCGGAAACCACTTTACCGATTTACTAGTTGCTTCTAAAATTTTATATTTAATTGTACCATAATATTTTATTTCACCAACAAGATCTTTTACTACTGTAGGTGTATATTTACCCTCTTCTTTTTTCAAAGAGATATGATCACCTATATCTAGGATACCGTTTCTTTTAGGCGCCTTCCATTTTGTTGAGTTTAAATCATTTAAACTTACTTTCACACTGTCTTCTTTATTTGAGCTAGCATCTTTTAGAAATATATCATTATGTTTCTTATCAATAATGATATACTCCTTCTGCTCTACTATTTTTGCACTGCTTTCACGTTTTTCTTCCTCATTCTTAGATACTTCTTCTTTCACATTATTATTACTACACGCTGATAATAATGTCGTTACTAAAGCTGCCATTATTAATATTCTTTTCACTTCATTTACCTCCATTTATAACTAAACAAATAAACATATATCACATCCATATTTTACTATAAATCAAAAAAGAGGATATTTGTTTATTAATAAACAAATATCCTCTACCTTTACATATATATTACGACTGCTGATAAGCCGCTTTCGATGATTTCACATAATAAACCGCATGATCCACATTAATAATATGATCTGGTTTTGGTTTACCACGGCTTGCTCTATGTCCAGCTAAGTGTTCTTCACTAGTTTCCCAGTTTTTCCAAGCTTCTTCAGATTCCCAGCGAATCATAACGACTACTTCTTCGTCTCCGCGTCTTACTTTTTTCACGAGAACACTTAAATCGATGAAGCCTTCAAATTTTTCAATAATTCCTTCTCCAGTGAAACGTTCTACAACTATATTTGATGTACCTTCTTTTACTGTAAATGTCTTCGTTTCAATAAACATATAATCCACTCCCTCTTTGTAATACGAATACTAGTATTCTTCTATTATAGTTGATTATGATAATTATTTTCAATTATAAAGTTTAAATTTTTTGAATCATGCTGATTTCTCTTCAATTGCCTCATCTAAAAATTTGAAATATGGAAGTAATATTCCTATTAAAGAAGTAACACATATTATTGAACCGATAATAAAGTATAGTGCTCTAACTCCCCACACCTCACTCAATATTCCTCCTAATAACACACCTAACGGCATAGCGGATCGTATGAAAAATAATCGCACTGAAAATACTTGTCCTATCATATTGTTCGGGACTGATTGTTGGCATATCGTTGTGTTATGAACAGTGAAAAATGCAATACAAACACCTGCTATTACTTCAATTATTATCGCTATAACAATACTATGATTAAACCCTAAAGAAATGTATGTGAGTCCCCCTATAAACAATCCTCCAAGCATAAGTACACGCCGGCTTTTATATGTTACTTTACCAACTAGTATGGATCCAACTACATAGCCAAGTGGGAATCCGGCCATAAAATAACCAAACTCCGCGTATCCAGCGGACAACTCGACTTTTATATAGGGAAGATTTGTAACCATCGTTACCCCTACTCCAAATTGCACGAAAGTCAAAAATATACAGAGCCAAACGATAATTGGTTTTGTGAAAAAATATGTAAAACCGTGAAGAAATTGTTCTAGCCACGTTTTCCGAATGGGTTGCGACGTTCTATTTTCTTTTATATAAAGTAAGAAAGTGCCACTAACAAATAGACACATGCATACGAAAGCTAATGTAAGTTCTGTTCCAATTAAATGAATGACTACTCCGCCTAATACTGGCGCAAGAAACATCATAAGGCGAGTCATTCCATCAATGTACGCATTTGCATCTTGAAGTTGTTCTTTCCTTACAATGCTCGGTGTAATTGCTTGACTTGCAGGTGTATAAAGCGGTGTAATAAGTCCCACTACAATTTGAACAACATAAATGTGCCAAACTTCTATACTACCTGAAACTAGCATCACCAAAGGTAATAAGAATACGGACGCTCGTATCCATTGTGAAAAAATCATAATCCACTTCCGACTCCATTTATCAATAAATGGGCCACTTAATAATTGCAGTATGAGTGATGGGATGAAATATAATAGCCACATACTACTTAAAGCCATTTCCGATTCTGTTAACTCATATACTAGAATTGAATTACATAACGTTCCGAAACCCCCTCCTAATTCTGAGATTGCACTACCAATCCACATAAAAAAGAACGAACGATTTCTCAATACATTTTTCAATTTCATACACCAACTTTTCTCTTAAATTCCTCCCTTTATGTACATTCTTGTTGCATATTATCTATTTAAAAACGCATCTAATTCTTTCGCTAACGACTGTACTGCTTTCTTTCTTAATACATATTTCCCGTCATGTATATCCACTAACTTCGCTGCACGTAAAAGTTTCAAATGATGATGTACTGTCGATTTACCAAGTTGCAATCTTTCTGTAATTTCCTGCAATGTACGTTCTTTTTCAGACAACATTTTTACAATGCGTAATCTCGCTTCATCCCCAAGTGCTTTATGCTTTTGAACTAAAAAATAATTTGGTTCAAACGGATCTTCAGGATGAATGCTTTCATTCGCAACTGGATAATGAAGCACTTTCGTATCTTCAATATCTGCTTCAATATTCCACGGTCTATACGTCACTTGCGGAATAAGAAGTACGTGATGAACACTTGGCTCTGGCATATAGTTCACTCCACCAGTGGCCCACTCGACAAACTCTTCCGGTTTCATTTTTTTATTCATTTCATTCTTTGCTTCATAGTCGCGTTTGAATATAGCAAGTATTTCTTTTTCCTCTTTCTTAATAACGCTCTCATACCAACCTGTCATAACAGCGATTAAATGGGCTTTCAGCAGTCGTACATCAACATCACATATAAAACGAATATATGTAGAGAAAAACTGATGTTCTTGTGTCAGTTTCATTAGTTCATGTATTGCCGTTACGTTTCCACTTGCCGCTAAAGTTCTTTTTTCTTGGTACTTCTCTCCTAAAAACGGTAAACATATATACTTGAAATCTTCTTCTGAAAGCGAATCGATTTTAGCATGAAATTGCGATAAATCCCGAAAATCCTCTTCATACAACAACTGAAGCAACGCTTTCCACGTATTATGTTCTTCTACAAACTGTAATTGCTCTTTCATCTCTTTTGTTAATGATTGTTTAATCTCTTCCCATTCACTTTGAGACTTTTCAAGTGTATCAATTAACCTTTTATGAGTAATCGCTGCAATGCCAAGCGCGCATTCGAAAAGTATCGAATATCTCATTTGAACGTTGTATGTCTCCCTCTTTCTACTCGTTACGTGAAAGACTTCCATTCCATCCCCTCCTTGTTTGTTATATATTAAATTCTATTTTTATCGAATTTATCCTTCTATATTTTTAGAATTATATTGCGACTTTAAAAAATAATTTAATCAATGAACAAATAGAAAAAGGTTTATACTCTTTTTCATTCTGACTCAATTAAAACCTTGATTATTAAAAATAAAGTTTTTTAATGGCTCTGTTATACGTTGCATTTCCTTCTCTTGTTCAGCTATAGAGAAGGTTTATTGAAGAGAAAAGAGAATTGATTTTATTAAGAAAAATGAACAGGAGGCTATACGAATGGGAAGAAAAGAAATGTTGCAAAATGGAGTCCAACAAGTTTTTTACGAAGAAGAATGGTACCCACCAATATCAGAAGCTTTAAAGAATCTTACCGCTGAACAAGCATGTTGGCAACCAGAAGGTGCTGCCAGTAATACGATTTGGGAAAATGTGAACCATTTATTAATCTTTAAAGAGCGCCTACTTTTCCGCTTACATGAAGATGACACATTTGTTGCTCCACAAAATAATGATGAGACGTTTATCCAAGGTGGATCTAATGATGATGACGCTTGGCAGAAAACAGTGAAACGAACGCTTCAAGTACATGATGCCTTACAATCTTCATTAACATCCTTTCAAGAAGCAGAACTAGATCAACCAAAGCCTTCTCTACCAATTTGGCAACAATATATGAATATTCTTTTACACGATGCTTATCATACCGGACA
>Ga0209463_1001453_pt1 | contig 14545 bp, 16 predicted proteins | sample AgamicMgSfrz_FD_187169 | JGI IMG/M metagenome (GOLD analysis project Ga0209463, IMG submission 187169) | Agave microbial communities from Guanajuato, Mexico - Mg.Sf.rz (SPAdes) (version 2) | ecosystem: Host-associated > Plants > Phyllosphere > Phylloplane/Leaf | place: Guanajuato, Mexico... | reverse complement strand
TTTACAAACTGTTCAACTATTGATATTATACTATCTTGTGTGAAACTATTCGGAGGTGCATTTTTAAAATGGCAGTAAAAATTCGTTTAAAACGTATGGGAGCTAAAAAGACTCCTTTCTATCGTATCGTAGTAGCAGATTCTCGTTCACCACGTGATGGACGTTTCATTGAAACAGTAGGAACTTACAATCCAGTAGCAAACCCTGCTATCGTGGATATCAACGAAGAGAAAGTTCTACAATGGTTACAAAATGGTGCAAAACCATCTGATACAGTTCGTAACCTTTTCTCTAACGAAGGTATCATGGAAAAATTCCACAACATCAAAAACGGTAAGTAATTCGTTTGAAGATGAAGGAATTAATTGAAACGATTGTTAAGCCCCTTGTGGATTTTCCGGATGATGTTGCGATACAAGTTACAGAAGAGGATGATCGAATCATTTACTTGCTTTCTGTCAACAAGAATGACATGGGAAAGGTAATTGGGAAGCAAGGGCGGGTTGCTAAAGCAATTCGAACGATTGTTTATGCTGCTGGGTCACAGCAGCAAAAAAAGCTGGTTTTAGAAATCAGCGAATAATAAAGGAGGAGGGGGAACCCTCCTCCTTTATTTGTTTATATCTCCTGAAAGATTCTTTATACTAGAATTAGGAGCGTTTTGGTGAAACGGATGCCGTTTGACGCTTTGCAAGCATTAAAAATAGCAGTGCATAGATAGGAGGAAAAAATGCAGATTCTCCAAACTGTCACAGTCAAACAAATATTGACCGAAAATACGAAACAAACCTTAGAAAAGAAACTTACGCAGGAGCTGCTTCAGCTTGAAAAGGAGTGCGAACAATTCAAGTTTGAGGAAAAAAAGCTCCTTAAAAATCATCACTCCGTGAATGATATCAAACAGCATATCAAAAGAGAGCTTGCTAACAGAGAGGAAAAAAAGAAATCACTAGAGTTTCAATTAGCGCAATTACATATACTACCATTGGGCAGTGAACTTAAAAGTCAAGAGCTTACTGGCATTGTTGATATAAATATTGGAGATGTTTGGGATGAAAGTCTGCTTCATAAAACAATACTCCTGAAAGACGGAAGAGTTTTAGACATACGTTAGAGGTGATTATAGTGGAAAAATGGTTTAATGTAGGAAAGATTGTTAATACACATGGAATACGCGGGGAAGTTCGTGTCATTTCCCGGACGGATTTTCCGGAAGAAAGATATAAGATTGGAAATGCGATTTTTCTATTCGGAGAAGGCAATAAAGAGCCGATAGAACTAAAGATAAAATCACATCGTCCTCATAAAAACTTTAACCTTTTAACATTTGAAGGCTATGATAATGTTAATGAAGTGGAATCCATGAAAGGCAGCACATTAAAGGTGCCTGAAAGCTTTTTGGGAGAGTTGTCGGAGAATGAATACTATTTCCACGAAATCATTGGCTGTAAGGTCATTACAGTTGAAGGTGTTGAGGTAGGAGTTATTTCGGAAATCCTTACACCTGGTGCGAACGATGTATGGGTAATAAAAACAAGCAAAAAAGAAGAGATCTTGATACCTTATATTGAAGAGGTAGTAATGAAAGTGGATGTTAAGGAGAAATTAGTTGTAATTGAACCGATGGAGGGACTGTTATCATAATGAGAGTAGATGTATTAACTCTTTTTCCAGAAATGTTTGATGGTGTGTTAAACAGCTCCATTTTGAAAAAGGCACAAGAAGCAGAGAAGGTGTCCTACGGTGTCACAAACTTCCGTGACTACTCTGATAATAAACATCAGTCTGTAGATGATTATCCATACGGAGGCGGCGCGGGAATGGTCTTGAAGCCCCAGCCGATCTTTGATGCAGTCGAGGATTTGCAAAAGAAGAGCGGTGCTAAGCCGAAAGTGGTCCTTATGTGCCCTCAAGGCGAACGTTATACACAGAAAAAGGCAGAAGAGCTGGCTAAGGAAGAGCATTTAATTTTTATTTGCGGTCATTATGAAGGGTATGATGAGCGGATACGCGAGCATTTAGCTACAGATGAAATATCAATTGGCGATTATGTGCTCACAGGTGGAGAGCTTGGAGCAATGGTAGTAATTGATAGTGTAGTAAGGCTACTTCCGGGAGTGCTGGGAAGTGAGGCTTCCCATGTGAATGACTCCTTTAGCACAGGGTTGCTTGAGCACCCGCATTATACACGTCCAGCCGATTTCAGGGGAATGAGGGTGCCTGATACACTAATGTCCGGAAACCATGCTCATATCGATGAATGGAGAGAGAGAGAGTCGTTAAGAAGGACGCTTGAAAGACGACCAGATCTTCTTGAAAACTATCCATTAACAGAGAAACAACAAAAACTATTACATGAATTGCAGAAAAATAAATAATAGATATTGATGTCTGAGCTAGTTTATGTTAAGATAACACTTGTGACTTGAGCAGATAATATTTCTGCAACGAAAGTCTTATAACGATGTTCCGCTGCAAAGATTTGGATGCAAGAGCGTCTGTTGGAAGGAGTTGAAAACGATGCAACAATTAATAGAAGATATCACAAAAGAACAACTTCGTTCAGATCTTCCTACGTTCCGTCCTGGTGACACTGTACGTGTACACGTGAAAGTAGTCGAGGGTACTCGTGAGCGTATTCAGGTTTATGAAGGTGTTGTGATTAAGCGTCGTGGTGGTGGAATCAGCGAAACTTTTACAGTACGTAAAGTTTCTTACGGAGTAGGCGTTGAGCGTACATTCCCAGTTCATACACCAAAAATTGCGAAGCTTGAAGTTATTCGCCGCGGTAAAGTCCGTCGTGCTAAACTTTACTACCTACGTAACCTACGTGGTAAAAAAGCTCGTATTAAAGAAATTCGATAATATTACCAAAAAAGAGCCTGTTCTTTGCAACAAGCTCTTTTTTATTGCAGCTGGCAGGACCCACGGCTTACATACTGTCGCAATATATTTTGACAGAAGAACACCATGGCATTTTACTTCGACTTTTTATTTCGCTACAATAAAAGGGAGAGAGGGTTTGTCCTCCGATTTTTCTTCAAACAGCCGATAATGGACTTATAGTAGTTCCATTTGAAAAATGCAAGAAGAGATGCTTACTAAAAACAAGGATTGGTGAACCAAATGGCAAAGAAAAAGAAAAGTGAGATATGGGAATGGGGTAAGGCGCTAGTAATCGCAGTAGCATTAGCATTTGTGATCCGCTCCTTTTTATTTGCTCCGATTGTAGTGGACGGGGAATCGATGATGCCTACATTACATAATTCAGACAGAATGATTGTGAACAAGGTTAATTACAAAGTCAGCGAGCCAAAACGTTTTGATATCATTGTTTTCCATGCACCTGAGGGAAAGGACTATATTAAGCGAGTAATCGGCTTGCCTGGTGATACAATAGAGTATAAGGACGACGTATTGTATGTTAACGGAAAGGCATATGAAGAGCCGTATTTGGACGAATTCAAAAAACAGGTCACAGACGGACCGCTGACAGAGTCCTTTAAACTGGAGGACAAAATTGGCCAAAGCACAGTTCCGGAAGGAGAATTATTCGTTATGGGGGATAATCGCCGGGACAGCAAAGACAGCCGTCATATCGGGACAGTCCCTTATGAGAAAGTGCTTGGCAATACGAGCGTGATATACTGGCCGTTAACAGACATTCAAATAGTGAACTAAGGCTTTGCTTAGCTTTTAGAAAGCAAGCAGTGACAAGAGGTGGATATTTTGACGATACAATGGTTTCCCGGCCATATGGCCAAAGCACGAAGACAAGTAACAGAAAAGCTGAAGCTTGTTGATATTATATTTGAGTTGGTGGATGCAAGAATTCCCCAATCTTCCAGAAATCCGATGATTGACGAAATCATCCAGCATAAGCCAAGAATTGTCTTGCTGAATAAGGCAGATATGGCGGATGGGGAAAGAACGAAAGAATGGATTGCCTTTTTTAAAGAGAAGGGTATACAAGCCCTTGCGATAAACTCACAAGCTGGTGTCGGAATGAAAGAAATTACGGCGTTGGCTAATGTTGTGCTGGCAGAGAAATTCGATCGTATGCGGGCAAAAGGAATCAGACCCCGTGCAATCAGGGCAATGATTGTGGGAATTCCGAATGCGGGCAAATCGACATTAATCAATAGGCTTGCCAAGAAGAATATCGCAAAAACAGGGAATACTCCTGGTGTAACGAAGGCACAGCAATGGATTAAAGTCGGGAAAGAATTAGAGCTTCTTGATACACCTGGGATTCTTTGGCCTAAATTCGAGGACCAGGAAGTGGGATTAAAGCTAGCTTTGACTGGAGCGATTAAAGACACAATTCTTAATCTGCAGGATATCGCTATTTTCGGCCTGCGTTTTTTGGAGAAAGAATATCCCACAAGGCTGAAGGAACGGTTCCAGCTTGAAGAGATACCAGAAGATATCGTCGAGCTGTTTGACAAAATCGGCGTGGTTCGAGGCTGTCTTACAGGAGGCGCTGTTGTCGATTACGATAAAGTAACAGAACTGGTCATCAGGGAGATCAGAGGCGAAAAATTCGGAAGACTTACATTCGAAAGAGCAAGTGATTTCATTGAGGAAGACGAAGGCGACAGTAAATAGAAAAGGCAAGCCTTACAAAAAAAGAGATTTGACCATTTATTTTGGGCACTTCTCTTTTTTTGATTTAAACACATATACATAGCAAACTCTTAAATCTTCCTGCATAAGGACGATATAAAGAGAAAGAAGGGATGTTTCTGCAGTGGAAAATGCAACATTAAAAGAAATAAAAGATATATTAGATAATATAACAGACAAAAACGATCCTTACTGGGAGACAATTAAGGAAGACGATAGAGTTGGCGTAAAGAAGATGATAGCTGCATGGGAAAAGCAAAGGGAAAAAGAATTGCAGCTTCATGCCCATTTTTTAAAGATGTGCACGTATGAAAAAGAAATAAGAAAACAAGGCTATACATATATTGCAGGTATTGATGAGGTAGGAAGAGGTCCGCTAGCAGGTCCAGTTGTGACAGCTGCCGTCATACTTCCGGAAAACTTTTATTTACCTGGAATAGATGATTCAAAAAAACTATCTGAAGCAAAAAGAGAGCAATTTTACGAGATTATCCAAAAAGAGGCGGTTTCAATAGGAGTAGGTATCATTGATCCTGCTGAAATTGACCGCATTAACATATATGAAGCAACTAAAAAAGGGATGCTAGCAGCAGTTCAAAACCTTAATCAGCAGCCTGACTTTCTATTGATTGATGCGATGAGGCTTGAAGTACCATATCCGAGCAGGTCAATCGTAAAAGGGGATAGTAAAAGTGTATCTATTGCCGCTGCGAGCATAATTGCGAAGGTCACGAGAGATGAAATGATGAGAGAACTTGATAAAGAGTTTCCAGCATACTGTTTCGCCAGAAATATGGGATACGGCACAAAAGAGCATCTGCTTGCATTGGACAGGGAAGGATATACAATTCATCATCGCAAAAGCTTTTCGCCAATCAAGGAAATGGCAGAGGAGAATAGGAGCAAGTAAATGAATGACATACGTATTGGACAAGCTATTCAACCAAGTCTTGAAAAAGTATTAAGCCCAAAGCTGCTGGAGCTTCGCCAAGGACAAATCATCATGGGTCATGTAAACAAGCATTTTCCCAACAATATGGCAGAAGTACAAGCAGGCAGTCAAAGGCTGCTTGCGGAGCTGTCAACTCCCTTGAATACAGACAAGAACTATTGGTTTCAAGTTCAAGACGGTGGTGAAGGGAAGCTTGCTTTAAAGGTATTATCACCAGCAAATTCAGTAAGCCTAGACATGGGGGCAGATTCCCTGCTTGAGCAATGGTCCTTGCCTCGAACAAATGATATGAAAAGCTTGACGACCCAATTACTGAATGAGAAAATACCACTCAATAAAGAGATGCTTCTTCTTGCGGGACAATGGATGGAATCAGCTAAAGACAGCCCGAAAGCAATGGAGACCATCAAGGAAATGATACAGAGAAATCTTCCCTTTACGGAAAAGGTATTCTTAAGTTTAATGGCGACTAGAGACGGTAATACAATGAATAGTCTTGTAAGCAAATTACTGAGTGAGCTAAGTGCCAATCATTACACACTTCCAAAGCTTGAGGAGACTTTAAAGCTACTAGAGACAGGTAAAAATATAGATTTGCCGGACAGTGGAGAAATAAAAGAGCATTTGCAAAAACTGTTGCATACAATCGGGTATTCCTTTGAAAATGAGCTGCTGTCAAATACGGACAGCAAAGGCGCACAATGGAATCAGCTTAAACCACTTTTACTTGAGCTTTTAAAACAGGATGTATCTGTGCCCGTGAAGGAATTGGCGAATGCACTCACTGACAAAATAACAGGTTTGCAGCTGTTAAGTCAGGAATCTGGACCGATGACGCAGCTGATGCTTCAATTTCCTCTCCATTTTCAGCATCATTCCATGGATGCAACTTTGCAATACAGCGGCAGGAAAACAAAAGATGGCAAAATAGACTCCGATTATTGCCGCATCCTATTTTACCTTGATTTAGCATTTTTAAAAGAAACGGCCATTGATATGCAAGTTCAAAAGAGGATTGTTACTATAACAGTTTTTAATGAAAACAAAGAGATTGAGCCGCTTATGAAAAGTATGCTGGCGAGTTTACGGGAAAAGTTGAATGAAGTCCAATATAGTCTGTCATCATTAGATTTTAAATCCTTCCAAGAAGACAAGAAAAATAAAGTAGATATAGACTCAAAACGAAATAACTCTGCCTACTACAAGGGGGTAGATTATAAGATATGAAGGAAAAGGATAACCAGCGCAGACAAGCTGTTGCTTTAAGCTATAAGCAGAACCAGCATACCGCTCCAATAATAGCTGCTAAGGGAAGCGGTATTATTGCTGATAATATCATTGAAAAGGCGAAAGAAAGCGGAGTGCCGATTCAAGAAGATCCCTCGCTTGTAGAGCTGTTGGGCAAGCTTAATATCCAAGAACAAGTACCTGAAGATTTATATCAGGCGGTCGCAGAGGTGTTTGCCTTTATTTACAAGCTTGATAAAACATATGGAACAAAAAAAGAATCTAGTGAAATAGTCCCCTAAAATACGGGGATTATTTTTTTATTGGAAAATAGAGCCTTTTTGATAGACAAAAGAGCTGCTTTTTTATAAAATGAAAGCGTGAACAATAGAGTGTTTTTTCCGAAAAGTGAGAAAGTATCGTATTAATAAAGAATATTAATACAGTGCTTAAGATACTATTAAAAGGAAGGGGTCCTTTTAAATTGGAAAAAATATTTTTTTGTAGAGAAGGAAAAAAGCCATTTTTTTTCGTCCTCGTACATAAGTAAGAGTATGCACTAATGAACTGGCAAGAAGCGAAAAGTAATTTTAGCTAAAGGGGTGTGGGAGAATGAATATTCACGAATATCAAGGGAAAGAAATTCTAGCATTAAATGGTGTAGCTGTCCCTAAAGGAAGTGTTGCATTTACCGTGGAAGAGGCCCTGTTTGCTGCAGAGCATTTAGACAGTGATGTATGGGTTGTTAAGGCGCAGATTCATGCTGGAGGAAGAGGGAAAGCTGGCGGTGTTAAGGTTGCAAAATCTCTAGATGAAGTGAAGCAATATGCTGAACAGATCTTGGGTAGCACACTTGTGACGCATCAGACTGGCCCTGAAGGAAAAGTTGTTAACCGCTTGCTGATTGAAGAAGGCTGTCGCATTAAGAAGGAATATTATATCGGTTTTGTTGTTGACCGCTCTACTTCCCGCATTGTCCTGATGGCATCAGAAGAGGGAGGAACAGAGATTGAGGAAATCGCCGCAACACAGCCGGAAAAAATTATCAAGGAAGTCATTGACCCGTTAACAGGTCTAACTCCCTTCCAGGCAAGAAGAGTTGCATTTGCAATCAATATCCCTGGTCCTCAAGTAAATAAAGCGGTTTCTTTTATGACGGGCCTTTATCGTGTATTTTGTGAAAAAGATTGCTCAATTGCCGAAATCAATCCTCTTGTTTTAACAGAAGAGGGCGATATTATGGCACTCGATGCTAAACTGAACTTCGATTCCAATGCCTTGTACAGACATAAGGATATTCTCGCATACCGTGATTTGGACGAAGAGGATGAGAAGGAACTTGAAGCTTCAAAATTTGACTTGAGCTATATTGCCTTAAATGGAAATATCGGCTGTATGGTAAATGGTGCTGGTCTTGCAATGGCCACAATGGATATTGTGAAGCACTACGGCGGTGAGCCTGCCAACTTCCTGGATGTGGGCGGCGGTGCAACAGCCGAAAAAGTTACTGAAGCGTTCAAAATTATTTTATCTGATGAAAAAGTAAAAGGTATTTTTGTTAATATATTTGGCGGAATTATGAAATGTGATGTCATCGCAGAGGGAATTGTCGAGGCAGCGAGACAAGTAAGTCTGCAGGTGCCGCTTGTTGTGAGGCTAGAGGGAACAAATGTAGAGCTTGGTCAAAAAATCCTGAATGAATCAGGCATCAATATTATTTCTGCAAGCTCTATGGCGGACGGTGCAGAAAAAATCGTGTCATATGTACAAAAAGGGGGAGAAATCAATGAGCATATTCATCAATAAAGAGACGAAAGTCATTGTTCAAGGTATTACAGGAGCAACGGCTCTTTTTCATACGAAGCAGATGCTCGAATATGGCACAAAAATTGTTGCGGGGGTAACTCCAGGAAAAGGCGGAACAAATGTGGAGGGAGTACCGGTCTTTAACACGATGAAAGAAGCGGTTGAAGCAACTGGTGCAACAGTATCTGTCAATTATGTGCCTGCTCCGTTTGCAGCAGATGCTATCATGGAAGCTGTCGATGCAGAGCTTGACTTGACAATTTGTATTACAGAACATATTCCAGTTCTTGATATGGTAAAGGTTAAGCGTTATATGGAAGGTAAAAAGACGAGATTAATAGGACCAAACTGTCCTGGAGTCATTACACCTGAAGAGTGCAAGATCGGTATCATGCCTGGCTATATCCATACAAAGGGCCATGTAGGCGTCGTTTCACGTTCTGGTACTTTGACATACGAAGCTGTCCATCAGCTCACACAGGCAGGAATAGGCCAGTCTACAGCGGTAGGAATCGGTGGAGATCCGGTTAATGGTACGGATTTCATCGATGTCCTGAAGGAATTTAATGAGGATAAAGATACTTATGCTGTTATTATGATCGGTGAAATAGGCGGAACAGCCGAAGAAGAAGCAGCAGAATGGGTAAAAGCAAATATGACAAAGCCTGTAGTCGGCTTTATAGGTGGCAGAACAGCACCTCCAGGAAAAAGAATGGGCCATGCAGGTGCCATCATTTCAGGAGGCAAGGGAACTGCTGATGAAAAAATTAAGACACTGAATGAATGCGGCATAAAAGTAGCCCCTACTCCTGCTGAAATGGGTGCAACATTAATTGAAGTTCTAAAAGAAAATGATCTGTTTGACAAATGTAAGACTCATAAGGTAGAAGAAAGCAGAGTCTGATAAATAACAAAGACTAGCCTCCTATGCTCCATAAGGTTGGCTAGTCTCTTTGTGATGTTTATAAATTCGACGTGTTTCTTCTATTATATAGCAAATCTTTGGAAACTTTAGCAAGAATTGATTATAATAAAAATAGTTAAGAATGGCTTTTTTATACTTGGCACAGAAAAAAAGAGAAAGGATTTGAGCGTAATTGCCCCATAATTTAAGAGAAAAACTAATACGGCTTCATCATTGCCGTAATATGTCCTGGAAAGGGATATATACTCTTCTTAAAACAGACCCTGGACTCCACTCCCTCAATAACCGCCCCTCTAAAGATAAAATTCTTCAGGCAAAAGAAACATTTGCAGACTTTCATTCACACCTAATCCATGAAAATATCAAACAATATTCCAAATCAGGTATACAAATCATCACCTTTTTTGATTCTATTTATCCAAGCCTGTTAAAAGAAATATATCAGCCGCCATGGGTCCTTTACGCAAAAGGAGATCTCTCCCTTTTGCAGGAGCAGCGAAAATTGGCAGTTGTCGGATCCCGCGATGCGACAGTTTACAGCAAAGAAGTGATTAAAGCAATGATGAAGGAGCTTGTTAAAGAGCGAGTAGTGATTGTCAGCGGTCTTGCAAAAGGCGTGGATACTATAGCTCATATCACTGCAGACAGACATAATGGCAAAACGATTGCAATCATCGCCGGCGGTTTTAACCATATTTATCCAAAGGAAAATTTGTTGCTTGCAGAAACAATTAAAAAATCCCATCTTCTTTTGTCTGAATATCCTCCAGATACGAAACCGTTACAATGGCATTTTCCGATGCGCAACCGTATTATTAGCGGAATCTCAAGAGGGACACTCGTTGTTGAGGCTAAAAGAAAAAGCGGCTCATTAATTACTGCGAATCTTGCCCTGCAAGAAGGAAGGGATGTATTTGCCGTTCCTGGCAGCATATTCAGCCCAAACTCTTATGGTGCGAATGACTTGATTAAGCAAGGCGCAAAACCAGTATCAAGCGCTAGTGATATAATAGAAGAGTGGGAATTTTATCCGTGAAATTGCTAGGAAAGGAAAAAAATGTTTTTCATTTATTTTCATAAATTTTTAAAAAAGTATTGCTATTTTTTTGAATCTGTTATACTGTTTGCTTCAGATATAACTTTAAAATTTCAAAGGATTTTCATTCATATAATAACTGTGTAACCGTTTACTTTTTTCGTAATGTTTGACAAAAGAGAACATAGTATACAATAATAGTGAATATTTATTATCCCTCTAAGGAGGACGTTGGATGTCAGAGTTTCTAGTAATCGTAGAGTCGCCTGCAAAGGCAAAAACGATTGAACGTTATTTAGGAAAAAAATACAAAGTAAAAGCATCAATGGGACATATAAGAGATTTGCCAAGAAGTCAAATGGGTGTTGATACAGACAAAGAATACGAACCGAAGTACATAACGATTCGCGGAAAAGGCCCTGTCTTAAAAGAATTGAAGACAGCAGCCAAAAAGGCAAAAAAGATTTATCTTGCAGCCGACCCCGATAGAGAAGGGGAAGCAATTGCCTGGCATTTAGCCAACAGTCTGCAGGTCGATGTAGAATCGGATTGCCGTGTCGTATTTAATGAAATCACAAAAGACGCCATTAAAGAGTCATTTAAACACCCTCGTCCAATCAATATGGACTTAGTCGATTCTCAGCAAGCAAGACGGGTGCTTGATCGATTAGTAGGCTATAATATCAGTCCGCTGTTATGGAAAAAGGTAAAAAAAGGGCTTAGTGCAGGAAGGGTCCAATCTGTTGCAGTTCGGTTGATTATTGACAGAGAACACGAAATAAAAGCGTTCGTGCCAGAAGAATATTGGACGATTGAAGCAGACTTTGCAAAAGGCAAAACAAGCTTTGAAGCAGCTTTTTACGGCTTGAATAATAAAAAGATGGATCTGCATTCTGAAGCAGATGTGGAAAATATTAAAAAACAGCTCAATGGCAACAAATTTACGGTAGAGAAGGTAACAAAGAAGGAACGCAGGCGAAATCCAGCAGTTCCTTTCACAACTTCATCACTTCAGCAGGAAGCTGCGCGAAAGCTCAATTTCAGAGCAAAAAAGACAATGATGCTTGCCCAGCAGCTTTATGAAGGAATTGATTTAGGCAAAAAAGAAGGGACAGTCGGTTTAATTACCTATATGAGAACAGACTCAACCCGAATTTCTGAAGTTGCCCAAAATGAAGCATACGAATATATTACTGCCAACTACGGAAAAGAGTATACAAAAGAGGAGAACCGCAAAGAAAAGAAAAATGCTAACGCCCAAGATGCCCACGAAGCAGTAAGGCCTACAAGCACATATAAAGAGCCTAACTCGCTGAAAGAGCATCTTTCCAGAGACCAGCTTCGTTTGTATAAGCTTATTTGGGAAAGATTCATTGCAAGCCAAATGGCTCCGGCGGTAATGGATACAATGAGCGTAGACCTTCGCAATGGGGACGTTATGTTTCGTGCGACAGGATCCAAGATTAAATTCCCAGGATTTATGAAGGTGTATGTAGAAGGTTCGGACGATGCGGTTGAAGAGCAAAACAAACAGCTCCCTGATTTGAAAGAGGGAGATGAGGTAATTAATAAGGACATCAATCCGAAGCAGCACTTCACACAGCCACCGCCAAGGTATACGGAAGCTAGGCTCGTTAAAACATTAGAAGAGCTAGGAATAGGTCGTCCATCCACATTTGCTCCGACGTTGGATACTATTCAAAAACGGGGTTATGTGGCGCTTGATAATAAAAGATTTATACCGACAGAACTTGGAGAAATCGTGCTAGAACTGATTCTCGAGTTCTTCCCGGAAATCCTTGATGTCGATTTTACAGCACATATGGAGCAGAACCTTGATAATATCGAGGCTGGCCAAATCAATTGGGTTAAGGTAATCGATAGTTTTTATAAAGTTTTCGAACAAAATCTCGAAAAAGCTGAAAAAGAAATGCAATCTGTCGAAATAAAGGATGAGCCTGCAGGTGAAGACTGTGAAGAGTGCGGCAGTCCGATGGTGTACAAAATGGGCAGATATGGCAAGTTTATGGCATGCAGTAATTTTCCTGATTGCCGCAATACGAAAGCAATCGTTAAGGAAATCGGTGTGAAATGTCCGAAATGCCGTGAAGGAAATATTATAGAAAGAAAAAGCAAAAAACGCCGAATTTTCTACGGCTGTGACCGTTTTCCAGAGTGTGATTTTATCTCATGGGATAAACCAATCCAGCGCCCGTGTCCAAAATGTGATAATATGCTTGTAGAGAAAAAGCTTAAAAAAGGTGTCCAGGTCCAATGTGTGGAATGTGACTATAAGGAAGAGCCTCAAAGCTAAAAAAAAGAGTGAGCCGTCAATGCTCACTCTTTCCGTGTGTTTTTGAATAACTGTTTGTGATTCGAAATAAATAAGCGGTAGTTGAAACTTTTCAACTTGGCAAACGTAGTGTAAAATGCAAAAGGTATAATTTTAAGCTAAAACTGTATAGAGTTTTGAATCTTTCTTAATCATTTCTAATGAAGCGGATAGGAATAAGCATACATATGCATCATAAAAATGCTTACGACCATAAAAACATATAGATATTTAAAAAAGTTGGAGGATTTACAATGCAAGATACTCAAAAAGTAGTTAACGTCATCGGTGCCGGACTAGCTGGCAGTGAGGCGGCTTGGCAAATTGCCAAAAGAGGAATTAAAGTAAACTTATACGAGATGAGACCTGTCAAGCAGACTCCTGCCCACCATACAGATAAATTTGCAGAGCTAGTATGCAGCAACTCATTACGAGGAAACGCGCTAACCAATGCAGTCGGCGTTCTTAAAGAAGAAATGAGACGATTAGACTCTGTTATTATTGACTCGGCGGATCTTTGTGCAGTGCCGGCAGGTGGAGCACTTGCTGTCGACAGACATGAATTTGCAGGCAGAGTTACAGAAATGGTGAAAAACCATCCAAACGTAACGGTCATTAATGAAGAGGTTACATCTATTCCTGAAGGGGTAACTGTTATTGCGACAGGCCCGCTAACAAGTGCAGCACTTTCAGAAAGCTTAAAGGAGCTTACAGGGGAAGATTATCTATATTTTTACGATGCAGCTGCTCCTATCATCGAAAAAGACAGCATAGACTTAGATAAGGTATACTTGAAATCCCGCTATGACAAGGGAGAAGCAGCTTACCTGAATTGCCCGATGACAGAAGAGGAATTCGAGCGTTTTCATGAAGCGTTAATAAATGCTGAAGTTGTTCCTTTAAAGGAATTTGAAAAAGAAATTTACTTCGAAGGCTGTATGCCAATTGAAGTAATGGCCTCAAGAGGTAAAAAAACTATGCTGTTCGGCCCGATGAAGCCTGTTGGCCTTGAGGATCCGAAGACTGGTAAACGTCCTTTTGCAGTTGTTCAGCTTCGCCAGGATGATGCTGCAGGAACATTATTTAATATTGTCGGATTTCAGACACATTTAAAATGGGGAGCTCAAAAGGAAGTGCTCCGCTTGATTCCAGGACTAGAAAACGCAGAGATTGTCCGCTATGGTGTTATGCACAGAAATACCTTTATCAACTCGCCAAAAGTTCTTAATGCGACATACCAGTTCAGAAACCGTTCTAATCTTTTCTTCGCGGGTCAAATGACAGGGGTTGAAGGATATGTAGAATCAGCAGCGAGTGGTCTTGTAGCCGGGATTAATGCAGCCAAGCTTGTTAACGGGGAAGAGTTAATCCAATTCCCGGTAGAAACAGCTATCGGAAGCATGGCGAATTATATCACGAAGACAAATGCGAAAACTTTCCAGCCAATGAATGCTAATTTTGGGCTTTTCCCTGATTTACCAACTAGAATAAAAGGGAAAAAGGAAAGGTACGAGCAGCACGCTAACAGAGCGTTAGAAACAATTCAGAACTTTATGAAGAATGTGTAAATTAATTGCTTGTCGCTACAAAGTATGTTAATATAGTGAAGCCGTTGTGAGGTGAAGCAATGAATAAGGAACA
>Ga0209463_1001452_pt1 | contig 14547 bp, 18 predicted proteins | sample AgamicMgSfrz_FD_187169 | JGI IMG/M metagenome (GOLD analysis project Ga0209463, IMG submission 187169) | Agave microbial communities from Guanajuato, Mexico - Mg.Sf.rz (SPAdes) (version 2) | ecosystem: Host-associated > Plants > Phyllosphere > Phylloplane/Leaf | place: Guanajuato, Mexico... | reverse complement strand
AGTCTGTAAAAACCTATCTTTCGGTGGATCCACGTGTTCTACAAGTGTTCTACGATGTCATGCATACTTATCCTGGATTCGGACAGGCTAAAGAGGAACTCAGATTCTCATTTCGTCAGATAAGGAGAGTGTGACAGTATGAATCAAACGACACGTGAGAGCTTCACAGCAGTACAGAAAAATGGTGACGGTGATCTGACTGGCTTTCAAACCTCAACTGGACGCATACTAGATTATCAACAAGCGCTGGCAGAAGTACAGGCAGGAGCCATTGCTGGTGTGAACGTGTTTAAAGGCAAGGACGGGGAAATGTACATTCGCGGCGACGCGGACGGCGACCCGACCAACAATCTGGATCAACTCCCTACTTTCTGAATAGATGAAGCTGTGCAACCTAACGCAGCAAACGCCAATCCGGGATCCCGGGTTGGCGTTTTTATTTCCCAATAAGCTTTTCCCTAGTATTCCAAAAAGTATTTCACGGCATCTCCGGCAGGCTGACTCTTGCGAACGGGTTGCGGTTCCTGTTCCCACGCCTGCAAGATCTGTATTCCTTCCAGCGAAGACTTATTCGCCCAGTTAATATGCTGCCTGCGCTCCAGTTCAAGCAATGATTCGTGAATGAGAGCTCGGCTTCGCCCCGTCTTGTTCTCCAGCTCATCCATTCGGGGCATACGTCGCCGCTGTCCGGCATAATTAACGATAATTCGTAAAATCTTCCGTTCAAAATCGTTTAACATATTCCTGCTTCCCCTTCCTTATGAAGTATGGGACGCCATGCCAGAATACCTTGCTCCAGAAATGTCCGGGGTGCTCCATCTGTTCCTGCGGATGCTCTGATTCTCCCTTCTCGCACACTGTTAATTCGAATCTGACGCTGCGTAATATGCCCTGCACGATCCATGTACACGAGTTCCACCATCTGGCCAATATATTTTCCCAGCATAACCATCCCTCCAATAAGAACATTTGTTTGTGTTATCTATTATATGCGAACATAAGTTCTTTATTCAATGACTAAAAAAAGGATTTTTATACAACAAAAAACCAGACTTCTTCCCTGCAATCAGAGAGATGCCTGGCTTTTTATGGTTTAGTGTCGATCCGATTCACTGAATTGCACCTTTTTTAACTGCTGCGTAGACGGATTAAAATCAACATTGACATACACAGCAAACTCTTTGCCGTCTTTGCCCCGCACCCATAATTTAAACTGCTCCCGGGATTGATTGGCTGTCAGCGATGTACGTCCAATATGCTTGTAATCCAGAATGTCCACATTATACTTGGTCTGCGTTTCTTTAACCGCAATGATTCCCCACTTCGCATAATCTGGAATGGGTGCTCCAGAAGTGGTGGCTAGTCCCGACAAACTCAGCATAATCGTCATCAGTGTAACGATGAGTATTCTCATATCAATCACTCCTTGCGGCTTGTTTCCGTTAGCCTGCCCATGGGAGGATGATTTTACACGATCAGTCGAATGATTAACGTTATAGGTTGCTGCACCCAGCGAACAATCTGAAGAATCGTTTGATGCCGATCCAGGGGAGGATTGAAGCTTATTCCCCAGTCACCTGACAATAAATGATTCATGGGGGCCGGATCGGACGGTGCATCCAGCCCATACTTTTTCTTTAAGGCTTCCCTCGTTTCTTGATCCACTTCGACTTCATGATGAACATAAGCAGAGACCTGCTCCACATGAAGAAGTAAAAGTATACCTATCGTAAATACAGCGATAAGCCAACGTTTAAGCAAAACTTGTCCTCCTTTTCATTGCCCTCAGCGAAAATCCCAATTACTCTAATTGTAACCCTAATACATCCCCAATGGAAACTAGATCCTGAATCGGATATATACGTCTTTAGCCCCAAATATGATAAATCCGGTTTGATTCTCCCATTCTATGTGTAATAGGCCTTGATAGACTGAAGTATGATCTGAACACCCATTTCGAGGAGGTTATATGTAAATGTTCAAACGAATGGATGAAATCTTGATTGAAATTCCCAAAGTCGAGAAGCCCGATCCCAATGCAGCCGCATCCATACAGGAACTGCTAGGCGGCAAATTTGGAGAAATGTCAACGTTGAACAATTACCTCTATCAGTCGTTTAATTTTCGCTCCAAGGAAAAATTGAAACCCTTCTACGACCTCGTCATGAGTATTACAGCCGAAGAATTGGGTCACGTGGAGCTGGTGTCTCACGGGATAAACCAATGTCTCAGAGGTTCTACCGCCTACAAGGAACCCGATGATACACCCCTTGGTTCCGTAAAGGATGCACGTCTATCCTATCACTTCCTTGCCGGAGCACAAGGTGCGATGCCTTTCGACTCCATGGGCAACCCGTGGACCGGGGCAAATGTGTTCAACAGTGGGAATCTGGTCGAGGACCTGCTGCATAACTTTTTCCTCGAATGCGGAGCACGTACACATAAAATGAAAGTTTACGAAATGACGGACCATCCGGCTGCCCGGGAAGTCGTTGGGTTCCTGCTTGTTCGCGGCGGAGTTCACGTCGTGGCCTACGCCAAAGCGCTGGAGATTGCAACCGGAGTGAACGTGACCAAGCTGGTTCCTATTCCTTCATTGAATAACAAGGCGTTTACCGAGGCCCGAAAATATGAAGAAAAAGGCGTACACACGAAGCTGTACACATATAGCGATAAAGACTTTAATGCCATCAGCCAAATTTGGAAAGGAACGCATCCTGAAGATGGACAACCCCTCGAGGTCATTCAAGGTGTTCCAGAAGGCTTTCCGATTCCGGAAGCCCCTGCGGTGGAAGAGGAATTCGCCCCAGGCATTTCACATGAGGACTTCGCGGAAATTGCACGCCGCCTGAAAATGGCAGGGAATATTGCGGATTGATACGCCTGATCATGACATCACAACCAAAGCCCTCGAATCTTGCTAAATAAGCAGATCTGAGGGCTTTAGTTTGTTTTATGCTTCATTCACTTTTTCTGTTCTTGCACCGATTCCACTGGCTCCACATCCCGGACTTCGAGTTCAATCTGGGCCTGATTATCATCCGCTGACATGGCATCCCGCATGCGAACCGTCCAAATTCCTTTATCGGCATGAAACTCAACGTCTTCAATGACCGGCAAACTTATCTCCTTACCATCGGATAAATAAATTCCGCCGCGAATTGCGTCCGCCTCACTGATCTTCGCGCCATCAGGTGTTGCCGCAGTATACTCGGCAATGGACTCTGCTCTTGCCCGACCTGGATAAGGCTCATTTTCAGGACTTCCATCCGTCCAGACTTCAACATAAGTACCGAGCTGAGTATCCGGTACATTGGAGAACCATTTTGCCGGGTAATACAGACTGTCTCCTCCATTCGCGCTTAAGTCCTCATATACGGGATTCACAACAAGGATGGAGTCCTCTTTGCGATCTACCACATAACCCGTAAACCCTTTCTCTCTTGGAGCATCCGCTCGTGGCTGTACCCCTTCCTTCTGAACCTCTCCCAAACAGCCTGTAAGACTTATGATCACAAGCAACATAAGAACACTAATCCGACTTGCCACAGCAGTTCCCCCTCTAATGACAACATGTGCTGCAATCTATTTCTTCTAGAATAGACGGCATCTCACTACCCAATGTTGCAAAAAAGAGAATAACCACCCTTCACTTTCTTTGGGACCTTATATAGCCATACCTTCCCCAGATGATCAAACTTGCACAACATAGAACAGCACAGTAGCCCCAGGCAAACAGCATGGCAATCCCCAGCCCGATATTCGCATCCAGTCGCTCATCGGTTAACTCGGTATAAAAAGCAAAGCCCAAAGGCACCGCCCCCACGATAAATAATACGGCCATCAAACCGCCCCAACGTCTAAATACCGGCTTTTGATCCGAATGCGAAAGCTTCTTAATGCCTCGATACAGGATGACCAGAATCAAAATGAATATCAGCCACGTGCCTAGAATTTGCGTCATCGTGTCTGCCTCCTTCGAATATAATCCCCACTTATCGTTGTAGAAAAATTAACTTCCTGCTTATCCATTATATTTCGCCCTTCTCCGATACATTAATCACATCCATATCTATTAAAACAAAAACGCCTTCGTCCAGCTCTATGCGAGCCAAACGAAGGCTTCTGTTACAATGTGAATGACCCTATCTGGATCTGCTCAAGAGATACAGGAAGTATGGCGCACCGAGAATTGCAACCAAAATTCCGGCCGGAATCTCGGAAGGCTGCAGAATGACACGGCCCAGCGTATCCGCAATGAGAACAAGAAGTGAACCAACCAACGCGGATGCAGGCAAAAGAAACTGATGTTTCGGACCCACAAGGCGTCTAGCCAGATGTGGTCCGATCAGACCAACAAAACCAATCCCGCCACTGACCGATACGCAAGATCCCGCAAGACCAACGGCAGCTGCCAGCAGGATCAGCCTTTCACGTTCAACCGGCGCACCCAAACCACTCGCTGTCTGATCCCCGAGATTCAGGACATTCAGTACACGTGCCTTATACAGTACAAGTGGCACTAAAATAACGAGAAATGGCAGCAATGCGGTTACGAACTTCCAGTTTGAACCCCAGATACTGCCGGCCATCCATGTAGCTACAAACTGATACTTTTCGGGGCTAAGCCGAAGTGTCAGCACGATCATGGCTGAGCTGATCCCAGCGGCCACACCAATCCCTGTTAGCAGCATGCGGGTGGGCATGATGCCCTCTCCCTTTTTATACGAAAGGACATAAATGAGAAAAGCAGCAAAACTGGATCCGACTAAGGCAAGAATCGGGAGTAGAAAAACCGGTGCTGCCGTTGTTGTAGGGAAAAAGGATACAAATAGCATAACAACGAGCCCGGCACCTGCGTTAATCCCAAGTATCCCTGGGTCCGCCAGTGCGTTGCGGGACACACCTTGCAAAATACATCCGGACAAGGCAAGCCCGGCACCAACCATGATTGAAATTACGATCCGGGGCAAACGGAACTCAAACAAGATTAGCTCCTGCTTCGGTGTTCCCCCACCGAATAACGTACGAAGCACCTCAAAAGGGGTCAGCCTCGTGAACCCCGTGTTCATGCTGATAATAAATGCTGTAATAATCAACGCACCAAGTACAATCATGACAATGGTGCTTTTCGTTCTCTTTTTGCGCTCAGCACCAGCGAGAGTTGAGGATCCCATAATTACAGAGACCTCCTTTCTTTACGGGCCAGATAGAGGAAGAACGGTACCCCGATCAGGGCAACCAGAGCACCAATTGGCGTCTCGTATGGCGGATTGATCATCCGTGCAGCCAGATCGGCGAACACCAGCAGCAAGCTGCCCATGACGGCTGAACATGGAATGATCCAGCGATAATCAACCCCGACGATTTTACGTGTCAGATGGGGGATGATAAGGCCAACGAAGCCTACAGCGCCAACCACGGATACAGCCGTACCCGCTAGAACAAGCACAACGATCAGACCAATCAGTTTGATCAGGCCAGTACGCTGTCCCAGTCCGACGGCAATCTCTTCGCCGAGACTAAGGAGCGTTATGGAACGGGAGATAATCAAACCTGCAATGAGTGCAGCCAGGACCCAGGGGAACATGACCTCCAGCTGAGACCACTTGGTACCCGCAACACCGCCCGCTGTCCAGAAGGCGAGATCCTGTCCAATTTTAAAATATAACGCAATTCCTTCACTCAGTGCTGACAACATGGCGGATACCGCTGCTCCTGCCAACACAAGTCTAAGCGGCGTAAGACCCGATCTGGACGCCGCTCCGAATCCGTATACAAGGAGTACGCCCAGCCCTGCCCCGATAAAGGAATACATAATGATATACATGTACGGCAAGCCAGGGAAGAAAGCGAAACACACCGCAAGGGCGAATCCCGCACCGGAATTCAGGCCAAGTAAGCCCGAATCCGCGAGCGGATTGCGGGTCATCCCCTGCATGATTGCACCAGCTACCGCGAAGCAGGCACCGACCATCGCCCCGCCAAGAATACGCGGCAATCGAATTTCCCAGATAATCTGATGCGGAGTAAGATCCGGATTAAAATTAAAGATGGCTTGCCAGACTACGCCGAGCTTAATATCTGCGGCACCAAAAGAAATGGACAAAGCCATACCCAGGGCGAGCAGCACAAGACCACCCGTCAGGATCAAGGTAGCAGCCCAGGGACGAGTATGTATTTTGGCTGTCGGAGATTCCGTATTATGACTTGCTGATGAAGCCTTCGAACTCATATGCGCCCACCCTTGTTATGAGTGAAGTAGACAAATCCTATGTACATAACAATCACCTCTCTATTATTGCCGTTCTTTTAATGATATTGATTCTCATTCCCATACATCATTGTATGTCAACAATCTCTCGCTGGCAATGGACAAATGGGACAAGTTTATTGAATTAAACACTTTTCAGATCCAAAAAAAGCCGCACCGAGCATAAGAGCTCAGGTGCAGCTTGGTTTTTCGATAATGTTAACGGCTATGTACTCCTGTCAATGCGGACAGTACATCCGGAACATCGGTGATGATGGCTTCCACACCCATCTGGATCAAAGCCTGCATCTCTGCAGGATCGTTTACGGTAAAAGGATGTGTCGATATTCCTTGAGCCTGCGCGGCAGCTACTTCCTCCTTAGTTACAGCCAGCTTGTAAGGATGCAGTGCCGAGGCCTCCAGTTTGGCAGCATAGTCGTAAGGACGATATAGTTTTTCCATGTACAGAAGGGCTGTCCGAATCTCCGGAGCAATACGTTTACACTTCACCAAGGATGCATGGTTGAAACTGGATAGGATCACTTGCTGTTCCAAATCCCACTCCCGAACGGCCTGCACGATCTTTTCCTCCATGCCCTTGTAGCCGACAATTCCATTTTTCAGCTCCAGATTAAGCAGAATCTTTTTTCCTTGCACGAGATCAAAAAGTTCTTCCAGTGAAGGGATTCGCTCCTGGGCGAAATCGGAATGAAACCAGCTTCCTGCGTCAAGTGTGCGCAATTGCTCGTATGTTGTATCCTTAACCCAGCCAGATGCACCTGCAGTCCGGTTCAATGTCTCATCATGAATCAGGACCAGCCTGCCATCACTGGACATCTGAACATCCGTCTCAATGCCTGTGGCTCCGAGCTCCAGACAACGTTCGAACGCAGCCATCGTATTCTCGGGACAGACGGCGGAAGCTCCCCTATGCGCAATAATTTCAATCGCCATAATTCCAGCACCTCCTGAATTCAAACGTTAACTCTAGCATTTCCACTATACGACCCGTTTGTCATAACCGTATTAACAGAACGTTTAATGCGTGTTCGAGTTCACATTTGATGTAAATGGTATGGGAAAATGTCCAGTCAGACTGGGGATTCACTCATTTTTGCGAACTCAATCTGCAAATCGACATAACATAGTATGAACGAGAGAAGTTCCGTACTCCGTCATAAGGAGGTTGACGATTGAAGCCCTTAAGGAACAAACCCCTTCCCCCGCGCTCTCGCATCTCCCAATCACCGTCGGCTTCCAGGCGTTCCAGTCCCTCTGTGCATATCAAAAACCAGTCCACCAAAAAAACAGTGTCAGATCAGCGGAACACGAACTACATCTCTTCCAAGACATTGGATCAGCTGGCTGTTGTCGCTGCCATTCTCTCCTTGATTGCAGCCGCCATCGGACTATATATCGCCTGGAAATCACTGAGTATACCAGACGAGACCGCCGTTGTGGTATAAAGTAATGCATATTGCTGAACAGATCTATATGCCTGACGGTTAACCCTGCTCCTCATCATCATTTTGGAGCAGGATTTGTTTGTTCACGAGGATCCCTTTCTTCGCAGAAAAAACAAAAAACCGTTCCCCCGAAACGCCGACAGCAGTCGGCGTTTCTTTGGAAAGGCTAGTTCTTCATCCCGTGTCTTACATCCCCGTCAGGATGACTGACCGAATTACAGAATGAAGGTACGGGAGATAATGACCAGGAGAATGAACAATACCAGAATTGCGCCCGTGGATGTCCATGCTCCGCCGCCGAAGCCTCCGTATCCATACCCGTAACCTGTGCCTTTGATTTCGCTCATGAGTGACACTCCCCTCTTTAAGAAAGTACACTATAGACTATGTCTCAGGCCTCAGCTTGCTTGGGCAGAACGGAAATTTTTCCGCAGGTGTGGTGGTCAGATGTCATGCATCACTTTTGTTCAGTTCATGAAGCTGAGTCCATTTCTGGGTCAACTGTGCGGGAACATAAGCCGCCATCTTCGCCAGCAGCTCGGCCGGTTCCGATTCAAGACTCCACAGGCTGAGATGCGAAGTATTCGAAAATCCTTCATGGACACTATGCTCCACAAGTTTCATCAAAGGTTCGTAATATCCGTTTACATTCAATAAACCGACCGGTTTGCGGTGAATGCCGATTTGAGCCCAGCACAGCACTTCGAACAATTCCTCGAAGGTGCCCATGCCACCAGGAAGGGCGACAAATCCATCCGACAGTTCTGCCATCGTTGCCTTCCGTTCATGCATCGTCCCTACTTCAATCAGCTGCGTAAGGCCTCCATGCACAATTTCTCCACGAAACAATCCGGTTGGCATAACGCCAATGACTTCTCCGCCATTCTCGAGGGCTGCATCGGCCACCGCACCCATTAATCCCATGCATGACCCGCCATATACGAGCGAGAATCCGTTATCTGCAATCTGCTTCCCCAAGTTGATTGCCTGCTGTGTATAGTCCGGATGATTCCCGGGATTGGAACCTGCAAAAACACATATACGTTTCAAAGGGCTTCACTCCTTCTCGTTGTCTATCTCATTAGTATATAACAAGATTGTCATTGCTATGTTACCCCTTCGCATGATCTGGTGACAAAAAAACCCGACCGTTTGCAGCCGGCCGGGCTCCCATGTTATTACACATCATTTAGAAGGGGTTGTTACATTTAATATAAAGGCCGAAGATTAAATCCATGTGATCTTTACATGAAATGAATATTAAATATGAAAGACATATTAGCGTATGCCCCTTCTGGTACGCACTACAAACATGTGCTTGTCCTTGCGAAGCAACCGGCCGTCTGCAAGCTCGACCTGATCTTCATCATGGCGAAGAATCGTCGTGGATAGCGCAACAATTTTGGCCCGCCGCCATATCATGACCTGTGATTTAAAGTAAATGGCATTGTCAAACTGAATAGCCTTTTTCATCACATACCCGACCTTATGCACCTCAGAACGTGCTTTCTTCAAGGGAAGACTCTCTTCGGGCAGAGGTCTGATCATTGCGATATTGTCGAACGATACCTTGATCCGCTTCGGTCCGATTCGTACACAATCCGCTTCTTCATCCCATTCTACCAGGGTCCCCTTCAGGGGCTCTCGTATCCCCGTTGCCCGATATACTGCTACTTTTCGTCCAACCCAATGCCGCAATGTCCTCACCTCCGCTTATCTAGTTTTCCGGTATAGTCCAATCAATCGGTTGAATACCTTTGGAGGTCAGGAACGCATTGGCTTTGGAGAACGGCCGACTGCCCAGAAAACCACGATGGGCTGCAAGTGGACTGGGGTGTGTGGATTCCAGCACCAGATGTTTGTCTCGGTCAATAAAAGCACCTTTTTTCTGTGCGTGACTGCCCCACAGCATGAACACCATCGGTTCCGAACGTTCGTTCAACGCACGGATCACCGCATCGGTGAATTTTTGCCAGCCCAGTCCCTGGTGAGAATTCGGCTCACCCTCGCGTACTGTAAGTACATTATTAAGCAGCAGTACACCTTGTTCCGCCCAATGCACCAAGTATCCGTGTTTGGGAATCGGCAGGCCCAGATCTGCATGAAGTTCCTTATATATATTTAGTAGTGAAGGCGGTATACGCACACCTGGCATGACCGAAAAGCTTAATCCATGGGCCTGTCCAGCTCCGTGATATGGATCCTGACCCAGAATTACCGCTTTGACCTGATGATACGGGGTGAGTTTGAGTGCGGAGAACAGATTTTCTTTGGACGGATATACCGTTTGCGTTTTGTACTCTCCTGCTAATGCATAACGAATATCGTTAAAATACTCCGCTTCGATCTCTTCTTTAAGAACTGTGTCCCAATCGTTTCCAAACATATGTATGGGCTCCTTTCCCTGATGAAAACATACCCGTGCTGCCAGAAACCTCTGGCTGCCCTTGTGTTGAGCCTGATTAAGGGCTCATAGACTATCCATCATTTTAACATACCTCCGGGCGGCAGGCCAGAAATGTGCTATTAAGGCATGTCTGTTCAGGTACTGAGGGATATACTCTGATTATTCTTTAAGCCAATCTCAGAGGCTATAAACAAAAAACGAGCCCCCAGGTGGCCAAGCCAACCGGGGACCCACTTTGTATAATGCATCCATTTTGCAATAATCCATGCACTACTTCTGCATTTAGTACTTAATCAGATCCAGTGTTTCGTCGAACAGGAAGCCTTGCTCTTCGATCTTGCTTTCATTGCCGACGACACAGCGATTTCCTTGCTCAAGGATTGCAGATACGAGGGCAGCCGAGTCGATGATATGGGCTTCCGTTGTGCTCAGCACTTCATCCCGCTCCTGTTGAAGGTCTGCTTCGGTAACGTTAGACAAGTAGCATTCCAGTGAGAAATTCCCTTCCGAATACGGTGTTCTCGGGGTATCCAGATCCTGAATGGCTCCGATAATATACCGGGTCATTTCACGTGCATCCGCTTTGAAATTTTGCAAATATTGCGGAATGTCTTCATACACTTTGTAGGTTTTCTCAAGGTTAGGGTCTCTGTATGAGGCCAGATAGCTGTCTCCATTCCGTCTGAAACCGCTCATGCAGCCGTACGCGCCACCCTTGGCCCGGATATTCGTCCACAGATAATCAAGTGACAAGATCCCCTGAAGAACCCGCAGCGAGCCTGTATACTGGAAGCCCTTGGTGAGGAAGTTACCCGTCTGAACAACATATTGCACTTCCGAAGGTGACTTGAAGCCCTCATTATGATGAACCTCTTCGAATTCAGCGTGCTCCTTCGCCACATCATGGGTAAACAGCTTGGATTTCAGGTCAGACACCTGCTGCTCCAACCCTTCGTACCCTTTCTCATCGGCGGTATAGCTGACAAGCAGCAGCTCTGGTCTGAAGATCATGCCTGTCAATTCTTTAAGGCGAGTGACAAGTTCTTCTTTTCTCTCATCATAGTTCGCCTGAAGCTCTTCAAGCCATTGGTAAAAGGCGATTCCGCTCACAGCTTCCCGGAAGGCAGCCACTGCTGAATGCTTGGCAGAGGATCTGCCCATCGCTGCCGAATGTCCACTGTTGATCAAGCTGCGCTGCAATTGTCCCTTCAGTTGGGAAATGATCTCGTACAAGCGCTTTGAGTCGTCGAACCGGGAAGTCAGAATGATCTCTTGGATCATGTCAAACGCAAATCCCAGCTTGCTGTACAGAACTTTCGCTCCGAATTCGAAGTGAGCCCGGTACACGTTATACTGTTTCGCATCCGCACTCGCACCTACACTTGCACTGATTCCACCTGAGTGGATATGGATTTCATTAGATAACTCATTGAATGAGAAATTCTTCGTATCCACATAACCGAGCACGCTTTTCAGAAGGCCGGCATAAGGCAGCAGATGCTGCGGAATCTCTTTGATATCAAATAAAAGCTTCAGATAACCAATCCCGTTGGTGTATAGATTGTGATGCAGGATCGTCGTGCCTTCTACCGTCTTTAGGGTTTGGTACAGGGTTGAAGCTTTAGGATCTATATCTTCAATCGACAAGGTTGGAATGACCTGCTGTTGTTCTTTGGTCGAAGGTTCATTTTGATAATCCGCGAGCTCTTTCGTTTTTTGCACCAATTGTGCGATTTCGGTCTCATTCAGACTGGACTGATAGGATTTCAACCGGGTACGCAGCGCTTCTTCCTTCCGCTGATTCAGCCCCTTATCCGGAGTCACCGCAACAAATGAGGTATGTGTGTTTTGCAGCAAATACTGCTCGATCAACTGCTCGAAGTATCCTTCATTCATTTTGGTTCGGAGCGTTGCAAATACATCATTGGCCTCCAAATGTGCAAATGGTGCCTGATCATCATAGAGCCAGCTCTGAAGTGTATAGAAGCCATAGATGAGCCCTTTCGGCATTCTTCCAAAATCGGCTTCACGATGGTTGAACTCATAGGAATTAATGCCCGCAAGCAGTGCCTTGGGATCAATCCCTTCCTTAACTACACGCTGAAGCACTTCATTCACGGTATCCAAAAATATCTGTTTGCTCTCCAGGTTACTCTTCTTCAAACCGATGGTCAGTACAGGCTGATACAAGCTGTCGTCATACGATCCGTAGACTTCTTTTGCGATCCCCTTATCCAGCAGTGCCTGCTTCAGAACAGCTCCCGGCGCACTTAGAAGTGCATACTGCAAAATTTGAAAGGCAATGTTCAGCTCCTGATCAAGAGTAGTCCCAATCACGGCATTATACGTCAAAAAGCTGTTGTCCACTTCCGACTCGGTACTTCCGGCAGAATAGGTTTTAACCACATCAACCCGCTCGGCGAAGGCTTTCTGTACCCCAATCTCCGAGTCAGTCACGATTCGATCGTACTGGTTCAAATAGGCTTCATCCAGCCATTTCAGCTTCTCTTCCATATCCATATCACCGTACAAGTATATGTAGCTGTTCGAAGGATGATAGTATTTCGTGTGGAAATCGAGCAAACCCTGGTAGGTCAGATCCGTAATCTCATCCGGAATTCCTCCTGATTCGCAGGAATAGGTTGTATCCGGAAAAAGTGAATTCAGAACGGCTCTGCGTACAACACGCTCCGGTGAGGAAAAGGCCCCCTTCATCTCGTTGTACACCACACCGTTATATGTCAATTCATCCTCTGGCGAGGCTAGATTGTAGTTCCAGCCCTCTTGCAGGAATATTTTCTCGTTCTCATAAATATTGGTGTTCAGTACCGCATCCAGATAAATATCCATCAAGTTGTGGAAGTCATGATCATTGCGGCTGGCGATTGGGTAGATCGTTTTATCCGGGTACGTCATCGCATTCAGGAAGGTATTCAGTGAACCCTTCAATAGTTCCACAAAGGAATCCTTTGCAGGAAACTTTTTGGACCCGCACAGCACGGAATGCTCCAAGATATGAGGCACGCCCGTATTGTCACTTGGAGGTGTTCTGAAACCGATACTAAATACTTTATTGTCATCCTCGTTGGATAAAACGACGATTCTGGCGCCTGACTTTTTGTGTTCAAGCAGGTAGCCATCTGATTTCAGTTCCTCCATCCTGCGTTCCTGTAAAACCTGGTAAGGCTGAAGTTGTTTCAACATATGCTGATCCTCCATCAAAAGAAATTTATTTTGCTTCCTTGAGTTCCGCAAGATAAAGGTAATTTATGCCTATGGACAGTATACACCATCGTTACATGTCTTCCTAACTTACAGGCTGAGGCAACTAGACGTCTTCTGATATGTATTATGTACAATTTCGGTTTATGAACCCGAAAGGGCTGGAAATTCAATTCAACATGTTCAAAAAGAGCAAAAAAAGATCGCATCGACAGCTTGTTCAACAAGCGTCATGCGATCTTCTTTATTAGGATGCCGAGGACCGGGATCGAACCGGTACGGTAGTCACCTACCGCAGGATTTTAAGTCCTGTGCGTCTGCCAATTCCGCCACCCCGGCATATGTATGTTTTACTTTATCACTTGAGGCGACAAGAAATATCTTATCATAGGATTAAGTTTTATGCAACATATAATTTATTGGATTTTTTTATTTTGATAGAGGTATCACAAAATAATGAAAAGGCACTGCCAGCATCAGCTGGCAGTGCCTAGAAAGTCCGAGTTGCGGTCCCGGACTTTCTATAAACCATCTATATTAAGGGAGGTGTGAGATCATATTACCGCCCCAACATTAAAGAAACCTAAAATCAGGCTTAAATTAAACTAAAAAGTTGCAACAATCATGTTCTATGCATCATTTCGCTTCACGATGGGTGCGATGCGGACAGCATCTCCCTCACTGCATTCCACCACGATAAGCAAATGATCCTGAAGAAGCCACTGTTCATAGTACTGGGCATCCTCTTCGGCAATTCCCGCTTCTGCCAGAGTAAGGACGAGATCATCCGTTTCTCCTCCAATTTCGTTGCCAGCCAATCGGCGAACCGCTTTGCCCGCAGAGATCGTCTGATCCATGCGTTTCCCCAATGCTGCCAATACGCCCTTGAAGACGCCAAACGCACCATCTGTTCCTGCACCCTTCAAAGGTTTGGGCAGACCTGCTTTTTCGCTGATCAAATCCAGATTCAGATGTTCCTTCGCCACAACACCCATCGCATCTGCTTCTATCCCTGCTTCCCTAAGCTTGTTAAGCATTACAATCGCTTCGTTCTCCGTTTGGACCAGCCCAACCAGTAATTGTGTCATTCCGTTCCCTCCCTAATAGCACATGTAAACCTAATATATTTAATACCCCTTGGATCAAGGCTTAAAAACCAATCTATTCCATAAGTCAATTCACCTAAATCCGAATCATTT
>Ga0209463_1001447_pt1 | contig 14561 bp, 18 predicted proteins | sample AgamicMgSfrz_FD_187169 | JGI IMG/M metagenome (GOLD analysis project Ga0209463, IMG submission 187169) | Agave microbial communities from Guanajuato, Mexico - Mg.Sf.rz (SPAdes) (version 2) | ecosystem: Host-associated > Plants > Phyllosphere > Phylloplane/Leaf | place: Guanajuato, Mexico... | reverse complement strand
AATTTTTCATAAGAGCCTTGTGTCGCTTCTTGAGGATACACTACAACATGAGCACTTGCAGTCCCCGCAAATGCAATCGTTGAAAGCACTAACGTAGATAAAAGAGCAGTTACTTGTTTTTTCATTTCTTTTCCTTCTTTCTAAAATCATTCTTTAATATCATAAATAACAATGTCTTTATGAATAACAACCTCATCTAGGTTTGATGTAACAAGACGTACGGCGATTTGCCATCTTCCCGCATAGGGAATCACAAGATTGCTCGTTACATACACTTTAAGTTGCGATTGCTTTTTCTCCTGATTCTGTTCTTTCTTTGCTTGTAAAGGTACTTCAATTGGTGCAAGTTCCCCTTTGTTTTGAGGAGAAAGCGCAAGATCTAAAGATTGGATAGAAGATCCATCCTTTGGTGAAGATGCTTTCACAAAAAGAGAAGCCTTCCCAGGAGATAATGTTGACGTTTTTACTATGAATTCTATGCCTTGCTTCTTTTCTTTCCAAACCAAAGGTTCATTCTGTGGAATGGGATTTAGATGCGTAATCGTTCCTACAATTACTACAATGATTAGCATAAAGCTTATGTCAGGAATTAAAAATTTTGCAAGACTTGGTTGATCATGCTTTCTTAGATGTTCTCTAATGAGTATGCCTACTCCGGCAACTAACATGACGATAAATATTTTGGCTAACAATAAAAGCCCCCATGTGGTTTTGAAGAGTGCCGTTATATCAGGAAGGAGCTTTAATGTGTAGAGAATACCCGAAAGAATTAATAACATAAGACTAACAAAAGCTGTTCGCGAAAAAATCGGAAGGAACGCTAATGCTTGTTCTTTTTCCTTACGCCAAACGATGAAGAGGTAGACTAAACCTGCTGACCATAAAGATGCTGTAACCAAATGGATCAAGTCGAGAATCATTGTATAGGCTGGTATGGTTGATGCTACAGCGTGACCGTTTAACGCAGTAGCTACTAACAGTAAACCTACCCATGTAAAATCAATCCACTTATTTCTTAATAGGAAGAGAAAACCTACACATGCAAGTAGAATACACATGATCCATGACCAACCTGTGGTGGAATGAATCACAAAAGTTTTCATTTGGGAAAGACTAGAACCCTTCAGTAGCTCATTACCTTGAACGCATATACTAATTAATAAAAAAATGATGTAACTAGCTTGAAGATACTTTACAATTTTTCGATATTGTTGCGTTTGCTGGTGTGCTTGATAAGGAACATACCATTTCCATAGTACAAAACCAGATAGCCATAACAAAGTCATATAATATAAGGCTTTAATCAATGAAAATCCTACATTATAAAAAAGACTCTGCTTGCCGTTTATATTCTTATTCCTGGTGTCATCCAAACTAGATTGATCCAGTTTTTCCCCTACTGAAAAGACATACGTTCCTTGTACAGGATGGCTATCTGCAGAAATGACTGAATAGCTAACGGTATAAATACCTTTCTTAGAAGGGGGGACATTTAAAGAAATCGTTTGATGAGTTCGATTCATCTTTGCTTTTTTAGTCGTAATAAGCTTTCCTTTATCATTGCGTACTTGAAGGCTAAAAACGCCCTCTCCTAGACGTTCATTAAACGTCAATGACACTTTGTCAGGCATTTGCTTTAATTGACTTCCTTCTTTCGGTGATGCATCCAAAAGGATAGCATGTGCTGACACGTTAAGAGGTGTAACTAAAGCAAAATAAGATATCAATACGAGTAAAACTATTTTTTTAAACATATGTTTTTCACCTATATATCCTTGGTTATTACATTCAGTCCTAGTATAGATTAGGTCTTCAAAAAGGAAAATCACTCAAAAGGGTGATTTTCTTTCCATTATGGACAAAACATTGAACATTTTAAAACAAACGCTCAACTATAAGCACATCTTAAGAGAAAAAGCTGAAGTTTTGAACACAAACACATAAAGTGGCTTATTTTACTTCTGGGATGAACATAAAAAGACTTGCTTTAGATAAAAGCAAGTTAAAAGAAGGATAATCACGTTGGTAATTCCATTATAATCCAAATGATACAACAAGACATTAAAATATGGTTAAAAAATAATTAAAAGTGGATTTATTCATAAAAAAGATTAATTTACCTTTAGGTTCGGTGGAGTTAAAAAAATTTCAACTTTTTGAAGAAAATCTTTGACTTTATTCCTTTAAATTTTTGAAACAGAATGAAATTTCCCGTCCGTAAACGTATACGTTTACGGACTTTTCTTTTATATAAGAAATCTATCATTTTTATCGTTCGTTTAGGTTTAAAAATAGATTGCGAACGTATTCTAAAACACATGCACTTTTACGAACGCTTTTGACAAAATAATAGCAATAGAGGTGGAGAATTAATATGAGAATGGACATTAGGGGAAACTTCATATTTATCTACTTAATATAATTACTTTTTCCGGTACTCCACATAAAAAAGAACCCTTATGGCAGTCTCCGTTCATCTACCCAGGGTTCTTTTTCGAGAGTATGTAGCTTTTTATACATCCTTGTTATATCAACGTTCTCTCCGTAGGTGATTGCAATACTTAGTACTTGTTTACCTGGAAATATAAGTTCTAATAAATTCTACATAATTAGGGTTTATTTCTTTTATTTTATCTAATAATTCTTGATTTCGAAGGTTGTTTTGGAATAGATATGAAACTGCAACCAAGGAGTCTCTAAAATTAAAACCTTTACTTTTAAAAAGATAATCTAACACTTCATAAGTTTGAACATCTTTTTCTTCCACAGCACCTATTTCTTCTAAGTACTGATACACCATTATATATAACACAGTAAATTGATTGGGGTTAAACAATATATATTTCCATTTGTGTACTATTTTCTTTAAATCATCAACTTCTAACCTTTGCCATTTTCTCGAAAATATAATGTTGTTTATTACTTTATTAGAGTCTTCACCTTCAATAGAAATATGCTTTGTTACTAAGTTTTTATACTCTTTCAAATCCATACCGTCAGATTTTTCCAATTTATACAATTCATCAATAAGCAATGTAAATTCACCGTTATCAATGATTTGTTCTGCACGTTCTTCTACTAATCTCTCACTAAAAAAAGAACTCGTCTCTTCATACTCAGATTCAACTAGTTCGTAGTTATCTGCATATTCGTCAGAAGTTAAAATCTTAGTCTTAGAAGTATTAAGTACTAATTCATCTTGCCACAGAAAATAACTAATTTCATTTAGTATGTAATTATCTTTGTTCCTATCTTCTCTACCATCTAAATGTACTATAAACATATCGTCCACAAACCGGATGAGGTGAAGGTTTTCCTTTCTTGTAAAAACAGCCATTTTTGAATCAAAATCATTAAGATAAAGCTGAGATAATATAGAAGATGCTATAGAATAATGAAATTGCGGTAAACTTTCCAATTTACAATAATTAAAAAAATACTCTAATTGATCAATAATTTCTTGAGGTCCTAATAATCTGTTCAATTTATTAATTAAGTTATTGACCTTTATTGAATTAAAAAAATCTTGAATATCTATCTTCAACACAGGATTACCAAAGTATTTCTTTCGCTCTTCTTGAAATAAATTATAACTTTTATTAAACTTCGAATTTTCTCTTATTTCCTCTTTAGATGACTCCAAACTCAAAAATCCAGAATAAAAAATCTTCATATTTTCTTTAGAGAAATCTAAATCGTAGGCGTCTTTCAGAAACAATTCGACTAAAGCAAAAGCTAGATAAGTGTAATACACATAAAATAACGGATTAATCAAATAAATATTTCGTGGAGTAAAATAATCACTTTTATAAACAAAATCCCTTACCTTATCATAATGGTGATCCTTTGAGAAAACACTAAGAGGTCTCTGTAATATTTTCACGACCTCTTTTTTTCCTAATTTCTCTAATAAACACACATTAGCAAGTGTTTGGGCATTATATTTTTTTGATTGAGACATAAACAATACATAGTCATAAGCTAAACCTATTAATTTTGGTCTATTTAACATGATAATTAAGTCAACCCCAAATAAAGAGTGCCAATAAACCTAAAAAAACTATAAATACAAGCACAATATTTGCTTTTAATATAATATTATCTACAGTATAATCTTTAACCTTTGGTATCTTTAAGCTGTTTTGCTCTTGCTGTTCGGTTTTAAAATCAACTATCTGCTCTTGCTCTTCTGCTGTGGTATCGGCTATTTGCTCTTGCAATAAGTCAAATTTGGTTGCTCTATCATCAATAGTATCGTGATTTTCATTATTTTTTAATATGGTTTGATATTCATGCATTATTGCATTGTATGTTCTTATGTAATACTCTTTATCCATGCTCTTATCAAGAGTATTACTTTCTACTAACAAACCTTTTAAGCGAAGTATTCTATCTTCTATATCTAATTGGTGATAATGGACCTTTAAAGCTCTTTCATTATAATTAAGTTCGTTTATATAATATTGAATTAGTATAACGTAAATAGAAAATACTCCTGATATCAAGGTAAACATATCTCCAGCGAACACTTCACCTACTGTTTCACCTCCCAGAGATAAAATTACAAATACAACGGCTTCTATATTTAACATAAAGAACACTAATTTCCATTTGTCTCCGTAACCTTTCAAACGCGTACTCATTCTTATCCTATTGTATCTAGTTCTGTTAAGGGAATTTATTTTTTTATTAATCTCTTTAAAGACATCGATTTCCCTGTAATTCTTACTCATGTGCTTTAAGGACCTCCTTAGTATTAAACTTCTCCGCCAATATAAATTAGTAGTTAGGTAAATACATTTTTGGTAACCATACTTAAGATGAATTAGCTTGTCCAAAATTCATTTATATTGATCCTCGTATAAGACATTCCTCTCTAAAATAATTGGTGACTATATATTTACTCCAATTTTGCAAATCTATGTTTATATTATATATTTTATGAGTAAATTTAACTATAAGCTTTTATTTACTTAATTATGTTACTCTATAGAATGAAATATAAGAGGGTTTCCTGTATTAAAAGAGAAATTGAGTTTTTAATATTCATATTTTAAAGAAAATCACATAAGGAAAGGCTGTAAAGGACTTTGAAAAACGAATATAAACATTTGGATAATAACATAACAATGGTCTATTGTTATAGGTCAGAAGATAAAACTATAGAAAAAATATTTATTGATACTGAGGATTTTCCAAAGATGAATGCTTTTAAATCTGAATGGAAATTGTTTAAAGATAGTGGATGGACCTCAGGTGAAGAGGCTCTTAGCGATTATGTGGTTAAAACTACCTACCTTGGTAATACAGTAACTTTACATAGATACCTAATGGAAGTACCGAATGGAAAAATTATAAAAAGAGCCAATGGAAATAAATTTGATGTAAGAAAACAAAATTTAATGGTTATTAGTCGTGGTGAACGTAACAAAATTGAAATAAAGAGACAAGCAGAAGAGATCTCTAAAAAGTTACCTCCAATTTTTATAGTAGATAAGGAACAAGTTACTGTGCATTACGGTACAAAACAAATAACATTTGAAAATATAAGTAAAGACAATATTAAAAAATTAGAGTTTTTACTGACCTAATAAAATTGTAAAGGCAGCCAAATAACTTTTGGCTGCCTTTTTAGCAAAATTGAACAACTAGAACTACAGGCTATTATCTTGGATTATTAATTGCATTTGAAATATATCTGATTCTGTAATTCCTGCCTTTTTTAACTCATCTTGAAGGGTCATTCCCTCTTCAATTTTTATTTTCCTTTTAGTACCGTCTCTTAAAGTAAATTCTCTAACATACACAGACATTAGTATTCCACCTTATAACTTTCTCCTTCTTCAACTGCTTTATTTACATAAATCTCACTTGCTTCTTCTTCGGTGATATCAAAATGTATAGCAGCTGCTTTCACTACCTTTGGATCGTCTATCTCTGGTACGTAATTTTCGCCATAATTCGTAATTTCGTCAAATTTATCTTCCATGTATTGATAGACAGCATCATTAAACTGAAGAACATCATCATTGTTATCATAATCTTCATTCTCATTATAGTCAGGGTCGGGTAGTATACCTTCAGGGTCTTTGTAATAGGTTAAGTCTTCCCTTTTGTATTTTACATCATCACGAACTAAAACTTTATCTCCATCATAAGTGTCTATCTTTAACGAGTAAGGATCTTTTTTTAATGAAGTAGCCGAGACAACTTTTAAAGTACCAAATTCACAATCTTTTCTCCCACAAAAGTCGCTTATATCACTATCCATTTCCTCAACTGTCCTAGAAAGAATATTAAGCACTCCTAAAGGATTGTTTGCGTAAAATGAATTATTTACCTTTGCTTTAACATTGACTTTATACATATCGTCTACTTCCTTATAAGAATATGAAATGCTATTAGTACCATCTGCTAAATAATCAGCTAACTTAGAATTCTCAATAGATGAATCCGTCTCCATTTTTATCGAATTTAACTCTGGAGTAGAGGAACATCCATTAAGCAAAAGGGCAAGACAAGGAATAAATAAAATAACTGATGTATTTTTCATACATAAACCCTCTTTCATCTTAAATACTAATCTTTATTTCACAGTTAATATAAGGTAAATAACACGACTTTTTTCACATGTTGAAGAAACAAAAAAGAGAGCAGCTTGCTAGCACTCTCTTTTGTTTAAAAGTAAGTAATAGCAATAATCGGGAAAACTTTAGAGTTTATATTGAATAAAGAACATTTGTTCGTATATAATATAGAGAACGAATGTTCTTTTGTTTAAGGAGTATTTTCAATGGATTATGGGCAGCTACCAAACAGAGTCATTATATGTATCGACATGAAGACGTTCTTTGCCTTCGTTTCCTCTGTCATACGGGGGTTAGATCCGTTGAAAACAAAGCTTGCGGTTGTAGGAGATATCAAACGGTCGGGATCGGTTGTGTTAGCTGCCACACATTTATTAAAGAAAGAAGGAATCAAAACAGGGAGTCGCCTCTTTGAAATTCCTCAAAGGAAAGATATCCATGTCGTGAATCCATCTATGGAGAGATATATCAAGGCTTCGAACTATATTTCTAGTTTGGTGTTACAGTATGTGGCTCCTGAAGACTTTCATGCGTATAGCATTGATGAGTTGTTTATTGATGCAACAGCTTCTTTGCATTTATTTGCTCGAACACCGGAGGAGCTAGCTCATCGAATACTTAATGAGATCTATCGCAAAACAAGACTGACAGCTACGGCAGGAATCGGTCCTAATCTCTTACTGGCTAAAGTCAGCTTAGATCATGAAGCGAAGCACAGCCCAACAGGGGTTGCTTATTGGCGATATGAGGATATTCCCTTTAAGTTATGGTCAATTCATCCAATGAAGGATTTCTGGGGAATCTCGTCAGCTACAGAAAGACGATTAAACCGTTTAGGCATCTATACCATAAAAGAACTCGCTCTTTCTTCGAAAGAGATGTTACAAAAAGAATTTGGCATCATGGGCGAAGAATTGCACCAACATGCCAATGGAATTGATTTTAGTCGTATTTCCGATGTGTACATCCCTAGTTCCCGTTCCTTTGGGAAGAGTCAAATTCTCTTTCGAGATTATACAAGCCGAAAAGAAGTGGAATTATTACTATTGGAGCTATTGGACGATGTTTGTTTTCGTTTACGCATGCATCAAGTGGTGGCTCAAACGATCCATTTATCGATTGGCTACAGCAAACGAACAGGTGGAGGCTTCTCTAGACAGAAGAAAATGGGACGGGCATCAAGCTTAAGCCAAGATATCTTTCCCTATTGTTTAACCATTCTACATACACATGATAACGGAATGCCGATTCGCTCCATTGGAATTTCGTTATCTAATACGAGCATTGAAGAAGAGGAGCAAATGAGCTTATTTGAGGATATTGACCAACGTGAAAGAGCCTATGCTCTTGCCAAAACGATAGATGAAATTCGGCTGCGTTATGGGAAGAATAGTGTACTGCGTGCGTCTAGTCACCTTCCTTATTCAACAGCTCGTTACCGAAATAGCCTTATGGGTGGTCATAAAGCTTAAGGAGGAAAAAGATATGGAACCTAGAGGAATGAAAAAATGGCGCCCTTTTGTTACAATGCCAGAGCAATACATAGGATTACAGGAAGTCATAAATAAGCAATCAGAAATCCCCCAACCTCTTTTAACAGAAGAGCAAATGGAACAAATCAATTTCACCTTGATTGAAGCCTTACATACAAATAAACAAGTATACCTTACATATTATAAGAACGGGCAACGTATAACCGATACAGGATTCATCCAATTTGTTGATTCCCTGGGGGATCTCTTTATTTTTATCGATGACGTATTCGAATTAAAAAATAAAATGAGATTAAGTGAGCTAATTGATGTTCGTTTCATCTAATATAAAGTTATAAAGCAGTTTATTTAAGTAAGATTTCCATACATAATTATTATAAACTTAAAGAGTGTCCAAAGAATTTTCATAGATTCATTTAAAGACGTTACATAAGGAGGCTAATGAAATGAGACAGGTTTGGAATGAGTTTGAGCAATGGTTAAAGATAAATCGACCAGAGGTACTAGGAACACTTAACGAAGCAGCTACTGAATCACAAATTGCAGAGGTTGAACAAAAGATGGGACTAAAATTCCCACAGAATCTTAGAGAACTATTAATGATACATAATGGACAACGGGATGAATATATAGCAGCTATAGATAATTATTTATTACTTCCTTTAGATGAGATTGTATATACATGGCAAACATTAAAAGAGCTTTTGGATGGAGGAGAGTTTGAGGATTTTGAAGAAGTTGAACCTGTTGGCCCAGTAAAAAAAGAATTCTGGTGGAACCCATGTTGGATTCCCGTTGCTACCAATGGAGGCGGAGATGATATTTGTATTGATTTAGATCCAGCCGAAGGAGGAAAAGTCGGTCAAATTATAACTTTTTGGCACGATTGGGAACAACGTGAAGTGATATCAGATAGCTTAGAAGAATGGTTTATTGATACTATAAATCACAGGGATGAATAAGAGAGAGGTCATGACTACTCCTTATTACATCTATCTTAAGAGCGAATTAGAAAAGAGTGATCAACATGGAAGAAAAACAGCAGCAAGAAATAGATCTTGATAAAGTGTATGACTACGCTGAATATCCAGATAAGGTTAGTGGTCGATGTGATAATTGCAATTCAGCTTACTTCAAAAGTTCCGTAAAAGGTGGCGTTTTCTTACGTGAATGTCGCCAATGCGGTATGAAGAAGAGTATCTAATCATAAAGAGCTATAAGGAGTATGAATATGGAACGCATAGTTGATATATTAGAAACTAAAAAAAACTCTCTAAGCGATGAAAATCAAGAACTGTTAAAGAAATTGATACGAAAAATAAAATCATTTTCTACTACCCCACTCAATCGCAAACATTGTTTACGTATGGCGCCATTTGCTGATTCTAAAGAGATAACAGAAGTTGTGATTAAAACTATACAACCGTACGAGCTGAAGTTGCTTGGCGACAGTTGCTTTCCTGACTACGATAGCATTGGATATCACTATTGCATCGCATTACTTGCTTGCAGAGTTGCATTAAACGAGGTAGATGAATTAGAAGTTGTAACAGTGCTTGAACATGAAGTGGAGAAAGAATTGAAAGAACATGAACTGGTAGCCTCTAGAGGTGGAGAAAACTATCATGTAATGCTTCGTATTTTTAAGTGTTTTAAAAAAGATACAGATAGGTTAAATCATTTGATGATACGACTACAAAATCACAGGGATTGAGATGCACAAGCATGTCATTCACAAACAATCAACTCTATATAAGTGATAGCAATAATCGGCAAAACTTTAGAGTTTTTATTGAATATATGAAATCGTTCTTCGCTTTGATTAAGGTTATATGAAGGAATTCTCCTCTTATGTTCTCTTTAGACGTATAGACATAGTCAACTTAGAGCCCCTAGTCCATTTCATGAAAAAGGTAACCAAATGGGACAATCTACAGCATATAAAAGCCCATTATTTCTTACATAATCAGATACTGATTCCCTACTGCAGTAAGGGTTCTTTTTTATTTTTTGAGTGGACAGGTAAGCTTACTGCAGTAGCTACATAGTATCTAAAGAAGCACGATTTCATTCATTAATAGGTATCTATTCCTTTATTGTTACCGCATGAATACAAGCTCTATTATCTCTTTTTAAATATTTATTTCTTGATAAAAGCTTATATATTTTGTCAGTTCTGTAATTCCTTTAAATTGAAGTAACAGTTGATTGTTCAGGTTTTCTAAAGCCAATTGAAAAGCACGCTCGATTTTAATATGACTTTGTGTATCTAAATCCTCTAAAAGCTGCTTCATGTTATCAATATAATAAACCGTTTTCCTTAAACTGCTGATGACAAGTATCTTACGCAATTCAGGTATCGTAAACATTCTATACCCATTCTCTTTATTCCGTTCTGAATGGATTAACCCCTCATTCTCCCAATGACGAATAGCCGAAGTATTTACTCCTGCTATTTTTGCAGCTTCCCCGATACTTATATGTTTTTTAAATTTTATATTTTTATATGAGGTAAAATTCGCACGTTGAATCATGGTAAGTATTTCTTCAACTCTCTGTTTCTCTACTTGTAGATGGAATTGTTGTTTATTTATTGACCAAAGAGCTTTTTCAATATTTGCGTTTTTAATCATTCTCATGACTTCATAAACAATAGGTATGTCATACCCTTTTAGTTAGTTAAAAATTTAAATTGACCTCATAAAGCGAGTAAAACCTTAATAACGACTTCCACAGCTATATAAAAATCACACAATAAAGTTTCCTTAGTAGGACATGATAAAAGTGGAGGTGAAATACATGAACAAAGAAGAGTATAAAGAAGCAGTTTCGAAATACCCAACAAGTAAAATGGTTCAACCCCCAGTTGGCGGTAGTACACCTAAAGAACAAAGAGATAAAAACAATGATTTCGAAATCTCTCCAGAAAACGATTCCGTCTATCTAGCTCGCGGGGATATTAAAACGCCATAAAAAAGGGAAGGTAAAAACCTTCTCTTTTTTACGTGATTCTGTTTACCCAACTTTGGGATCTAAAAAAGTATACGCTTTACCATGCTAACACTGCTTCTCCTTATGTTCTCCTTTTTAAGAATGTGTAATAAATGGGAGGCTAGGTAAACCCTTGCCTCCCGTTTAATTAAGACATGAGTTTCTTTAATCTCCTAAGTAGGAAACTATACTGCCCTTTTGATGATTCAATTGAGCTGCTACTTCGATAAAGCTCTTATAGGAGTGATACAGATGTCAATCGACCATTTTTCTGACTGTACCCCTTATGCCTTAGAAGCTACCCGAACTTACCTTTTTTAAGTACTCATCTATAGCCGTTAGAGCTTCTTTTGCTCCACCTGCTTTTATAAAGCTATTGCTCAACTTCTTTGCATTTTCCCGATAAACAGGATTGGACAATACCTGTTGAACGGATTCTTGTAGCTTTTCTATGCTTACTTCATGTGGATCAATTCTAAACCCGGCTTTCAGTTCCTCTACTCGAGCAGCAACCATAGGCTGATCTGAAGTATGAGGTATTACGACAAGAGGTACTTCATAATAGAGAGCCTCACTTGTGCTATTCATTCCTCCATGAGTAATAAAGACGTCTGTATGCTCTAAAACTTCCAGCTGTGGTACATATCTACGCACAATAAAGTTTTCTGGAAAAGGCTGTAGTCTAGCTAAATCAGTAGTCCTCCCCACCGAAACAACGACTTTCCCCTTGAAGTCTCTAAAAGCCTCTATGCAGGTCTGGAAGAAAGGCTCAACCCCTTGTAAGACAGTACCCATTGAAATATAGAGCACTTTTTTGCCTTTTAACTCTTCTAATGGAAAATCATGCGTTTGCACTCGTTTCGTAATAGAGGGCCCAATGAATACGTATGAATTATCCATGTCTTCTCCACCTGGCTGAAATTCCCTGCTTGTATAGACAACATTCAAATTAGCAGTATTCATCATAAATTGAAAAGGGTTCTTTACTTTCACACTAAAACATTCCTCAATCCGTTCTATTAAAACACCGTTTTCCTTTTCAAACTCTGGTGATGGATCTAAAGATGGGCCATAACGACGGTTTCTTAACATCTTCAAAAATTGCTCTTGAGGTATAGCGAAAAGAGAAGATGAAGAGATAGAAGGCAGGTTTAAATAGTCTTTGACTAATAATCCTGCACCAAATGTATCATGATACACATAATCAAATGGTATGGAATTAGATAATTTTTGGACAACAGTCAAAATATCATAGGAAATCTTTAAATGGAACTGCATAAATTCGTGAATACTAGCCATTTTTTGAGGTGTAATTCCTTCAAGATGATTGGGATGAAGATACACATTCGCACCCAAGCCTTCAATTCTCTCTTTAAATTCCTTAGTTGTTACGTAATGAACAGAATCTCCACGATTAATTAATGCTTTTACGATACCAAGAGTAGGATTAATATGACCCTCAGCTGGAAAGTTTATCATTAATACATTCATAAGTTTTCTTTTCCCTCCTTTTCCAACAATATGTTGCTTAAGCAACGTATTGTTTTGTTATAATTGTATAGGGTAGGTTTATCTCTCACAACCGATTAATATTGAGGAAATGTTGTCTATACAACAAATAGACCTTATGTGTATAGGAAAAAGGGTGAAAAACGACAAAAGGAGGGATTTTGTTTCCATGAAGAAAACAATGGATCCGCGCGTGAAAAGAACACGGCGTTTATTAAGAGAAGCTTTACTCGTTCTCATCAAAGAAAAAGGATTTGATGCCATTACGGTTAGTGATTTAACCGAAGGTGCTGAAATCAATCGCGCTACGTTTTACCAGCATTACCGTGACAAATATGATTTACTGGATCAAACTATTGATGAAATACTTTTATCTTTTGCGACACATGTAGCACCAAAGGACGCGGAAGAATTTACAAAAAACGACGAGATTATTCCAACTTTTTTGAGAATGTTTGAATTTATCTCGGAATACTCCTTCTTCTTTCAAGTGATGATGGGAGAAAATGGGGTTCCTTTTTTTCAACACCGCTTGCTAAGCATAATCCGTAAGTGTATGAACGAAAAGCTAGATCAATTGCATCCGCATCCTGAAAAAATGATGATTCCAAAGGATATTTTTATTCATTATATTTCATTTGTAGATCTTGGGTTGATCTCCTATTGGTTAGAAAATGATATGCAATACTCGGCTAAATATATGGCAAAGCAGTTATCTGAATTGACAATGAGGGGGCCTTTTATCGCAGCTGGGTTGAAGTAAGCACAAATGTAATCGCAAATATAAGCCACCGGATGCCTTCCATATTGATCTGACCATACAGGGTTCTTGTCATAGACCGCAAAGTAGTAGTAGCCCTGCTTACTGTTGGTGACAACTTCACTGGTATTAAGTCTTAGCGTAGTTTTTATGTGGTTACTGGCGGTACTCTACACAGGCCCTTGTTCAACAAAATGGACCAATACACGAAAAGACGCGTTCCTAAATAAACGCGCCCGATTTTATTCGGTACAACACCAAACGCCGTGTTCAATCAATTGTTCACCGCACTCATCGCCTACGTTTTACTAAAATTTTTACATATACAAGGTAGCAAGAAAAACACACGAAAACCCTTATCATTTGCAGGTTTCACACGTCTGTTTCTTTGTGCTATCCTGCCTTTAGAATGGCGAATAGTCATCCATGAAACACTTGAATTCTATCGAAAACTATAAGAGGAAGTTTCTGGATGATTTTAGTTAATCAACAAGTGTGGGTTACTATACAAAAAACTCACATGACTGATCCATCAGCTGCAGATGGATTAGGATTTGCCGTTGCTTATGGCGGAATAGCTGCTGTTCCCATTTCGCTTGCGATAGGAATTTTTGGTGGTATTATTGGTTATTTGAGAAATTGAATTTAGAAATTCTATTTATTATTTAAGGAGAAGTTACAAGATGTATCAAATGAGGATCTTTACATTAAGAGACGGTACTCAAAGGAAAATAAAAGTTGAAGAGGGAATGACCCTTCAAGATGAGTTAAAGAAGGCAGGAATTACAGAATCAGATATATTTCAAATGCAATTAGTAATCCAAGATGATAAAATGTAATCCTAGTTGTGTGATTTTGCTAAAACAGGCAGCCAAATATTTGGCTGCCTGTTTTTATATTTAAGTATCTCCACTGCTCTTTATGTATATTATTTTTGGGATTAAACGAAGAGGTGCTGTATCATTCGCTTGTTCGTCCGGATCGGGCGATCCCGCCGGAGGGAATGATCTACTCCGCCTGCCGACGGTACGGACTAGAAACCGGCCTTTAGGAACCTATAATAACCATTGTGTGGTGAGACCGTCAAGCCCTTCAGGAACTAAAGGCTTCTTCTGTCAATTCCAGATTAATGCTGGCGGCAGCAATACTGCCAGCCGCAGCAGCCACGATGAGTTGTGAGGGGAATCCAGTGGTCACTTCCCCAGCTGCAAATAAACCAGG
>Ga0209463_1001443_pt1 | contig 14596 bp, 15 predicted proteins | sample AgamicMgSfrz_FD_187169 | JGI IMG/M metagenome (GOLD analysis project Ga0209463, IMG submission 187169) | Agave microbial communities from Guanajuato, Mexico - Mg.Sf.rz (SPAdes) (version 2) | ecosystem: Host-associated > Plants > Phyllosphere > Phylloplane/Leaf | place: Guanajuato, Mexico... | reverse complement strand
AAAAGGGCTTGAAGACCTTTTGCGTTTATTACACGAAACAAGTCAAAAAAACTCCTCTAAAGATAGTCAAATAACTGAATATGTGGAAATTGTTAGAGAGAATATATCCGCTCAAAATACAGCTCTTAGAGAAACTACATATAATATCCAACACATTATTGAAACTACTCATAATATCAATGATATTACAGATGATGTTGCTAACCAAAGCAAAGAAAACATTACATTTGTTGAAAAAGGTAATGAAAGCATCGATTCTTTAGTTACCCAAATGGACCTTGTTAAAAATGTATTCTTAGATTTCGAAGTAATTATTAAGGGGTTAGAAACTGAAATTCAGGAAATCTCTAGTTTCGCCAATGTAATTGAAGGTATTGCTGCACAAACTAACCTATTGGCATTGAATGCTAGCATCGAAGCAGCAAGAGCTGGTGAACACGGTCGTGGATTTGCAGTAGTAGCTGATGAGGTTAGAAAATTAGCTGATAAAAGTAAAGAGGCTTTAACCGAGATTAAAGAAAAGGTCAATTCTATTGTAGAAAACGTTGGCGACCTTTCTGTTAACGTAAAAGAGAAAACAAAAGAGATTGAAACAACAATTGAATTAACCGGAAGCACTAGAGAATTCTTCAGGGAAATATACGATTCAGAACAAGTGCTTTTCGATAAGATGGAAGATATAAAAAATGCTACTTATACATCTTTAAATGAAATTACTGATTTTATGAGTCGTTTAGAGGAAATCACAGGCTCTTCGGAAGAAAATGATTCTCAAATAGGAAAACTGTATCAATTAGCACAAGACAAGTTTACTTTTTCAACTGAATTATTCTCTTTCTTAACACAATCAGAAGACTTAGTTCAGTCTTTAAAAAAGAACAAACTTTAATTAAGTTACAAATTAGAAAAACCACAGATAATATGTAGAACCTGTGGTTTTTGTTTTGTCTATATTTTTAATTATTAACAATAAAAGACTCTTGCATCTTATCTTTTACTTCTTGTATCTTACTTAATTTATCTAGATAAATTTTCTCTTCTTTTTTCTTGCAAGATTGTTCAAAGAATTCAATTGCTTTTGTTATCTCCTCATACATGAAAACATCTTTTGTAATAAAATCACAAACAAAGTATCTTCCTAACAGATTAAACAAGAAAAAATTATCGTATGAATGAGTAGTAGCTTCTGATTCATTCAGTATTTTTAATTCAATGTCCTTTGGATGCATCTCAGCACACAATAAATTAAAAACCTTATCTGCGATATCTCCTCCAATTCTAATATGTTCACTACAAAATTTGTTAAAATATTTTCTTGGCGGAGTAGTTAACCTTTCAAACCCTCGTTCTTCTATTTCTTCCTCAATAAGCATTTTAATAGAATTAAATAATTCTTCCTCTTTTAGAACACCAACAGAGCCAAGAATATCCTCCTCTTTTTTAAAACTATTATCACCCTGATATAAATATATAGCATACGGAGAAATATAATTCGTTATAATTTGACCTTCTAGACCCTCATAATAAAAAGTACTTTCCAGGTGAGAAACACCTGCCAGAACACTTTTAACCTCAAAAGTAGCATCAAACGTGGTTTTTAGTTTTTCAATTGCGGCTTTAAACGCATTATAACTCTCTAAGCGTTGTTCTGCTGCCTTTGTTTTTACTTCAAAAACGTAGTGGTCCTCTGCATCCCAATCTTCTGTTGAACCTACAATTATTGTCGGATAGCCTTCTGGAATTAGGTCACGAATAGGGACAAAACCATACTTTTTAAAAAAGTTCACCCTACGTTCATTAAAACCAAATTTATGTTCAGTAATAATATTATTTACACCCATTTTCATTGCCAGTTTTTTTATATATTTAAAAATAACAGTATAAATTTCTTCTCCCTTTTTCTCTAGATAGTGCAATCCCGGATAAAAATCCATATTTAAAGTTATGTCTGAATATTTTTTAAAATTTAGTTCCATCTCAACTTCGCCTTTTTCATGCATGAAATCGCGAGTGAATTTCAAAGAAAGTCCTCGTTCTTTATATTTTGCGGACACTTTGATATCCTCTTTTTTAAATTCCCCTCTTAATTTTGTCAGTAAATACATATAGGCATTCTCATTAAAAATAGACTTTTTCTTGATTTTTTTCGAAGTTTCTTTCATTTTATATAACTTCTCCTTTTTTCTCTTATTTTAGCATATATTTCTTCTGGTTAAGGAATTAGACTATAAAATGTTCAATTATATTAGCGTGCACCATTGCTTCTATTTCTGCATTATTTATATAATGCAATAAAAAAGCCCTCTACATATTGCAGAAGACCTTTAGTAAACTATATTAGTGTCTATTTCCCTTCAACTTTCTTACCATACAACAAACTGTCTACTCCTTTACCACGAGCATCCTTTTCTACATTAAGAACGGAGTAACCTAGCTTACTGTAAAGATACAGTTGTTTTTCATTTAACGACCATGTTTCTCTTGTAATAACCTGCGTATTTAATTCTTTTGTTATTTCACTTTCCATATACTTGTACAGTACCTGAGCAATGCCGTTGCTACGGTATTCTGGATGCACACAGGTTGTATCAATATGTATGCTTTTTTCATACCCCTTTATATTAGGTGAATCGTATGAAGGCATAAAATTAACATAGCCAATTAAAGTTGCCTCTTCGTAAGCCAACAAATGATGATGTTTGTCCTTTTCATTTAAATAGACTTCTAGCAATTCTTTCTGATTCTTATTTGGAAACCTTTCTTTTCGGCGCTCAGATAGTGGTGGATAAAATTCATTATCGCATTTCATTAATAATTGTAATATCTCTTCTTTTTGAACTTCATTGTTAGTATTTTTTATATGAACTATTCTCATGTTTACTCCTCACCTCTTTTTAATAATAAAGTATTAAAGTTCTACTCCTCTATTACTAAGCTCTTCCATTACAAATCGCTGTAACAATTTGAGTAAAACCGATGCTTCACCGTGTGTAATGTTCATATACTCTGTTATTATTTCACCATTACAATATAAAAAACCGCCTAATAACTGGGGCTTAGTATTGAAAACAAATTCTTTTCCCTTATACATAAATTTATAATGTATTCCCCATATATCAGGTAGAGAGAATATTCTCATTTCAACAAATTCCGCTTCCTTTAAAAACGTTTCTACATTGTTATCTAGATTTAATAGTTTGTTAAACTTATCTTTTTTTAAGTTTTCTTCCCACAATGTCTTATACTAATTACCTTTAAACCATTCATTTACATTTGTATTCATTGCTTACCTCTCCCTTTTACTTCTTTTTTATGTCTAATGTTAATGCAGATTATTTCAACTCACATTTTCTTTTGTATCTGACTTTAGGTATAATTTAAAATTAGACTTATCGTATATTAATTGTATAATTAACCTCCATTTTTAACTATTATAATTGAATTTTATTAATTCCGGTTAACTTGATGAGTATTTTTACTTGCTATAGAATTAATAGTGATTTAAGCACCATTTTATTCAAATACTGCTGCAATTTAAGAAAAAAGGATTGTAAATTATTAATGAATCAGCTAATTAGTGTTTTAAATGAAGTTATTAAACAAAAGAAAAATTTGAGAATAGTTGAAGACTTGTTCATTGAATATAGCGTACCTCATGAAATTCCTGAAAAAATGCCAAAAATTATTAAAACTAGACGCTCAATGTTTGACCTTCCACACTTTAGTGTTGGTGATTCTTTAAAGGAACATAAAATGCGTGTGGCTTATATCGAAATAGGTATGTTTGGTTTCATTAGTTGGAACTGGATTAATCCTTTTTCCAAGTGGATAGGAACAAGAAAATGCTTAGAAGTAATGAGTGGTAGAGGATGGTTCTCTAAAGCGCTACGTGACAAAGGAATAGACGTTATATGTACGGATGATTTTTCATGGGCGGAAGATAAATATTTGAGTTGGCAAGATAGTGTTACTGCAATAGAAAAACTAGATGCTGTAGCTTCTGTTGAAAAATACGGTAAAGAAATAGAAATATTACTTATGTCTTGGGCTGATACAGACAACACAGCCTATGAGGTAATTAAAAAGTTGCACGAAGTTAATCCAAAGGCTCTAGTTGTATTTATTGGAGAAGGTATGGGCGGCTGTACAGCTAACAATAATTTCTTCAATCATTTTGATGAAATAGATGACGAAAAGTTCTTGGAAGCTGCGAGCAAGTATGAGCAATGGTACGGAATAAAAGATAGACTCTTTTTGGGAAAATATAGACCATAAAAACAGAAGCAAAGAAGACAAGCATTAAATTATTGTGCATGTCTTCTTTTTGTTTTAGTCGTTATATCATTTATAAAAATATAAGTAATGACTTCATTTTTGTTACTTTCCTTCGTTACTATATATAATTCTAATGCGAGGTGAACAATTATGAAAAACGTTCTTCCTTTTATCGTGGTTTTCTTAACTATTCTTTGCCCTTTTATTCTTTTTAAATACCATTTACCAGACTACTATATTTACACTCCTGGAATTAACTCATTCTATTTCTTGACCCATGCGCAAGATTTAAATACATTTGGTACAGATAAGTCTTACAAGGTCATTAATTTACCTTACAAAACAACTGATAAAGCAAATATAATTAATCTTCCAGCAGAGTCTACTAACATGCTACAATATACGCCGCTATAATACAAAAAAAGAACGCATATAAATGCGCTCTATTATTATAATTTCGTTTTTAACCTACTTGTGTGTTATTAATTTTATTTAATAGACCGCGAAATGCTTCTCGCTCACTATTAACTGATTTATAACTCACGTTTTCTTTACTATCTGTATCTTTTTTAGATTCTTCTTTTTTAGAAGAGTCTTTTTCTAATCCTGAAGAATGATTTAACACATTATTGATAACATCTTTAAAAGTTCCCTTAGATGCTTTTTCTTCAATATCTGTAGGTGTGTTTTCTTCATTATTAGTAGCTGGTTTTTCTTCTGTTTCAGGAGCAGGGTTTTCTTCTTGAGAAGTTTTTTCTTCAGGAATAGGAGTTACCTCTTCTTGAGAACTTTCATCTTCTTTTACAGGTTCCTTTACTTCTTCTACAGGTTTTTCCACTTTATCAGTTTCAGGTTTCACCTCAGGGATTTCTTTCGAAGAGTCGTCTACCACAGGTACCTTAACTTCCTCTTGTGGTTTCTCTTCTACTACGGGTTCCTTTGTTTCTTCTTTAACTGGTTTAGCTGGTTTTTCCTCTTTAATAACATCCGATTTTTTAGATTCTTCTTTTTGTTTCACAGAATCTTTTTTCGGCTTAGAATCTTCATGTTTAACTTCTTCTTTTTTCTTTTCAGTTTTTTCAGAAGATGTTTCTTTAACACTTTCATGTTTTGATTCTGACTTTTTAATTTCTGCTTTAGGTACTTCCTTACCTAAGTAATCAAATGTTGCATATAGAGCAGATAACGCAACTGTTTCTCTTACATTATCAGTTTGCGAAATAGCAGCTCCATACGGATTTGATACAAAATAAGGTTCTACAATAATTGTGGGCTTGTTAGCTCTATGACTTGCGTTTAAGATAGCTAATCCATCCCTTGGTACCGCTTGCCCTTTGTCAACTGTAGGTAATGAATTACCAAGCCTATTAATCATACTTTCCGCTAATTGCTTACTTGCAGAATCGCCTTCTTTAAAAAGAGTCTCTGAACGATTAGCTGAAACATTAACCGATGCATTCTCGTGGAATGAAATAGCGATATCAGCATCTGCTTCCTTAATTCTCTTACCACGTTCTACTGGTGTAATAAAATCATTATAGCCTTTTCGTAAACGAATTACTTTTGCACCTTGTGATTTGAAAAATTTTTCAGCATAATCAGCAGTTTGCTTTACATTATCTGCTTCATGAACGCCATCAACACCAATTGCTCCTGAGTCATCTTTTCCATGTCCACCATCAATAACGACAGTTTTATCTTCTAATGAATTAGATGGGGCTGGAGTTTCTAAAGTTGGTTTTTCGTAAACAGCAGGAATTTTCTTAATAGCTTTTTCTTCCTTGAAATATTGTTGTGCAACTTTATCTGATTGATTTTTGTAAGATTGATAGACTTCAAAAGGTAACTTTTTACCTTTGTAGTCAACAGTTGATGTATTTGTTACTGCATGTGGTTTATCTGTTGCACTACTAGTCTGCATTGCAGCTACTTTTTGAGCTAATTCTTGTTTTTCCTTAGCTTCTAATACAGAACGAGCATCATTTCTAGCTTTTTCTGCACGCTTTTCCCAATCACTTGAAGGTGTGAAATTACTAAACACTTTGGAAACATATGTCATGTCACCATAAGCAGCAGCACCTCTCCAATCATGATTTGGTTTAAATCTTTCTTCGTGCTTTTTAGCATAATATTCTTTAGATAAAGCCTTTGCTTGTTCTTTCATAAATGTAATTGAGTAAGGAACCCCTTCTTTTCTAGCAATATCAGAAACTCTTTCACCAAAATTATAACTATGAATAGCTTGTCTTGCATCACCATAAGCTAATGGTTCAAACAAACGATTTCCCTCCATTACTCGTTTAAAGTGAAGCACCCCGTAATGAATACTTTCTTTAGGAGTAGAAATGGAGCCTACTTCATCAGTTTTTGATTGGCTTGATTGCATAGGGTCAGTAGCAAGAATTGCCTTATCTCCCCCCGATTCTTGTTGAATTTTTGCTAACAAGAAATCGCAATAATTTGGTAAACCTTGGCTTTCTAATTCCTTCTTAAGCATAGGTCTTAGCGCTTCTACTTGTGGACTTACGTGAGCTGTTCCATTTTCAAGATATTGAGCTGGAATATAATCACGATAAAAGTCTTTATTTTTGCTTTCTAATGCAGAGAATTGTTCTTCATTTTCAATTACTAATCCACTAGCAACAATAGAATTCTTTACTTCAGCAGGTAATGCAGCAAGTTTGCTCTCAAGTTTCTGCTGTAGTAATTCAGTTTTTCTATCTAGAGTTACTTGTTGAGCCTTAGATAACTCATCATAAGGAGTTTTTGTATATATTTTGGCTTTAATTGTAGGTTGTCCCATAGCTTTATATTCGCTAGTAGCATATCTAAAATTATCGCTTTTTTCAATATCTACAAATTCATTAGGATGAATAAATTCATAAAACTCATTGTGTTTTGCATCATATTTCATAGCAACTGAGTAATCTAGCTTTGTTGAAGTTCCTAGAAAAGTTGCCTGAGATACTTTGTCTCCTACTTTTAAGTTAGTATTAAAATTAACTCCTTTAAGAATAGTGTAATATTTAAACTTTCCATGAGAGTGTTCAATTTCCAACTTATCATTTGAAACTGCAAATACTTTACCTTTTGATGGAGTATATACCTTAAAGCTATCTCCTTCATACGTAATTGACTCTTTAAACACACCATCTTTCACATCTGAAGTATGGACCGTTAACTTACCGCTAGACAAAATTGGACGTACTGCTGAATATCTTACAGTTTTTGATTGACGCTCATATAGAGTACCAATTGCTTCATGTCCTGAAGCTGTTTTAAACTGTCCTGATTCAACTCCAAATTTAACTTTTGGTGAATAGATAACCTCTCCTAACAAACTTGTATTTTCAGAAGTATGCTTATACTCCTGACTGACATTTGTTGAAGTTGTATTAGTTCCACCGCCAATTTTGTTTGTTAGATTCCCAACACTTTGACTAGCTTTATTAACACCAACTACTGATAAAACACCTATAACTCCTACACAAGCAGTAATAGCCATTTTCTTTGCTACACCTTCTGGTAAGTTAATTACCTTTGTTGTTGGTGGTGCAAATTGACTTAATAAAGCTTCTGTTTCCTCATCTGTTTGATACGCTAAATTCTCCAAAACTAAATTTTTCATAACTATGTATCTCTCCTTATGTTTTGTTTTTTCTACTCTGTATGATATTTACTTAGCTGTTTATATTTTTTTCTCTGTATGGTTATTAATTAGGATTATTCACTTAATAAAGCGAATTTTTCTTTACCTAATGTATTAAACTTAACTTTTTCTTCTAGTAAATGCTTATATAAAGTAATAAGGTGTTTTTCAAATTCTTCTTTTGTAAATTCAGATTTTGCTAATTCTTCTTCTAACCAAAGTAAACAAGATAAATTCTGACCTACTCCTTGAGCAACAACTCTATAATCCCAGTCAATAGAATCTTCACTATCCTTAAGTATCTCAAATACTTGTAAATAATTAGTTTCTACTTCGTAATGAACTACCAGTAATTGTTCGTAGTAGCAAGAAACGTTTCCTTCTATTTCTTCAATAATTAATCCAGGTAAAGCAAGTTCAAATTTTTGATTAATATCTAGAATTTCAAGAACTAAATTGTTATATACATCCTCTTGGTTAACAGGTTTCATACGATTTTTTCTGTCAGGATTACACGTAATAAAATTCATGTTACGCGGTTTTTTATCCTCGATTTCTTCTTCAAAGAAAAATGCATTGTTATTAATATCAGTCTTTACAGTTTGAAATACTTCAGTAACTTCAGTTGTATCTTCATTAACAACCTCTACTTTTTGAACAGTGGAATTAAAGATTTTCTCATTCTTACTAACAAAACTAGTCCATTCACGGTTATGTTTTTCTTTTAATTTATTTAGCTTTGTACCGATTTCAGCACATTTTTCTTCCGCTTTCTTTCTATCATTTTCTGCTTGTTCAAGTTTAGAAGTTTGGAAATTAAGGTCATTTTCGACTTTATCTCTTTCCCTTAATACAACATAGTATTCGTCATTATTAGCTCTATTTTCATCCTCTTCCAACTTAGCAAGTTTTTCTTTGATTTGAAAAAGTTCCGCCTTATGTCTAAATACGTTTTGGCTGTAATAAGTTTCATCCTTGGATTTTATTCGAAGTTGGATACCTGCTTCTTTAACATCTTTTCCTAACTTTTTAAGTTCCTCTAATTGTTCAGTTAGTCGTAAGTGTTCTTTTTGAATATTTTTTTGGTCAATTTTTAAAACAGCTTGTTCTCTTTGCTTCGCGAAGTTTTTCCAACCAAGTGTTAAAGATTCAATCATAGCTTTTGTAAAAAGTTGTGTTGTTTTTAAAGTTTTTTCAGTTTCTGCAATGATTTTTGTTGTTTTCATGATTAATTTCTCCTCTTGTTATCCCTTTGTCTTTATGCGGGAATTGTTTTTTTTACTTTTATACAACGAATTTGAGAAAATTCAACAATAAAGTTGAACTTTTTAAGGTTTACGGACTATTCGCCTCGAATATTTTTACAGATAAAAAAGAAAAAAGTCAGGGACCATTCATCCATGACTTTTTACTATTACTTGTTATTTAATTCCGTATGTATTATTTGAGTAGTTTCTTCAGTTGCAATAACGATTGTGTCTACTATTTCAATAAACAAACCGTGTTCCAAAACACCTGTAAGATTATTAAGAAATTCATTTAATTCTTCTATGCTATGTATTTCTTTTACATATAAATCTAATATGTAATTTCCGCTATCAGTAACAACATTTCTGCCATCTTTCTTTCTCAATTCCGCTGTAATACCTTTGCTTTCTATAGCACTCTTCACATGAGAATAACCAAAAGGAAGTACCTCTACCGGCAATGGGAAACCACCTAGCGTTTTAACCATTTTAGAGGAATCGACTACCCAAATTACTTTATTAGAGGCTTTAGCTACTATCTTCTCAAAAAATAGAGCACCTCCACCGCCTTTGATTCCATTGTAATTCTTATCTATCTCATCCGCTCCATCTATTGTAATATCAATTTTATCTACGTTATCAATATCGACTAAAGGTATACCTAACTCTTTAGCGAGAGCTGTGGTAAATGAGGATGTAGTCACACCCTTAATGCTAAGTCCTTCATTCTGAATCATATCGCCTAATTTTACTAAAGTATAGTAAACAGTTGAACCAGTTCCTAACCCTACAACCATACCGTCCTTTACATATTTAGCAGCAGTTTCCCCGGCTAACTTTTTTGGATTCAATTTATTCACCCCGTTATAACAAATTTCTTATACTAAATTGTGAAAAATATAAATTTATCCTTTAGTCGCAAGATACATCTGACTTTTCACGACAAAAAAGCTCAGAAATAATAACTGAGCTTCTCATAATTTTATTTTTACATTTCGTACTCTGTATATCTCTTTTTAACAATTACTTCTTTTCCTTCTGCTTCACTCATGCCAGAAACAAAATTAGAAATTTTATCGAGTGTATCTTTTTCTAATTTATCCACCTCTTCTTTATTTTCTGTAAGTAATTTTTTCTTACCTACATCTAATGATTGTAAGAAAAGTTGTTTTCTGTCTTCCTCAGTATAAGTAAATTGTAAGCTAGGATGTTTTTCAGCCATTGAATCCGGAATATACGCTTGCAACACTTGTAAGAATTTACCGACATCACTATTAAACTTAGTTTCTTCATAGTTAGGGTCAAAGTCTAGTTGAAGTTGGTCTACATAAATTGTTACTGTTTTTTGGGTTACCTTAACAAATTCGTTATCTGAGTCTGAAGAGACTAAATTGAAAGTGTATTCAGCTTCTAAATCAATGTTGTATTCTCTTCCAATCTGGCTCTTTGCATAATTCTTTACTTTCTTCTCAATAAAATTATCATCCTTTGTCACTAATAGTTTTTTTGTAAAAGCATCTACTGAGTTAAAATTATAAGAAAATGAATTTACTGGTCCGCCCATTCTGAATTCATCACGTAACCTTTCAGAAATAGCTTTAGATGCCTGAATCTGTTGTGCTTTAAAGTTTACAGATTTAACTGGTTCTTTAACTTCAGTATCTTTTGCATCTGCTTGTTGACTAAAATACCACATACCTCCAGCAAACGATGTACCTAACAATCCTACGATAATTGTTCCTTTAACTAATGTTCTTTTAAATTTGTTCATTTTTGTTTCCCCCATAAGTGTTTTTTAAAATTAAACCAGACTTTCAGTATTTTGGGAGAAACTTTCTGAAAAAGTTCGGAATTCCTTTTCTGAATTTAGTTAAAAAAGTATCATTACTTTACAGGTAAGTGTTATAATCACTTTTTAACACTAGTACTTAAGGAGAAAAACCAATGAAGATATGCAATTATATTACCTGCATTGAAATAGCTGTGGCAGAGGGTTTTGTGATGTCTAAAAACCCAGATGGAGGAAAAGACATTCCTACAACCGTCTATGCATGTCAAAAGCATAAAAACAAAAATAGTTTTTTTTAATCAAAAGATTTGCCTACTTTTGTACAACAATAACTTACATAAAAACTTCTTTTCTTTTAATAAAGAAAAGAAGTTTTTCTATTACGACTGGTTCTTACATCATTTCCTCATTACTTTCCGTGCAAAAAAGCCAGAAATAAAAATTTCTGACTCAGTTAATATACTTTCTATTACTTTAAATTTGGTCTATCCATAATTCATAGTTCTCTACAATAATTTTATTACCCATCGCCATTGCCATGTGTTGAATAAGCCATGTAACGAATTCAACAGAATCTTGGTCATAAAATGTCTCTAAATTAGTAAAGTTTACACTAGCAGTCCCCTTATTAGTTTGAAAATCAATTTCAAAACCTTTATAAGGTAACATTACTCCAAATTTTTTGGTTGCTAATTTAGCTACTTGTAGAATATCATCTTCAATTATACCTTGGATGTGATGTGACAATTGAGCATCGTTTTCATAAATAAATTCAATATCAAAAGCACGTTCTGTTTCAAAATGAGCTGAATTAATTGTATTAATAGCTTGTTTTTGAAGAATTGGGTTTTCTAAAATTAATTGTACTAATTCCAGTGATTCCATTTCCAAAACTCTTTCAAAGAACATAACTTCTTTCTCAGATTTAAATGCATTTGTTTGAATAATATATACTTGTTCCATAGGATAAAACCTCACTTTAGTTTTTAACACTATAACTCATTATTCAATAAAGTCAATTGATTACCTGAGAAGTTTTAAATACTGTAAAGAACAAATAAAACTCGCTTAACTTTCTAGTAATACTGAATAGTTAGCGAGCGCAGATGTTTTTACTTTCACATAAAATCAATAAGTTATCTGGTAAATATAATAGTCGTTGTGCTCAATACGAGGATACTTATTTTTATTAATAAAATAATCTTCTCCATATTTTTCTTTTGCTTGTTCACACTGCTCCCACCATTTTTCACCAGAATATTCTTTTGAAAATCTTTCTTTAAGCCGAGACTCTTCTTCTCTTATAAATTTACGAACCTCTTTAACTATAAAATCTTTTCGCGCATCATTATTAAAAATTAAGTATGGGTTCTCGTTAAGTTTTAAGTATAATCCTTCGCAGTAAGTTTGGTTAGCAAATTGAATGTCTGTGATGTCTAATTTAAAATAATTCATAAACACTTTGAGTTCTTTATCTTTAGTTATACTAATTGTTTTTATTGCATCATGTATTTGAAAGTCTTCTAACAACTCGGTTATCTTTTTTTTATTTTCCATAGTTAAAACATCATCATCAAAACTTGTTAAACCAATCATGAGTCCCATTTCATTATCATGCTTTATCTCAATTAATGAATTTCCATCTCTAAAAGTAACAGTATAAAACGACATAAAATCATTTTCATCAATATAACAGCAATTAAAGAATTCTATAAGTTCTGGCGTAAATGCAAAAGACAGCAGAATATTTAGTTTCTTTTCTTCCTTAAATTCTTCCCACTTTTTATTCCATAGATTGTTTGCGTAAGTACCTTTTGTCGACATACATCATTTCTCCTTAAATTTCTTCTTTGTTAAGAATTTGTTTTGTGTAAGCAATTCGCTGCTCCTTAAATATATTTTCTAACACTCTTAAGATATCAAATTCTTCCATTAATATTTTCTTAAACACTTTCGCTTCTTCTTTTTCAATCTCTAATCCTTTTGACAAACTCTCTCCATATACAGTATCAAAGTCCTCTCTTCTAGCATTTATAAACATATCATACTTGTACCTATGTTCTTCACCAGCTCCTAGCCCATTTGTAGGGTCATACCAGCGAACATCGTAGAATTCAACAAGGTTCATCTTATGTGTTTTTTGGTCTAACTCCACTGTTAAAGTATAATTTGCTAATATTTGATTTTCATCCATTTCCATAATCTCAGGATAGTACTGATACTCAACTGAAACGCCTTTAAATTTAAGTTCTCTAATTACCCCTCTAGTTTCCAAAAGGTAATTAAACTTCTTATCCCCATCTATAAACCATAAGTATTTATTAAGAAATTTTTGTAATTTATTCATTATATTTACTCCTTTTTTATATATTCTATCATGTCATTCTATAGTTAGTGAAACAAAAGCAAATGACTGTCATTATCCAATGAGCAGCCATTTGCTTTTTTTCTGTATTAATTTTTTAAAAGCTTTTCTTCTCCGTATCTTTTTTCTAATAATTGCTTAATCATAAAGAACTTAGCTGGGTTATCATTATGAGCCATTTCCTCTAATGCATCAATTACCAAATCTAGCTCCTCGTTTGATAAAACGTGCCCATTCCATTTAAAGTCTTCTGTTTTAATTTGTTCGTATAAACTAATTGGTAACATCTCCTTTAAATAGTTTCCTTATTCTAGAATTATAGCAAGTTTTAGCATGAAGATATACTGCCTTATTAACTATTTACACTAGTCAATAATTAATAGAATCTACCTGGGTCAAATCCCCATACATGTTTATCTAAGAACTTCTTTACCTCGTCCATATTATTCATTTCTAATATAAGTTCTTTCATCCATCCGTGTTGCTTGTATTCGTATCCTTCTTTTGCAATGGATTCCACTATTTCAGTTTCTCTGTCATGGTCTAAAAAGAAGTTTAAAGACGGCTTATTTTCTTTTAATTTAATTCCGAATACAAAATCCCATGTTGGTTCCATTCCTCCCATTACACCTACTTTATAGACGTTTACAGTACCTTCATCTTCTAATACCTTACTTTTAATATCATAATAGATATCTTCTTTCCTTAATTTACTCCACTCTGTTGTTTTTTGATTAATATAATCATTTATTAGTGACAACATCCAAAACAACCTCCATATAATAAAATGCTTCATTTTACTGATTCAGCATTTATGCTGTTTCATAAGCTGCTTCTCACCTATAATAACGACTTATATGTAATATCCATTAGTAAAAGCATCTGCTTTTCATACTCATTACTTTATTGTATAAGCGGATTGTGGCTTTCTTTACCGCTTCGTCTAACCTTTTTTACCTTTTTATTGATTTTTAAGCATATGTTTAGTATTTATCCCTCATATGGAGGTGAATACTAAATGAAAAATGTATTGAAACTATCAGTGTCATCCGTTGGACTTTTTTTATGTTTTAATTACACAAATGTCCATGCAGACGCAATAAAAGTAACAATAAACAATGAATCTCGTAATTATGACCAAGAACCTATCATGAAAGATAATCGTGTTTTTATACCAATTAGGGGGATTGCTGAAGACACTGGAGCTACAGTCTTATATTCTAATGCTGAAAAAAAGGTAACCATTAATAAGAACGATACATCAATAGAAT
>Ga0209463_1001441_pt1 | contig 14599 bp, 13 predicted proteins | sample AgamicMgSfrz_FD_187169 | JGI IMG/M metagenome (GOLD analysis project Ga0209463, IMG submission 187169) | Agave microbial communities from Guanajuato, Mexico - Mg.Sf.rz (SPAdes) (version 2) | ecosystem: Host-associated > Plants > Phyllosphere > Phylloplane/Leaf | place: Guanajuato, Mexico... | reverse complement strand
CTAAACTCTAGCTTTTGTTACTTGTTTTGTTTCTATAACGAAAGTTATAAAAACGATTATTGTTGACGTTTGTTTGTTCAGTTTTCAAAGAGCAATATTTAGTTGCTATCAGAAGCAACTTTTATATATTATCATCTGTCGTTAATAATGTCAACATCAAATTTTAATATTTTAGAAATACTTGTTAACTTGTTGCGACTTAAATAATATTATCAACAACTTAATTAATAGTCAATCTTTTTTTATGAAATTAATCAAATTAAAAAACAGGATCTTCCTCACCCTTATTCCAATAAAAAAACAGACATCCAATATCATTGGTTGCCCGCTTCGTAAAACACTTTATAATACATAATGCTGTATCGCTACAAGTGCAACAACTCCCGGAATTCCTAAAATTCCTGATACGGTAGAGGTCGCAATATTTATTGGTACATGTATGCCATACTTTGTTCCAATTGCATTCAGGAAAAAGAGAAAAAGTGCGCCTATTACTATTTTTATTAATCCTTGTCCAACAAAACGCAATGGTTTGATGGGAGTTCCTATTATCAGCAGAAGAATAATCAACCCACTGACAATAGAAATAATGACGATTGGGCTCATAAACAAAACCTCCCTAGTTCCTCTTTGTATTAATAGAGTATGTCCATCTTCTACAAAAAAGAACTAGGGAGAATTATTGATTATTTCAACAGCCTGATATTTCTTTCTTTCGCTTCTTTAAATAGAAAAAAATACTTTGCTTCTGTTAACTTCGCAGCACAGATGACCTCATCAGATGGATCGAAGCTTTTTTCTAGTATTGATTTTTCACTTAGCCAATGTTTTTTCATGCCATGGAATTGAGATAATAATTTATCATCAAATTCTTTTCTTAGCTTTCCTTTACGGCGAAAAAGCATGCTATTGTCCTCCCATCTGATTATACTTCTCTTCTGCCCTCTAGCGCTTTAGATAAAGTAACCTCATCTGCATATTCTAGATCTCCACCAACTGGCAATCCATGTGCTATTCTTGTAATTTTAATTCCTGATGGCTTTAGTAACCGAGAAATGTACATAGCTGTAGCTTCTCCCTCGATATTTGGATTGGTAGCCATTATTACCTCTTCCACATCACTTTCCTGAAGGCGCTTGATGAGGGAAGGAACGTTGATATCCTCAGGACCTATACCATCCATCGGGGAAATCGCACCATGTAAAACATGGTATAAGCCATCAAATTCCTTCATTTTTTCCATTGCAATAACATCTTTCGGGTCTTGCACTACACAGATTATTTGGCGGTTTCTTCTTGTATCCTCACAAATATAGCATGGATCTTGATCTGTTATATGACCGCATACAGAACAATAAGTAAGGTTTCTTTTTGCATTGACGAGTGCTTTCGCAAAGTCTAATACAGTGTCTTCTTTCATATTTAATACAAAAAACGCCAGTCGAGCAGCCGTTTTCGGGCCGATTCCTGGCAATTTCATAAAGCTGTCTATCAGCTTCGATATTGGTTCAGGATAATGCATGGAACTCCTCCTTAGAACATTCCAGGAAGGTTAAGTCCTTTAGTAAATTGCCCCATTGTTGAGTTTGTTAACTCATCCGCTTTCTTCAATGCATCATTTGTAGCTGCCAGCACAAGATCTTGGAGCATTTCTACGTCTTCCGGATCTACAACCTCTTCCTTTATCACTACATCCACTATTTCTTTATGTCCTGTTACGACTACTGTTACCATTCCGCCGCCAGCAGAACCTTCAATTCTTTTGTCTCCAAGCTCCTCTTGAGCTTCCGCCATTTTCTTTTGCATTTTTTGCATTTGTTTCATCATATTTTGCATATTACCCATTCCGCGCATAAGATTACCTCCATTAAATTATAATTATTTATTTCATTTACATATTTTATATAATATGCAAATTTCTATTTCCGTTCAACAATCAGTCCTTCACTTCAAGCAATTCTTCACCAAATAATTTTTTGGCTTCAGCAACAATCGGGTCTTCCGCTTGGTTTTCACCATCTTCTTCGCCCTCACCTGAATGATGGGAGCTATTCAAGAAATCTTCCCTTATTTTTAACCACTGCTCTTCAGGGACTCCTACTAATTTATACCTTCTTCCCAAAAGCTGTTGAAGGGATGACGTAATTGTCTCTATAAATTTAACATTATCTAATGCCATTTGACAGTGGATTTCATATTTAAATTTAATAACAATTGAATCCGTCGAAGCAGCAACTGGTTCCGCTTCATTCAAGAGAGCCGCTTGTGATCTCATCTGATTTTTAACGAGTTGTCCGAGCATATTTCCCCAATTGCTCTTTATATTTTGAAGCTCTTGTTTCGTTGCAGCTTTAAGTATTTCATTGATTTTCCCAGTAGGTGCCTGGAATCCCTTTCGGTTTGACCTCACCTTTTTCTGAGGAGCAGCCTCCTCTGGCGAGCTACTTACACCTGACTGTCTAATTCTTGCTAGTTCTTCTTCTAAATTGTTTATTTTAGAAATAAGTCCCTGTATTTCACTACTTGATGGGGCGCCAGCACTTGCCTCATTTAATGTAACTGCCATTTGGCATAACTTAACGATGGCTACCTCTAGAAAAATTCTGGGATGATTTGTCCACCGCATATCCTGCTGTGTTTTGTTCAACAAGCTGATAAGCTCATATATTTGTTCCTGTCCATAAAGATCAGCTAAGTCTCTGAATTCATCATCAAGCATGACTCTTTCCAATGACTCTTCCAAATTAGGTGCAGTTTTATATAACAGCATATCTCGGTAGAAGAAAATAAAGTCTTCAATAAACCTGGAAGGGTCCTTTCCTGAAAACAGCAATTCATCCAATGATTGAAGTCCTTTAACTGTATCTTTTTCATAAATTGCTTTCGCCAGTTCATTTAAAAACCCTTGTGAAACAGCACCTGTAACAGTTAATGCATCTTCTACAGTAACAATATCTTGACTGTAAGAGATGGCTTGGTCCAATAGACTCAAGGCATCCCGCATTCCTCCATCGGCCGCGCGAGCTATCATCTGAAGAGCCTTATCATCACAGGATATACCAGATTCATCTATGATAAGTCTCATTCTCTTTACAATCGATTGAGCTGTAATTCTTCTAAAGTCAAAGCGTTGACATCTGGAGATAATCGTTAATGGTATTTTATGCGGCTCAGTAGTGGCCAAAATGAAGATTACATGCTTTGGTGGTTCCTCTAATGTTTTTAATAATGCATTGAATGCTCCAATAGAAAGCATATGCACTTCATCTATTATATAAACCTTATACGGGACAGAGCTCGGGGCATATTTCACTTTGTCTCTTATATCCCTTATTTCTTCTACTCCATTATTGGAAGCAGCATCTATCTCTATCACATCAGGAATGGAGCCGTCTGTAATTCCTTTACATGCAGCACACTCGTTGCATGGCTCGCTGATTGGAGCTCTTTCACAGTTTACCGCTTTTGCTAGAATCTTCGCAGCACTTGTTTTACCTGTTCCTCTTGGGCCTGAAAACAAATATGCATGCGTTGTTTTTTGCTGAAGAAGGGCATTCTGGAGTGTTTTTGTTATATGTTCCTGACCTACTACATCAATAAATTGCTGCGGTCTCCAAACTCGATATAATGCTTGGTAATTCATGCTTGCCCCCCTTTCTTTCCGCTCTTATTATTATATCTTATCTATATGTATTTTTACATTAAAACAGTGGTACAAACTTTTATACTAAAAAGTAGTATGGCTTGTAATAATTAAAAAGACTCACTCTTTATCAAAAGAATGAGTCTTTATTATTATAAAGTTAAACTGCCGTGCACCTTTCGTCGACTAGCACCCATAAGCGTTACTTAAGCAGTTAGCTCAGTCCAGGCAACCCTGCGGCACATGGGGGTGTCCACTTAATGCTGCTTCCTTCCGGACCTGACATAGTTCATGGATTCCCATTGCGCAGGACCCGGACGTCAACACCACTTGCTTAAGGCAGACCCTACAGGATACTAGCCTCAGAAAGGAGTTCAGCCTCGCTAGAGCGGATTGCGAGTACAGGGCACCGCTACCTCCCCGCTTAGCACGACAAACTTGATACCAATTTTAATGTGTCATCTTGGACACAAACTAAGTATACTTATATTCAACCAAAAAAGCAATAATTATAAGCTGTTAATTTTTGTAATATCATTTTCGGCTCTTTTTTGTTTCTCCGCTTTCTTTCTTTTACGAAGTTCTCGGAAGAAGTTTGTTAAAAGTTCGCCGGTTTCCTTTTCAAGTACTCCAGGTACTAGCTCACACTGATGATTGAATCGGTCATCCTGAAGAAGATTCATGAAGGTACCCGCACAACCTCCCTTAGGATCACTTGCGCCGTAGACTACCCTTTTAACCCGAGAAAGAAGAATTGCACCAGAGCACATTGCACAAGGCTCTAATGTAACGTACAGCACAGCGTTATCCAATCTCCAGCTTCCTGTTTCTTTACAGGCTAAATCTATTGCCAAAAGCTCAGCATGGGCAATTGCTCTCTGCTCTGCTTCACGCAAGTTATGTGCCTTCGAGATTACTTCCCCATCTAGCACAACAACAGCCCCTATGGGAACCTCTCCCAGATTACCTGCTCTTTTTGCTTCAGCTATAGCAATTCTCATAAAATAATTATCATCTTTTTCTACATTCATTTATTTATCACCCTGTGCTCACTATTGTTTTTATAAAAAGTGTAATTTATTTTCTTAAGTTACTTAAACTAAAGACACATTTGTTATTATTTTAAAAAAGGGGTTACATATGAATAATTCATCTAAAGCACTCTTAATAATCGACATGATCAATGACTTTCGATTTGACCATGGATCCATTTTAGCTGAAAAAGCTTCATTAATTGCAAAAAATATATCCACATTGAAAAATTATTGCCACGAATCTGAGATCCCTGTAATTTATATCAATGATCATTATAGCTTATGGAAAGCAGATTTAGACAAAATCATTGATTATTGCTCTAATGAATACAACGATACTCTTTTTACCCTTCTTACTCCAAAAGAGCAAGATTACTTCTTAATAAAACCAAAGCATTCGGCTTTTTATGGAACTGCTCTAAACACACTGCTTCATCAGCTAAAGGTGGATGAGCTTATTCTAACAGGTATTGCCGGCAATATTTGTGTTCTCTTTACTGCTAATGATGCTTATATGAGAGAATATTCATTGATTGTTCCAGAGAATTGCATTGCCTCAGTAGATGAGCAAGATAATAAATATGCCTTGACCATGATGAAGAATGTCATGGATGCAAAAATATTTAAGTATGATAAAAATAGTATCATGTCATCCCCAATTAACACATAGACTGCAATAAGGAATTTTAACAGCAGGAGGGGATTTCCCATGCAGATACATGTTGTGCAGGCAAACCAGTCATTGACAGGCATTGCTCAAGCTTATGGAACTACTGTAACAAACATCGTTGAGGCGAATGAATTACCTAATCCTAATAGGCTGGTTATCGGCCAAGCGCTTGTCATCCCAATTGTTGGACGGTTCTATTGGGTTCAGCCAGGGGACAGCCTATTTTCTATCTCCAGAAGATTTGGTATTTCATATCAGCAGTTAGCTAGTGTTAACCGCATATCACCAAACAGCCCATTAGCGGTAGGAACCCGCTTATATATACCACAGCAACCGAAAAGAGCAGGAGAATTCAATGCATATGTTGAGCCGCGAGGTACTACAGTAGCTCCTGCGCTTGAATCTTCAGCAAGAGAAGCAGCTCCATACTTAACCTATCTTGCCCCATTTAGCTTCCAAGCACTTAGAAATGGACAACTGAAAGAGCCTCTGCTTGGCAATTTCCCTACTATCGCAGCAAATAATAATAATGTATTGATGATGGTAATCACTAATCAAGAAAATGATCAGTTCAGTGATGAGCTAGGAAGAATCCTATTAAATGATCAAGCAATTCAAAATACCTTTTTGAATAATATCGTGGCGACCGCAAAGAAATACGGATTTAGAGATATCCACTTTGATTTTGAATATTTAAGACCAGCAGACCGGGAAGCTTATAATGCATTTTTACGCAAAGCAAAAGCACGCTTCTCTCAAGAAGGCTGGCTCCTTTCCACTGCCTTAGCTCCGAAAACAAGCGCAGGCCAAAAGGGTAAATGGTATGAAGCTCACGACTATCGCGCACACGGAGAAATTGTAGACTTTGTCGTAATCATGACATATGAGTGGGGCTATAGCGGCGGACCAGCAATGGCAGTTTCACCTATCGGCCCAGTGCGTAATGTTCTTGAGTATGCAATTACAGAAATGCCATCAAACAAAATAATGATGGGACAAAATCTTTATGGATATGACTGGACACTTCCCTTCGTTCAAGGATCTGTCGCAAAGGCAGTTAGCCCCCAAAGTGCAATCCAGCTTGCATCAGATAATAACGTGGCCATACTTTATGACACGAGTGCTCAAGCGCCACATTTCAACTATACAGATGCTCAAGGGCGTAAGCACGAGGTTTGGTTTGAGGATGCAAGGTCCATTCAGGCAAAGTTCGACCTTGTCAAAGAGCTTAATATTAGGGGTGTAAGCTATTGGAAGCTAGGCTTGCCTTTCCCACAAAATTGGCTGTTGATATCTGATAATTTCAATGTGACGAAAAGATGATATCGGTGCTTATGCTTAATAGTTGTCAATTAGTTGCCTTTATAAAAAGGTGACTTTTTTTATTAAGGAAGTGTCACCACATACATTTCTCAGGAAATATCATACAGCTTTAATTAACGATAGTTTATGTCCACAACTGCTTCTCATATGTTAAAATGACTTCATATGTCTTTTTTATTTTTCTAATATATAAATTGGGGGGACAAGCATTGAACAATATCCCTTTTATTACAGTAGAAGGTCCTATTGGTGTTGGAAAAACTTCGTTAGCGAAGCTGATTTCTGACCATTTTCAGTATCACCTATTAAAGGAAATCGTTGAGGAAAACCCTTTTTTAGGAAAATTTTACGAGAACATTGATGAATGGAGCTTCCAAACAGAAATGTTTTTTTTATGCAATCGCTACAAACAACTTAATGATATACAATCCGACTTTTTAGACAAGAATATTCCTGTCGTAGCTGATTATCATATACTAAAGAATTTAATTTTCGCAAAAAGAACTCTGCAAGAGAAAGAACTATCTAAATATATCCGAATTTATGATGTACTGACAGAAGAATTACCTGCACCGAACGTTATCATCTATCTTCATGCTAGTCTTGATACTCTAATGGAACGCATCCAAAAAAGAGACAGAGATATTGAAAAAAACATCAGTCCTCTATATTTGGAGCAATTGTCAGCAGACTATCAAGATGTGATGGAAAAGTATGAAAAGCAGTACCCGAACGTCCAGGTACTTTCATTCAACGGCGATACTTTAGACTTTGTCAAAAACGAGAAGGATCTTGATACTATCATTGATAAAATCAAGCAAACATTAAAATTAGGAGCATATAATCATGAATCTACGCAAGAAATATAATATTCCAAGCAATTCAGTCATCACAATTGCCGGAACAGTCGGTGTCGGCAAGTCGACATTAACTAACGCACTAGCTGATGCGCTTCAATTTCGCACATCCTTTGAAAAGGTTGATACAAACCCATATTTAGATAAATTTTACCATGATTTCAGCAGATGGAGCTTTCATCTGCAAGTATATTTTCTTGCTGAAAGATTCAAAGAACAGAAAAAAATCTTTGAGTATGGAGGAGGCTTCATACAGGATCGTTCTATATACGAAGATACAGGCATATTCGCAAGAATGCACTATGAAAAAGGCACTATGTCTGAAACAGACTACGAAACATATACAAGCTTATTCGATGCTATGGTTATGACTCCGTACTTCCCTCATCCTGATTTATTAATTTATTTAGAAGGCTCATTAGATGATATCCTTGCGAGAATTGATAAAAGAGGACGTACAATGGAGAAAGAGACACCTGTCGAGTATTGGCAGGAAATGCACAGTCGTTATGAAAAGTGGATAGATTCCTTCTCTTCATGTCCTGTACTGCGCCTTAATATTAATGACTATGATGCTACAGAGGGAACTTCTGCAATTGAACCAATACTTGAAAAAGTAGCTGTTATTTTAGAACAAAAAAATCTTGCAAAAAGATAAAGAAGAGGAGACAGCTCCTCTTCTTTTTTTGTATAAAAAAGACCAAAAAAAAGGCCTGCTGTAAACAGCAGACCTTATATCTCCAATATTTATGCGCAATGTTAGAAAAAATAATCATGGAGGAGGAAAGGGGATTCGAACCCCTGCGCGGTTTGACCCGCCTGTCGGTTTTCAAGACCGATCCCTTCAGCCGGACTTGGGTATTCCTCCATCAGACAAAGAATAATATAACACATTGGATTATTGTTGTCAACAAAATCTTTATTTTAATATATAGAAGGAGCAACAGCTCCTTCTATATATTATCATGCACTAACTAATTACTTTATAACCTCTCTATTTCCCATATATGGGCGCAATGCTTCTGGAATAAGTACACTGCCATCCTCTTGCTGATAGTTCTCAAGTATTGCTGCAACTGTACGGCCAATCGCAAGTCCAGAGCCATTAAGTGTATGAACATGCTCTGGCTTCCCCTTTGCTTCTCGTCTGAAGCGGATGTTTGCCCTTCTTGCTTGGAATGCTTCGAAGTTACTGCAAGAAGATATTTCTCTGTAAGATCCATAGCTTGGTATCCAGACTTCTACATCGTATTTTTTTGCAGCTGTGAAACCTAAGTCACCTGTGCACATGCTTAGAACACGATATGGCAAGCCTAGAAGCTGCAAGACTTTCTCTGCATTTCCAGTCAATGTTTCCAACTCTTCATAAGAATCCTCTGGTTTAACAAACTTAACCAGTTCTACTTTGTTAAACTGATGTTGTCTAATTAGTCCTCTTGTATCCCTTCCAGCTGAACCTGCTTCTGAACGGAAGTTAGCGCTGAATGCTGCATATTTGATAGGAAGCTGATCACCATCTAAAATTTCATCACGGTGTAGGTTTGTAACAGGTACTTCTGATGTAGGGATTAAGAAGTAATCCTCTTTCTCGATTAAGAAAGCATCCTCTTCAAATTTAGGAAGCTGCCCAGTTCCTGTTAAACTTGCTCTATTAACTAAGAATGGAGGTATTATTTCCTTATAACCATGATCTTCTGTATGAAGATCAAGCATAAAGTTAAACAAAGCTCTTTCTAGTCTAGCACCAAGCCCTTTATAAAATACAAAACGACTTCCTGTTACCTTTGCTGCTCTTTCGAAATCAAGTAAATCCAAATCTGTTGCTACATCCCAATGTGGTTTTGGCTCGAAATCAAACTCTCTTACTTCTCCCCATTTTCTAATTTCCACATTATCATCTTCTGTATCACCAACAGGAACACTTTCATGAGGAAGATTTGGTATACCTAGCATAATTGTGTTCAGTCTTTCTTCCACTTGGCGCAGTTCATCGTCAAACCCCTTGATTTTTTCACCAACTTCGCGCATTTCAAGGATTAAAGCTTCTGCATCCTTTTTCTCACGTTTTAATGTGGCAACCTCCTGGGAAACTTCATTTCTTCTGCTTTTTAATTGTTCTGTTTCCACAATCAATTCTCGTCTTCTTGTATCAAGCTCTTCAAAATGCTCCAATTCAGATAAATCTTCACCACGATGCTGCAGCTGCTCTTTCACAAAATCAAAATTTGCGCGTACAAATTTAATATCAAGCATTTTTTTCCTCCTTACATTTTCATCTATAGGTACTCTACTTTTGAAATTTTCATAGCAGAACACAAAAAACTCCCGTCCCCAAAAAAGGGACGAGAGTTACCCGCGTTGCCACCCTAGTTGAAAGCATATGCTTTCCACCTTAAAAAAACATAACGGTTTTTTAAACCGAAAACAATTACTTGCCAATTTACCTGGCTTTCCTTGTTTTAACTCTAGGATGGATTCACAGACTATATTCACCGATTCACACCAACCATCGGCTCTCTTGAGAATAAATTATCTTGCTACTATTTCCTATCATTGTAGATACCATATAAAAGTTTTTTTCATCGTACTATAATTATGAACAAAGTTCAACCACTATATACAATTTAGTTCTTTATGGCTTAGCTCCACCATTGAACTAATTATTAATTAGAGATAAGTAGGTGAAGCCTCACATATGTGCTTGGTGGAGCTAAGCCATGAACTCAACCAACCTTTACTTTCCGCAAAATTATAACTTGACCTTATTGGAAATAAATAATAAAAAAAGGATTCCTGTCAACACAGGAATCCCTTTTTTATTAAAACCAGCCTTTTACTGTAGATGAAACACTATCCCAAATGTTTGCAAAGAAGGAACCTACGCCACGCATAGCTAATACGAACCAGTTTGCCTTTTCGACCGTTTCTGCAGCTACAACATCTACACTAGCTTTCTTTTCTCCGTCACTAGTTAAGAACTGAACTGCTTTGCCATCCTTTGTCTCTAAAGTGACCTTTCCAACCTTATCACCTTTTTTGACTGGAGCAGCTATTTCACCATTACTGTTCACCTTTTTATCATCCAGTACAAGCTTTGCCACATAATTTTCTTTATCTGTTTTTTTGATCATTAAATTAACAGCATCACTTGTTTGAATTTTTACCGTGTCTTCTTTACCCTTTGTTACTTTTAACGACTCATTGCCTTTTATTGTATAACCAGCAGGTAGAACTTCTTCTGTACTAAAGTTATTAAAACCATAATCTAACAGCTTAGTTGCCTCTGTGAAGCGGCTGTTTTTAGTTTCACTTTTCATAATAACAGCGATAATTCGTTGATCACCACGTTTTGCAGTTGCCGTTACATTGTAGCCTGCATAATCAGTAGAACCTGTTTTAAGACCATCTGCTCCCTCATAGCCAAATACCAGTGAAGGCAACAGCCAGTTAAAGTTAGCGTATGTTCTATTATCACGGAATTTAAGTTTTGGCATGCTAGAAGTCTCAAGTACTTCCGGATAATCATTTAATAAATGGTAAGCAAGTTTTGCAACAGCTTTAGCAGACATTTCATTTTCATCTGTTTCACTGCCAGCAGGATAATTGCCCAATAGATCCGTGTTATTTAAACCAGAAGAGTTAACAAACTTGTAATCTTTAAGTCCTAATTCTTCTGCCTTTTCGTTCATAACATTAATATAGTTTTTTTCTGTTCCAGCAAGAAGTTCAGCCAACGCGACAGTCGCAGCATTCCCTGAGAATATCCCCATTGCTTGATATAGCTCTTTTACTGTATATTCTTCGCCTTCAGTCAAACCAATATTAGACAAACCAGGAGCACCGGATAAACGATGAATATAATTGTTTATTTTAACTTTTTGATCCCAGCTAATTTTTCCTTCTTTGATTGCTTCAAGGACATTATATTCTGTCATCATTTTTGACATGGATGCCACGCCCATTAGTTTATCGGCATTTTTTTCATACAATATCTCACCAGTAGCAGCATCTACTAGTATTGCTGCCCCAGCGTCCAATCCCAAATCGTCATTCTCAGCTGCATTTGCTTGTTGCGGTAGACCTGCTGCCACTGCACTTATAACAAGCACTGTCATAAGTAAGTACAAGGTCCACTTTCTCATTTGTTTCACTAATAAAACCTCCACACTTAAGATTATCTATTAAACTTTAAATTATTTTTTTAATTAAGAATTTCCCTTGTACAGTTTACCATAAAAAAAACAAAAAAAATAGACGGTGATAGAGTTCACCATCTATTGTAATATTCCGTAACAATTGCAAAACTAATATTATGAAATAGAGTAGTTTGGAGCTTCTTTTGTAATTTGAACATCATGTGGATGACTTTCTCTTAATCCAGCACCAGTCATTTTTACAAATTGTGAATGCTCTCTCAAATCTTGAAGGTCCTTAGAACCACAATATCCCATTCCTGAACGAATTCCACCTACCAATTGATAAATAGTATCAGAAAGTGGTCCTTTATATGGTAGACGGCCTTCAATGCCTTCTGGAACGAACTTTTTGTTATCCTCTTGGAAGTAACGGTCTTTTGAACCTTTTTCCATAGCAGACACAGATCCCATTCCTCTATATACCTTAAAGCGTCTACCTTGGAATATTTCCGTTTCTCCAGGACTTTCAGATACACCTGCAAGTAAACTTCCAAGCATTACTGCGTGTCCGCCTGCTGCTAATGCTTTAACGATATCTCCAGAGTATTTTATTCCTCCGTCAGCAATAATGGCTTTGCCATGCTTTCTAGCTTCTGTAGCACAATCATATACTGCAGTGATTTGTGGAACACCCACACCAGCAACAACTCTTGTTGTACAGATTGATCCTGGACCAATGCCTACCTTTACAACATCTGCTCCTGCTTCTATAAGTGCCTTTGTACCTTCAGCAGTTGCCACGTTTCCAGCGATAATAGTTAATTCAGGGAAAGCATTTCTAATATCGCTTATGCCGTCTAAAACACCCTTTGAATGGCCATGAGCTGTATCAATTACGATAGCATCCACTTGGGACTTCACTAGTAGCTCAACTCTTTTAATAGCATCAGCTGTAACACCAACAGCCGCACCAACAAGCAGTCTGCCCTGTGCATCCTTTGCAGAATTAGGAAACTCAATTACCTTTTCAATATCTTTAATTGTAATAAGGCCTTTTAAGACTCCATCCTCATTGATAAGAGGCAATTTTTCAATTTTATGTTTTTGCAGAATCTTCTCTGCTTCGTCCAATGTTGTACCAACTGGAGCCGTTACTAAGTCTTCCTTAGTCATTACATCGCTAATTTTAATGGAAAAGTCTTCAATGAAGCGTAAATCTCTATTTGTTAAGATACCAACTAATTTTTGATCATCATTGTTGTTAACAATAGGAACACCTGAGATTCGGTATTTTCCCATTAAATGTTCTGCATCAAATACTTGATGATCTGGAGTTAAGAAGAATGGATCAGTAATAACACCACTCTCTGAGCGTTTAACTTTATCTACCTGCTCAGCTTGCTGCTCAATTGACATGTTTTTATGGATAATACCCATTCCGCCTTGTCTTGCAATAGATATTGCCATTTCTGCCTCTGTAACAGTATCCATTCCAGCACTAATCAACGGAATGTTTAATTTTAAATTTGGTGCCAATTCCACTTTTAAGCTGACATCTCTTGGTAATACTTCTGATTTAGCTGGTATCAATAAAACATCATCAAAGGTTAAACCTTCTTTAGCAAACTTACTTTCCCACATTTTAACGCCTCCAATTAGTAAAAAAATATTATTAGTAGGTTATCAATTGGACAAAATACTGTCAAGGTCAGTTTAATAAGTTTCATTTTTCAAAAAATTCAGGAGGCAATACATATGTACAGTTCCTACAAGGGCTGGGATTCATTTAGCTGCTTTTTTTCTGCAGAATACTCCCAACTTTTTCTAAAAAAAAGCTATAAATTACTTCATACAAATGAAATTGAAACAAAGAGCTATCAAAACTGTTATCCATTTATTTATTTTCTAGAGCATGGCAAGCTCTATTATCAGCAAGCAGTTAATTCACCAATTAATATACAGCCTGTTTTGCTATTTTATGGATTTGTTCACTTAATTAAAGCTTGTCTCCTTACAATAGATCCATCTTACCCAAGCAGTACCTCGGTACTGGCACATGGTGTATCTACAAGAAAAAGGAAAAAACAACAATATTTATTTTTTAAGGACGAAATCAAAATTCAAAAGAATGGTCTGTTTGCCTGTATGTCTGAAAATATGTTTCAGCTCCCTTCAATCGAGGGAGAGAAGTTCAAAATGGGAGAGCTCTTACAGCAGATACCTGAACTTAGTGATTTATTCCATATATTCACAAGCAGTCCCTCCTTCCTACCAGTTTCCTTTTCAAATACAGAGGCAATTATTCCGTCTAAGATATTAGACAGCTATTTTATGAGTAAGGACCGTTTTCAGCATTATTTGGAATCACAGCTTGGGAATCCAGTCAAGAATGTTAAAACAAGTAAGACGAGTATTGAAGTTGCTTTTTCTGAACCTTTACAACCAGTTCCTCCCTTCTACTACAACGTCTTGGATAATAAACACTATATTCCAATAGAAAAACGGAGTGTACATCTTCCTGAAATCTTGGTGCATTATTTATTATTATATAATTTAAGCATGATTGCCAGATACGAAATAGAATGGTGGAGTGAGCTTCTCAAGACAATGCCAAATCAGGATTATCCGTATATTGAGTCTTTTTTATCGATCGCAGCAAAAAAAGGGCCTCAACTCATTTATAACTTTTTAGCGAAAAAAATGTAGTTGAATTTCAGATTTTTCTTCAGAGCATTACAAAAAAGCATCTAGTAATGTACTAGATGCTTTTGTTCGTGCCTGGCGACGTCCTACTCTCACAGGGGGAGAGCCCCCAACTACCATCGGCGCTGAGAAGCTTAACTTCCGTGTTCGGTATGGGAACGGGTGTGACCTTCTCGCTATCGCCACCAGACTATTATGTTTTTATGAGTTGTTCTCTCAAAACTAAATCATAT
>Ga0209463_1001439_pt1 | contig 14605 bp, 16 predicted proteins | sample AgamicMgSfrz_FD_187169 | JGI IMG/M metagenome (GOLD analysis project Ga0209463, IMG submission 187169) | Agave microbial communities from Guanajuato, Mexico - Mg.Sf.rz (SPAdes) (version 2) | ecosystem: Host-associated > Plants > Phyllosphere > Phylloplane/Leaf | place: Guanajuato, Mexico... | reverse complement strand
AAGAGAAAAGCCGCTCTCTTATTAATAAGAAAACGGCTTTGGTATGAGCGATGAGGGATTCGAACCCCCGACCCCATCCCTGTCAAGGATGTATTCTCCCACTGAACTAATCGCTCGTGATATGTAAGTTAGCTTTCATCAAGGCTTTGAAGGTTAAATCCTTAGAGTATCAACCATTTCAAGCAAAGCTTCTTGAGTAGAATTTTAAAGGAGTTTGCTTGAGAGGTCAAGCTTTTTTTGCTGTGACCACCTCAATATTTTAATTCATCATTTCATCTTCTGAGAACAAAATAGGGTTAGTTTCTGGATCATCAGATTCAACCCATTTTTTAATACGTGAGTAACTCTTAGGTTGCTTATCCTCATAAACAGAGAGCATGACACCAAGCGAGTTAATATTGACGTTAAAGCAATTACGCGTACCCTTTGTAGTATGCCATGCGCTTATAAATGATACAGTGCTTTTACTTTTCTGTTCCTTCATTTGTGAGTTCCTCCTCAGTTGTTGAGTTATTGAGAAAATAAACGTCATTATCTGAAAGAAACTGAACTAGTTTAACTAATGTTGGTAATTCTTCTACAGGAATTAAATGCTTATAAGTATTGAGTATATGTCTAAATAAGCTAGTAAATGTGAAGGAATACATAGTGATAGCTGTATTTAAAACTTTTGTGTCTAACTCCACATTTGTCCTTGATAAATCTAAAACAAAAGCCATTGTAGTTGGCAAATCAGTAATAAAAGGTTGTCTATAAATATCTAGTGATGAAAAATCTGAGTGTTCATACTTACTGCCATCTCTATAAAAGGTCATATAATTTGCAAACGACAGCTCATTCGTTAAAGCCATTTGTCTAATGCTCAAAAGCCTTGTATCAGCATACGTTCGACCTCTTCTTTCATTTTTAAAGCCTTTGTCTATTAAGTTTTGTTCATGTTCCCTTATTCCTTCGTTTAATCTAGGTGGACTATTCATCCACCCCTCCTGAACGGCTTTCCTTATATCATAAAAAAACGACAATTGAGACTTTACTGGCTGTATCATGTAATCTTTGTATCTGTCCTTATTTTCATTGTCATTACATAGATACTCTATAATCATTGAATTATTGAGCATTGAACGTAACAAAATATAAGCTTCTTCCGCATGGTTATTTTCTAGCAGAACCAGAGTGCTTTCGAGTAAGTTAGACTGTTTTGCGTATAAAGTAATGACTTCTCTAATATACTCGTATCCTTCTTGTATCAAATAAGGATTGTCTTTTTTTAGAAACCTTGAGGTGATTTCATCTATTATATGTCTTGCATATTCGATTTTCTCATCCTTGTTCATCTAACATTCTTCCTCTCCAAAGTGAGCTATTTCATTCATATTATTTCTCTCTAAAAGATACGTTTGGATATTTACCCTTATAATCAAAATCAGCTCCCAATTTCAAATCTGAATAGCTTTTGGCAATGGTATTATCTCCTTGAGAGTATTTATTTCCATAGCACTGACGGTTTCTGTTAATACCACCATATAGAGAGAGGAAATGTTTTCGATTAAAATGTTGTAAATTATCCTCTATAAAAATGTCAAAATTAATTCGTGCACTTTCAAAGTCATAACTGTGTGTATACTGTTGAATCAGTAATTCGTAATATTTGTCTACACAATCATTCTCAGAAGCCCACTTTAAAAGCAATTTTCTTTCATCTTTGTCTACTAGTGTGTAATACTGACTAAATTTTTCTTCAAAATATCCATGCTCTACTTCATGCATTTTATCTATTAAATAATCAAAATGTTCTTCCATACTTTCTCTTAGGAATGGAGACTTTATCTTCAAACTCCATCTTTCATTAATTTTTTGTCGAAGCTTGGTTTTAGTATGCTCCTCAAATATTTCATAAATTTCTGGATTGTTACCTAAAAACTCAGTTAATTTAGACAACACTTGTTTATCATTTTCAAGAAATTTATTAAATGGTATATAACTCTCACTCATATATTTCATTAGACTTGTTCTATTTCTTTTGTAAAGTATATTTAATGTACGAAAATTTATATTTCTATTCGACTTACATTGGTCACTAGGACAGTTAAAGGTTATTCCCCATAAGTTTTGAAATATACTGTTTATTGCCTGCTCGTTAGTATTCTTTAAGTACCTTGACTCTAGATAATTTTCTAATGAAAGATCATCTGTAAAGAAATTTTTATGTTGCTCTAAATCTTCGAGAAGCATATCAAAAACCTTCTTTGACATAACTGGATTCTTAGTGAGCAATCCATCAAGCATATTTCTCATTAACGCTCTAACAGTTTCTTTATTTGGCATAGAAAGTAAATCCTGTTGAGTTAAAACTGGGTGCGCTGATAAATGTCGGTGAAGTCTTAGAGCATCTAAGCTAATTTGATCAGCTGGTTCCAATAAGAAAGTTCGTTTTTTCACTTCATCAATTAGTGTAGTTTCCCAGCTTCCTTTTTTGGTCTCGTTTTCTTGTTCCTGTTCTATTTGATTTAATATAGAACCTGCTGTTTTATCCTCATATAACTCTTTGAGGTCTTTTAACTTATAGATTAAATCACACATTACAACTGAATAAAGCATTACTACCGCTGAGCGATAACTGCCATTTACATATGATTGTAAAACCTCGCTAAAGTATTCCTTTGTTTTTGGATGATAAATATTTTCTGCACTTTGTTCTATTGAGTAAGTAGACATTTTGTTTCCCCCTTATGTTCCATATTGTAGCAGAATTGTTTATTATAACTATAATAATTATTGAGGTTTGGGAGAAAAAAATTTTCAAAAAATTGAGGTAGGCGTTTCAAGCACTCTCTCCCCTATTTACTTTAGAGGTAACTAATAGAATAAACTACACCAAGAGGTTTTGTAATTTTATATTTTCTTGATATGGCTACATGTGTGTGTGTGAACCCCCTCCCCACTTATGATTTTTTCGAGTCTTCGTTCTTAAGTTTTTTCTCTTGATTTCCAACTCATTTGTTCATAAACGAGTTAGTTAACTCTTTAAGTAAAAATTATTTATTCTTCCTTATCATTCATAAGAAATGTATAATTATTCACTTACCATCACAAGTGTAACTACAATTGGTTCCGATAAGATGTATTATGTAAACTAAGTGCGATAATGAATCGCTTTATATAAAGGCTGAACGACTGTTATTAATATTGTCAAGTGGTATTCGACAGCTTATAATCTTTATACATTACGCTTCATTAAGTACTGATACATAAGCATTCATCAATGTATAAAGCTATTGGGTGTATGCGTGTGAGTGTTACCTATTATTAATTTATTTATGTACACGATAATGAATAGAATAGTGCATAATGATATGGCTATCACCTAGTGAATGTATGCTCTGGTTGAGTGTATCCTGCTGAACTGAGCTGTATTGTGGACTACTCATTCCTTTCATAATGAAAAAGTGGTGGTAACTAGCCAGTACAGCCCTGTTAGTAGGCTAATAGCGATAACACATCACTAGGATGCTCATAAGGATGTATTAGAGCTTTACCCTTCTTTGATACATTAACATCAACCTACAGAGCACTATTCAATACAAAGCAACCTGAGGAGCCATTCCTCACAAAAGACATAAAAAAAGCCAGCTCCAGAAGGAACTGACCTATTATACTGCGTACTGTTCAACAGAGCTGTTATTCTCTCCAATAATCACTATAGACTCGAAACCTCGCTTATACTTGTTAGCTTCCTGTTGGAGTATGACTTGGAGGTTTGACTTCTCAGCGGTTGACATATCAATGTTAACAAAGACAATTAATTTTGAAGCAAGAGTAAAAGAAGAAGTAACTTGCAAAGTATCAGCTCCTATAACGTTATTTTAGATCATGATAAGAAATGGAGAGCTACTAAGGTTATGAACTCCAGAGCAAGCTCCTTCTGCATTCTGTACCCTTTTATTCTCCAGTTCAATTGCTACTTAGTTCACAATTGGTTTATCTGAGTCGTCATCAGTAGAGTTAAACTCATTTGAGTCAAGCTTATCAAGCCATTTATCAAGCACTGACTGGCTTCTGCTCTGAGAAGCTTGCTCTTTCTTGCTCCACCCCATGTCTTTACATGTCTTCATCAAGTCTTGGAGTGGCTTAGCAGTATGCTTTGAACCCTTTTCGAGTCGTCCACTATTCAGTAATCTAAAGTGAAGTACAGCGTCATGAAGCATTCCCTCAAGAACAATATCTCCAAGACCTTCTTCTATCTCATAATGCTCACGTACTTTTGAATCCAACCAACCCATGAATTGAAGTTCACCGTCTGTTAGTGAATCTATAAAGTTGGACTCCTCTGCATACAATCCATGAACCATATTAGCAGTAGGACGTAAATTCTTTAACTTCGCCAACTTGGACTCTTCTGGTAGCGAATCGTGAGACGGTGCATTGCCACCATGTAACCTGCATCTTGGTGACTTATGAATCTCCAATGAGTTGTCACTAGGTGGGTTCATACAAGCGCTGTACACTCCATCTTTATTCTTTAATGCAAAGCAACAAAGCTCAGACTTGCCTAGTTCATTCCGTAGAGCTTTACATTCTGTGCTTTCCTTACCAAGCTTGTTTGCATGGTCCTCCATTTGTCTTATCTTGAGCTGTAACTCTTTATCTAAATCTTTGAATTGTGGCATATCACTCCACCTCCTCGAAAATCTTTTGTAAAAATCCATCAATAAGCACGTTGTTAGTTCCTTTATTTGAGTTGGTCAAATCTTGTAGGAAATCCATAGAAAAAGCTTCATTGGTTAACGCTTTGAGTTGCGCTTCATATTGAAACATAACTGCTATATTCTGCTCAAATACAGCGTTTTGGAGTCCTTGCATAGCTTCACCTATCAGTCTTTTATGTTGCTTGCTAGCCATTTTGTTACACCTCCATTTAAAACAAAGGAGAGAGCCTTCTCAGCTCCCTCAGTTAGCTATTACAAGGAAGTTCCAAACTTCTTGGCATACTCCTCATAAAAGTCGTCAACATTATTAAACTTCTCATAATCACTTCGAGTTGAACTGCTTGAGTTGTCTTCATAGCTAAACTCTTTATGCTCTCGCTTATTAGCTTCCTCTCTCATTGCTTTAAGTTTTAACTCATCATAATAGCCTTGACCATGACCATGTTTCTTACAGTAATCCTCATAGAACTCATCAAAGCTCTTTCCTTCTGAGAAATCTTCTGTAGTTTCACCAAATAGCTGGGCACCTTTAACCTGTGGGAAAGCTACAAGAGATACCTCACGTATTTTATAAGGTTGAAACTTACCAGCGATCTGCTTCAAGTAGAACGAAACAGACAGCTTTTTCATTAATCCTTTATCAACTCGCTTTTGTGCTTCCTCGTCAATAATTTCAAGTTTCCCCATTAGGTTGTCACCTTCTGCGTAGGCTTCTCGAATAAAGCCAACAGTATCACGAGCACTCTCTGAATGGTCGAGTTGAACAGGAACAAAGTCTTCTGGGTCGAACTCACGAGCTAATTGTTCAATGTCTTCTCGTGTGTATTCGACTCCTCTGTGGGTTCCTGTTGAGAACATTATTCCTACTTTGTAATACTTACCGTTTTCCTTTACTGTCTCACTAAAGTTACCAATATAGAGCTTATCTGCTGTTTGAATGTATGCCATTAATTGCACCCCCATTTAATTCTTGTAATTTCATCTCTACAACTGTTTGTTTATGCTTAATCTCATTAAGTCTTTGAGCAAACGTTACCTCATGTTCTTCTCTTTGCTTCATTATTTGTAGTACCTCTTGTTCTTTGTCTTGTTTAATCACCTGTAATAAGTCTCCAACTCCTCTCATGCTCTTCACCTCAGCAAATTATTTAATTGTTTTTATATATGAGAAGGGAACTTTTCAGCCCCCAACTTAATTAATTCAATCCAACAATTTCTTTTAACTTCTTAACTACCTCATCAATCTCTTTCTGTGCACGGTCTTTTCCAACTTGAGTTGCTTCATCAGCTATTTGCATTAATTCTTTATGAGTTGGGTCTGCTAGGTTAAAGTTCTCATCATATCTCAATCCAGCAAGTCCTTTTAAAACTCTTAGATCAACTAAGCCAGACTTACTATCGTAAACTGAGAATAAGCGCTCCATTTCTTGCTTTAATGCTGAAATTCTATAAGCTTCATAAACTTGCTGTTCAAACGTTTGTTTAGCTTCCTCAATTTGAGCTAGACGCTGTTGTTCTACTTCCTCAGCAATGGCTTGGGTTAGCTCACCAGTACGCTTCTGGTGTTCAGCAATTTCAGTAGTAACCTTTGTAATTCCATTTTCAAGCTTTTTAATTCGCTTCTTTGTCGTAGTGTCCTCTTCAATTTCTAACTCAAGTTGAGCACCTTGGAGCATTGTTTGGTATTTACCTAGCTTGTCATTTAGTTCTGCAATTGTAGCGTTAACTAAGTTAAGCTCCTCTTGGTTCTTTTCCATTTGACTTTTACCTTTGAATACGTCCGTAAGTTTTTTCATTATAAATTCCTCCTGTAGCCAACTCTGTGGCGTATAGTTTCAGTCTTTTTTTGAATGCCAAATAACCCTCTGAGTTCCCCTCACAAGGCTTCTGCTGTTGTTTAATTTTTTTCAGTTCATTAATTATGAACAATCTCCTTTGGAACATGCTAAAAAGCCATCCTTAGTGCAAAGCATGGTTAGTGTGCTCATTTATTACACTCCTTAATAGCTCTTTATTTACCATTCCTTTTTCTTGTTTAGTTCATTTTCAATTACCTTGGTTACGTCTTCGAGCGTTACTTTCTCTAGCTGTCTGCTAACTAACTGAGGGTGAATTACAATTGCTGTTCTCCAAGTTTTAACCCCAATCAGCAAACCATTTCTCATCATACTAGGAATAAGACGTTTGACAGTTGGTAAACTCAATCCAGTTTCTTCTGCAACCCGTTCTCTATTCCAAAGTTCAATATTAGCAAGCTTTAGCTCATGAGGGTTACTACAAATTACATATGCTCGTGTATTAAAGTAAGGTAACAAATTTAAGAATAAGCCCAGCTCTTGAACTGAAGCTTTCTGTATAACCTCTCTCAGTTGAACAATAAATATTCTTGAAAAGAAGTCTTTCTTTGTTGATCTTCCTCGTGTGGCTATCTGAGAATTAACAGAGTAATAGACACTCTTACCTTCTTTACTAGTTGAAAGGTAACCAAGGTTAACCAGCTCAGAAGCACTTCTCTTTACACTGTCATACCCCTTATTGGTCAGTTTGGAAAACTCCTTTAAACTCAACCGTTTTCCTCCAAAATACAAGAAGCCACCTTTTCCTTCTTCCATGTAAGCAAACATACTTAGTAAAACTCCTGCTTGTGGTAACGTCAACGTCTTCACTATTGTTGAACACTCCTTGTCATTTACCTGAGTAAAATATCTTTTATCTTTATCCATGTAATTCATTCTCTTTTTGTACGCTTTATCAGAGCTAACTCGTGAAGGAAGTTTTACTTCTCCCCCAGCTTCAAGTAACTCTGCAACACTGCCATTTAACAACCCTTTCTCGCTCATTTTTAATTTCCTCCTGCAACTAAGTTGCTATGTTAAGTTAATTCCCAACCATTTCCAGTGTCAAATATGCACTATACCACCCTTGTTCAGCATCAAATATGCACTATATCAAAATCACCTTCACACTTACTCTACCAAGGGTTTCGACTATCTTACCCCAAGGAAATCTTATTATTATATTGTAAAACCACTTGCTCATTATTTAACTTCGTATTTTACAATTAAGTCTTTTGGTTCAACCTCTAGCACTAGACATAATTTAGTTAGTGTTTCATAGTCAATAGCGCTTCTTCCCTTTAAATACGTTATAGTACTTAAGCTAACCTTCATCCTTCTAGCAAGCTCAGTGTTTGTTAGTCCCTTCTGTTTTTGAACGCTTGAGAAGTCCAGTTTGTACTTATACATCTTCTTTTCACCTCGTTTATAAAAGTAGTTGTTACTAATATTTCAAATCTTAGAATGCTTCCCTTAAAAATAAAGCTCATTAAATGAGCCACTAAGGAGATCATTCATAAGAAATGAAAAGTAACATGATTAAATTTAACTTAATTAAAGAGCTAGCTCCTGTTCGCTCATCCTCTGAGATAGGAGTCATGGCGTAACTGAGAAGCCAGCTGAGTTAGGAGACCTTTACAGGTCATGATAAGAGGAGCTGTTTTAGAGTCGACAGCTCAGCAACTTCGTTATGTTTCAGATATAAGGAAAACAAATTGTTGGAGCCTGCTAAGCAGGATTAGTTAGCTTAAGCATCAGTAATATTTGATTGGCTCCTTTTTTACCCCTTCACATATATATACCAGCGTAGTGTAATGCTTTTTAGCTCATTTTAGAGCTGACACTACTGGTTCAGAACATAAGAAATAGCCTTGAAGCTTAGAGCCAAAAGGATTATAAACTTTTTTAAATTTATTTTTCAAGAAGCGATTTTCTTGTAGTTTGCTTCCTCATTAATACCTTACTCAAGGTGTTTACTCTTAAAAGTCCCTTCAATAATCCTTTTGATAGAGCGTGACTGAAAAATACCCCTATACTATATATATGACGCTTCCGTTTATCATCAATTTCCAGTTATTTTCAACAAAAACACTTTACTATCAAGGTTTACAGATTATTCAACTTCCAATTTATCTAAAATAAAATAAATTTTTTAAGGTGAATTAGTTAGGAAAAATACATAAAGAAACTGAGGAGTTAATCTAATTAGTTATCAAAATACGCAACCTAGTTATAATTTATAAGTAGATTGCTGGTTTTTAGTTTTACCTCAATAGTTTCCTTCCTATAAGAACAACTACTTTTTCTTTTCTAATAATCCATAAAAATTTAAAAATGAGGAATGACTTGAGAGAGGTAACCTTAATTGGATAAAAAACAAACAGTTTAGTAACTAGAGTCTTATTTACTAAAGTGTCCTTTTTGGTTCCTTCCTCGTAAATCCAATAAAGATAAAAATATGCTTTCACTTGAGGAAGCTCAACTAACTAGATGATGAGTTTTTTAGTTTGCAACTCATAATTACACCTACTTTTCTTTTTCTAAATGAATTAAATAAATAAAAATTATACGCGGTAACCTGAGGGAGAATCCTTTAAAGAGGTTGACACTTTTTAGTAGCAACTCATGTAAATATAACTAAATAAAGGAATTGTTTCCCCACTATTGAACTACTTAAGGTATTGAATAGAAAGTGAGGTGAATTATATGAGCGAAAAGTTAGGGATTACTGAAAAATACAGAATGGAAATTCAAAAAATTGGCAACAAGCTAAGAGAACTTGAGAATAATGAAGTTTTTGAGCTGTCTGGTTATCAAAGAGACGGTTACCTTGCAACGAACGTAGGACAACTAAGAGACATGATTGAAGAGTTAATTTACAAAATTGACAACCAAGCTCCCTCAGTTGGCGACGAATTTACTGAGTATTTCAGAAACAAGGGAGAATAACGAAGAGGGGGTTACATAAGTGGGCAGAGCTAAAGATAAACTAATCGAACAACAAGATAAAGCGAATCACCTAGACCGTTGCTTAAAGTGTAATACTGTTCTAGGAAGCTGGGAAGAACGCCAAACAGGAACTTGTGATGATTGCTTTAAGGAAGCTGTTGAAAAAGATTAAGCTATATGAGGTGCAACCCTAGAGTTAGCACCTTTTTTTATTTATGTGAGTCAGCTATACTCTCAAGAGTATTCACATTGGTGGACTTGTAAGAACTCTAAGAAGCGAATCTGGAGGGTCTCAGTGCTATGAAAATACTCTCTTATTGTTCTGGCTCTCAGAAGTAAAAACTCCAGTACATACATGGGGGTGTGAAGTATTTAACCCCTCTGAGTTCCCCTTTTAGCTCACTCTTAGTCCTTCCTCAATACAACCTATTACAAAGTTCAAGCACCCAAGCTTCAACATAACAGAGCAATGAATTAGTAACGGCTCATATTCATCTTTATTTTTGTTCTTTATTGGTTACCTGATCTAATTCCCCTTTGGGCTGTAGCTTAATAACATCACTGTTCCAGATCAATTACCCGATTCAATAAATAAGACGGACTCTATGAATGCCCCCATTAAATACCACCTGTTCCCAATTGTGAGAACGTTCCCTATTCAATCGTCTCAAGGGTTCAAGAGCTATTTAAAAATTCCCTATTGGTGTAAGTCTTTACTACGTAAAGACTATGAGTGGCGCTGAGTTTACATAAATAAAAAAGACCGATTGAACTCGGCCTGTAAATGAGGATTCCACTTAAGTTAAATTGCCTTCGCTCATCCCAATAGATTGTTGATTAACTCTTAACACTGGTTCACTTGGATAACTATACACTCTTGACTTGATTTCCCTTGATAAACCATCTAGATCAGGAAACATTGTAAAATGATTAACGCTATTCATGGCTAGATAAATACTTAAATCATAGGACAATTCATCATCCAAAGTTATCTGCTTGCATATATCACCATAAGCTCCACCTCGTGCAATAATCTCCTCATGAAGTGGCAAGAGAGTATTACCTTGAATTGTAAAATTTCCTTGTTGAGCATTAATTCTAGTAGAATTTTTTATGGAAGCAATTGCTCTAGAGCCCTCTAATTTTTTAATATGTTGAAAATAATCTTCTGCTGTATCTGTAACAATAATGTTTTCATGATTAGACAAAAGCTTATTCATTTTAATTGGATTCAGTAACCAAATACTTGGTCTATTTTTACCTTTAACCCATCCTTGCCTTGCAAAATACAACGCTGTTAGCAAAGAATTTGTCCAATCTAAAAATCTTGTAGGTAAGCCATGATGTTGCATTATAAATAACAGTGACCATATATTCTCTGTCTTATGTACGTTATACCCCGTATGATAGAACTCATATATGTAATCTCTTTCTAAAAGTAAAGTTTCCTCAATACTTTCTTTTTGTCTAAACAAATTAGATTTAAGTTGATACTCTTGGTGCTCTCCATCTTGTCCTATATTGCTATGACCTCTAAACCAAACTGTTCCTTCATTATCTACAAAAAAATCTCTAACCTCATTCATAAATCTATTCCACTTAGTTGAAAACACTCTAACCATCCCCCCTGTATAGTCACTTTATAATTTACTCTTCAGTTAACGAAAAGTCTCCATTCTCCCTTAATTGCTTTATAACTTCTATTTCATTATTTACACGAGAAAGGACATCTTTGAATTTACTCAACATATCTTCCTCATAAAAACTTTTCCAACTATTCTTTTTCTTAGCATAATAGCCAGTAGATTCTCTAAACATAATACCTTTTTGTTCGTATAAAATTGTTATTTTTGTCATTTGTCCAGTGTTTAACAAACTCTTAATTTCTTCCCCAACTTGTTCTCTTTGCTTATCAGCAAGAACCATGTTGTAATTCATTGCATCTGAGAAATCTTTATAAAAGTTAAAACATGTAATTAAATTAATGTGTAAATCAATATCTTCGATTTTTTCAAGATATGAGAAACTTTCTGGTTCTGCTAATTCCATATAATAATGTTTTTCAATAACTTCAAATTCTGGGACTCCTTCGTGTTTTAATTCAAGAATCCCTACAAAATCCTCGTCAAAGCTATCTTGTTTTTTACGAATCCCTCCATTATCCTCAATAAATTCTTCCCGAGCTTTTTTAACTGTTTCTAATTCGCTAATGAATTTTTCTATCTCAATTTTAATTCTTACCAGTGCAGGAAGTTGATTAATCGTTTTTAAATAACGTTCTTTAGCTAAATCTAGCCTTAATTGCTTTTTTATTTGTGAATTAGCTACTATATAAGCTACGACAGCGCTAATAAGACCTCCTGTGTAATTCCCCCAAAAAGAAAGCCAATTATCTTCAGTACCAAAAACATAAGGAAGTTTGGCTTGAAACAAGAGAAAGTTTACTACTACAGGAAATAATAAAATAACTATAGCGTAAGTCCAAAAAGACCTACTTCTAAAATCAAACATTTTATTCCCCCATTAAGCTTTTATTCACATTATAAACTTAAAAGGGAATTATTAACTACACTTATTTGAGCCAACATACTAAATTAGACCTATTTTCTCTTCTTTGTTCAACAGCAAAAATCCCAGAGAGTGCTCCAAAGAAGTAACCTCCAAAGCTTCCTTTAATTCTTTTCATCTTATAAGCTAACACACTCGCTTTAAAAGCTTTTATAGCTGGTTCAATAATATTCTCTACACTTGGAGCAAACCTCCTAGAAGCAACTTGTACTTTCCCCCAAAGAGTATAAGCTTCCTCAACTGACACAAAAGGTCTAACTGTCTGAACAAATAATTTCGGAACCCCAAAGCTTTCTAAGTATGTAAAATCTAATTCACCTTGTTGACGTAATTCTTTTAAATCTTTTGTAAATGCTTTTAAATAAAATGTTTCGCTTTTTGGTTTATATGCTCCAATGGTTGAACTGTCTTGGTTTAACGGTTCTTCTCGATAAGACAAATCAACAGGACATATAATAGTTATTGAAGCTCCAAACCCACCAGAAACACTTCTAAGCGTTCTTACACGTTTGACAATTCCAATATTCTTTAAACTTTTTAATGCTCGTTGAATCGTCTTGTAACTTACCCCAAGAGTGTCAGCGATTGTTTGAACCTTAAGCCAACTAACACCAGCAATTTTACAAGAGTGACCAGCAAGTAACCAAAGGACATTCCTTTCAAGCCTACTCAGCTCCAGAATCTCCAAGGCTTCACTAATAAAACAATCCATTTCTTGCACTGAATTGAATGATTGATATTTCCTTAGTTCTTTCATTTCTCTTCCTCCATTATAAGAAAGAGCACTTCTTGAGCTAGTACCAATAAACATGGTAAAATAGCTAAGAAAGGTACTCCATACCTTTTGTCTTAAAAGAGCACTCTTAGGTCGCCAAACTGTGGGAGTGCTCTTTTTCGTTTTTAAATCTCAATGTTATTTAGTGGATTATACTTGTCATTCTGCTCTTTCAATGCTGTTCCCCAGATACTCAAGTACCTCTCACACATGCGTAAATCTCCATGTCTAAGAAGCTTCTGTAGAGTAAAAATATCCATTCCAGCCATTAAGCAACGATGTGCAAAAGTATGTCTAAAAGTGTGAGCTGACAAACGCACATCCTTGAAGTTCATAATGGCTTTAAGACGTTTAAAAATAAGCTTTACACTATTAGTTGTCATCTGTTTGCCTACTCTACTCGTGAAAACATAATCAGTTGACTTACCAATTTCTTTCTCAGCAAACAGCTTGTACTCACATAGTTCCTTTACGAGCTTTTCAGTTATAGGGATACTCTGCTGTTTACGAGCTTTACCAAACAAAGTTATTGAATGGTTAACCAAGTCAACATCCTTCCACTTAACGTTTACAAGCTCCCCAACCCTTGAGCCAGTGCTGAGCAAGAAAACTATAATAGTATGATCTCTATAAGCATAAAAGCTCTTATCCCTGTTCTTTAATCTTCTGAAATAACCAAGCATTTGCTTTATGTGCTCATCAGTAAAAGCTTCAATTTTAATCTCTTCTTTAGCTAGTTTCATTCTTTTCACAGGGTTCTGCTTATCAGTGATAACCTCCTCATTTTGGAGATAATTGAAGAATATCTTGAGGTGGTGAAGCTTTGTATTACGACTCACAACATTATTCCCCCTCACTTCTTGACAGTAGATAAGGAAGGCTTTAACGGTTACCTCTCTCACTTCTTCTGCATTAATAATCTCTTTCTCTGAACAAAAATGTTGAAAGTCCTTTAATGTTGCAGAATAAGTATTAACGGTATTTTTAGAAAGGTTATTAAATTTTTTCTCTTCAATGAACTCTTGAATAGCAAACTTTAGTAGCATGACTTACCAGTCCTTCCTTGTTTTTAGACAACAAAAAAGAGCCATTCCTCATCAGTGTTAACTGACTTGAAATGACTCTCTAATTTATAAATGTGTCTTCATCAGACTACATTAGAGTATACTCTTGTGAATGACCTATAAAACCTTGATATGCTTACTTTTCAGAGCAATCTGAGGATAATAAGCTCGACAATTTACCTGTCAAGGATGTATTCTCCCACTGAACTAATCGCTCGTGATATGTATTGACTATATTATAGAAAGAGTTATCCAATTTTGTCAACTATTTTTCCACGGTTCCCAAGTTGGAAGGATCGTCTTTACTTTTGATAAAATAAAAACATGCCATAAAGGAGCGTGACGGAATGAAAGCGCATATTGAATTTTATTTTGATTTTGTCTGTCCACTATGTTTTCTAGCCACTAAGCCTTTAAGAGACGTCATTAAAGAACAAAAAGCGGAGATTGAATGGAAGCCTTTTGAACTTTGTCCTGAGCCAGCCCCGCAGATGGAGCAAATAGAAGATTTTTTAGAGAAACCTTGGAATCAATCGATAGCTCCCCTAGCACAACAGCTGCACGTAGAAATAAATATGCCAGACATGCCTCCAGTCCCGCGCACTCATTTAGCACATGAAGGCTTTCATTTTGCTAAAAAACATGGTCAAGAAATTGCCTATGTAGATGCTGTTTTTAAAGCTTATTGGGAAGAGGAAAAAGATATTA
>Ga0209463_1001438_pt1 | contig 14613 bp, 17 predicted proteins | sample AgamicMgSfrz_FD_187169 | JGI IMG/M metagenome (GOLD analysis project Ga0209463, IMG submission 187169) | Agave microbial communities from Guanajuato, Mexico - Mg.Sf.rz (SPAdes) (version 2) | ecosystem: Host-associated > Plants > Phyllosphere > Phylloplane/Leaf | place: Guanajuato, Mexico... | reverse complement strand
CAGCGCATGCAAGGGATTCAAGATGCAAAAGTCCTGGTCAATATGCCGAAAGATAATATCTTTGCTGGCCTGGAAGAGCAAGACAAAGCATCCGCTTCCGTAGCACTGCAGTTTAAACCGGGATATCACCCGAATCAGGCAGCGGTGGATGGATATTTCAACTTGGTAAAAACCGCTATTCCCAACCTGCCGATTGAAAATATTACGATCACCAACACGGATGAAGCCGAGTTGATTCCAACTGCTCGTGGGGGCAGCGGTGGATTATCCTCTGAAGTCCAGGAAAACATGGCTTTGCAGAAGAAATTCGAAAATGACGTACGCAACAATGTAAAACAGTTTCTTTCTCAAATCGTAGGCGAAGACAAAGTAAATGTGCTAGTCGCTTCCAAGCTCAACTTTGATAAAGTGACAAGCAAAGAGAATCTGGTTACACCAGTCGATGAAGAAAACATGAAGGGCATCGAGATCAGTGTGCAGGAGATTCAAAAGAGTTATACAGGTGCGAGTACTCCAACAGGCGGTGTCGCAGGGACAGGTCAAGAAGAAGTTCCAGGGTATCCTTCAGCGGATGCAACGGGGAATTCTACTTCTGAGGAATCATCAAGCACTGTAAACTATGAAGTCAATCGAATTGCCAAAGATATCATTTCCAGTCCTTATACTGTAAAAGACTTAACCATTAACGTAGCAGTTGAACCACCTGAAGGGCAAACAGAATTACAACAACCTGTTCAGGATGCAATTGAAAATATTTTGGTGAATATCGTTCGAGCTTCACTTGCAGATTCAGGTGATGTAATTACAGACGCTGATCTGACCAAGAAAGTTTCGGTTATCTCCCAAGGTTTCCAGACTGCAGCCGCTGCAGACACAGGATTCCAGCTTTCGACAGGCATGATGTGGGGCGTAGGAGCATTGGTGGCAGCGTTAATCGCAGCAGTCGTTATCCTCCTCGTACGCCGTCGACGCAAACAAAACGAAGAGGAAGAAGAAGAGATTCCTCTCCCAGTAGCAACAGAGTTCCCGTCCATTACGTTGGACAGTGTAACGAACGAAAGTCAAGTGCGCAAACAATTGGAGAGTTTGGCGAAGAAAAAGCCAGACGAATTCGTCAATCTGCTGCGTACGTGGCTGGCTGACGAATAGAGGTGAACGCATTGGCAAAGGCAAGCAGTCAAGGTTTGACTGGAAGACAAAAAGCAGCAATTTTGTTAATAACACTAGGTCCGGAAGTGTCGGCACAAATCTTCAAACATCTGCGTGATGAGGAGATTGAACAATTAACATTGGAAATTGCGAATGTTCGCAAAGTTGATGCTTCCGAAAAAGATATGATTATGGCTGAGTTTCACCAGATCTGTCTTGCTCAGGAATACATTTCTCAAGGCGGTATTACTTACGCGAGAGAAATTCTGGAAAAAGCACTCGGATCGCAAAAAGCACTTGAAGTTATTAATCGTTTGACAGCTACGCTGCAGGTTAGACCATTTGATTTTGCACGCAAAGCGGATCCAAACCAAATATTAAACTTTATTCAAAACGAAAGTCCGCAGACGATTGCCTTGGTACTATCCTATCTGCAATTCGAGCAGGCAGCAGCGATTCTATCATCGTTGCCTCAGGAGAAGCAGGCTGATGTTGCACGAAGAGTCGCTGTCATGGACAGCACATCCCCTGAGGTTATCTCTCAGGTGGAACGTGTATTGGAACAAAAGTTGTCGTCAACGGTTACACAGGATTATACAAATGCAGGCGGTATCGAGTCGATCGTACAGATTTTGAATGGAGTCGACCGGGGTACGGAGCGTACTATTCTGGACTCTCTGGAAATTCAGGATCCGGAACTTGCCGAAGAAATCAAAAAACGCATGTTTGTATTCGAAGATATTGTCAATGTGGACGATCGTTCGATTCAGCGTATCATTCGCGATATCGACAACGCAGACTTGCAGCTTGCACTCAAAGTGGCGAGCGAAGAAGTTCGGGATGCCGTGTTCCGCAACATGTCCAAACGGATGTCCGAGACATTCAAGGAAGAGATGGAATTTATGGGACCTGTTCGGCTGCGTGATGTGGAAGAAGCCCAGACTCGTATCGTAGGAACGATCCGCAGACTGGAAGAAGCTGGTGAAATCATTATCGCTCGCGGCGGAGGAGATGATATCATTGTCTAATTTGATTAAATCTTTCCAGTATGTGCCGGTTGATGACCGCAAACGTCTTGAAAATCATCATCATTATGGTGGAGCTGAAGCCGAGGGAACGGATAGTGAAGTAGAAGGTGCAGAGGCAGAGGCGTTACAGGCCCGTGTAGACGAAGAAACTAAGCGTCTGACTGCGGAGATGCTGGAGGATGCCAAGGAGTTTGCAGAAAAGCAGGTACGCGAAGCTTCCGAGGAAGCCGAACGAATGCTTAGAGAAGCCCGTGAGCAGATCGATAGCTGGTGGCAGGAACAGCGTCAGCAGGATGAACATTTAATTGAAGCGATGCGCTCACAAGGTTTTCAGCAGGGTTTTGATGAAGGCAGAGTACAAGCTGAACTGGATCTCCAAGTGCAGATCGAACAGATGATGAAAGAAGCTCAGGAAGTACTTCAAGAGGCTTATGTAGCAAAAGATCAAATTATTCAGGAAGCAGAGCCTTTCCTTGTGGATCTGGCATGCGGAATCGCAGAGAAGGTTATTGATAAGCAGCTTACTGTCGAACCAGAGCATACCCTCGAATTGATCCGTCAGAACCTTTCACGGAAACGTGAACAAGGAATGATCGCCTTATGTGTAGCTCCAGAGCAATTTGCTTTTGTACAGGCTGCGCGTGAAGAGTTGTCCTTATCCATCGACTCACAGGCCGAACTTCAAATATTGCCTGATGCAACGGTGAAAGACAAAGGGTGTGTCATTCGCTCGTCTTTTGGCAGCGTGGATGCCCGTATTGATACACAACTATCCGAGATTAAAAAAGAACTGGTCCGCATAGCACTTGAGGATGAGGGGCGAAAAAATCAACATGAAGGTTCTTAGTTCACAGCGTTATATTGAGCACTTACGCCAGTTTGATCCTGTTCGGGTTAATGGTAAGGTCACTCAGGTTATCGGGCTTATGGTCGAATCCGAAGGACCTGACGCTAGCATCGGTGACGTATGCTACATCTACCCGGGTAAATCGGAGAAGCCGATTCAAGCCGAAGTCGTTGGTTTCCGGGATAACAAAGTGCTGCTCATGCCTCTGGGTGAATTGCAATCGATTGGTCCGGGGTGCGATGTCGTAGGTACCGGGAAGCCGCTTGGAGTTCAGGTTGGTTCAGAGCTGCTGGGCAAAGTGCTTGATGGGCTTGGACAACCTCTGGATGGTTCCTTGCTGCCTTCAAGGATGCCGATGTTCTCAACATCAAATAAACCTGTGAATCCGATGGACAGGCCGCGTGTACTGGAAACCATGAGTGTAGGAGTCAGAGCGATTGACGGTCTGTTGACTGTTGGTAAAGGTCAGCGGGTTGGTATTTTTGCCGGATCGGGTGTTGGTAAAAGTACATTGATGGGCATGATTGCCCGCAATACGGCTGCTGATGTGAATGTTATAGCACTTGTAGGTGAACGGGGACGCGAGGTTCGTGATTTTATTGAACGTGATCTCGGGCCGGAAGGGCTGGAGCGCTCGGTCGTCATAGTCGCAACTTCTGACCAACCGGCATTGATTCGAATTAAGGGGGCAGTCATTGCTACCACGATAGCGGAATATTTCAGGGACAGAGGCATGAATGTCATGTTGATGATGGATTCCGTTACTCGTTATGCCATGGCTCAGAGGGAAGTCGGACTTGCTGTGGGTGAACCTCCAGCGATGAGAGGTTACACACCTTCCGTATTTGCGAGTTTACCTAAATTGCTGGAGCGTGCGGGAACTGGACCAACTGGTTCCATAACAGCATTTTACACGGTGCTCGTTGATGGTGACGATATGAATGAACCGATTGCGGATGCGGTTAGGGGTATTCTGGACGGTCATATTGTGCTGAATCGGTCCATCGCGAACAAAGGACATTTCCCTGCAATCGATGTGCTTGCCAGCATTAGTCGTGTCATGAAGGACATTGCACCTGAAGAACAGCTTGAAGCTGTTAATAATATGAAGCGATTAATGGCTGTATACAAAGAATCCGAGGATTTGATCAACATTGGTGCGTATCAAAGAGGCTCGAATGCAGCGATTGATGAAGCGATGGATCAGATCGAAAGCATATGGAACTTTACCAAGCAAAAAGTGGATGAAAAAGTAACACTGAGTGAAGTGCAGGAACGTTTGATTCTTGAATTTGCAAGGAGATGAAAGGTTAAACGATGAAATTTCGATATCATTTCCAAAAGGTAGTTGACCTGAAAAGCAATGAAAAAACACAAGCGGAGTGGATGTTATCCACAGCAATCGGCAAACTTCAAACAGAAGAAGAACACCTTTTACAACTTATGAATGATAAAAACGAACTGATTAGTGTCATTCAATCCGCAACGGAGAGCACGGCTTCTGTATCCAGTCTGCAAGAAATGCAGCGGTACGTGTATCACCTGGATGAGTGCATTACTAAAAAGAATACAGATGTTAAACACGCTCAGGTCAATGTACAGCGAAATCAGACGTTCTTGAACGGTAAGATGGTTGATGAAAAAGTGTGGCTTGAAGCGAGAGACAAAGCCAAAATCAAATTTCAGCAGGAGATGCTCCTCCGGGAACAGAACGATCTGGACGAGATGGCTACTGTACGCTTCGCTGCAAAGGCCGGACGCGCAATCTGATGTGCTTCGCAAGCGAAGTTGTCTCGTGAAGGAGGAATGAAATAATGGCTGTTAAAGACACAGATATCGAGAAAGAGTCAGGTGGTGGTTGGGAAAAGTTTCTAATGATTTCGATTCCCATTGTCTTCACCGTCGTACTGCTCGGTGTGCTGCTCACCTTATTTAATGTAGATATTCGCAATAACATGCTTGAGCTAGCTAACAAAGTTCCGGTAGTCAAGGATTGGGTACCTGATCCTGTACTGGATCCAGAAAAAGAAAAGCTGGACGAAAGCGAAAAACAAGTGGAGAGTGCGGAAGCAACAATCGAAAAGTTAAAGTCTCAGGTAGCAGCCAAAGAAACAGAGCTTCAAACAGCAAAAGAGGCTGCTTCGACAGAAGCAAAAAAAGCAAGCGATCTGCAAGCGAAATTGGATGAAGCGGAAAAAGCAGCGGAAGCTGCAGCCGCTGAGGTTCCAGAGAGCGAGTCTGATTATCAGAAACAGATCAAGGATTTGGCCAAAATGTATGCAGACATGAGTCCTAGCAAAGCGGCGCCGATTTTACAGAACATGACGAATGAAGAAATGGTGCTGCTTCTGAGTGCAATGCAGTCGACTGCTCGTACGAAAGTTTTGGAGAAAATGGATCCGAAAACGGCTGCAGATGTCACGATGATGATGAAGGACGCGAAACCATCCGGAGATTTGGCATTGGATGCTTTGCAATCCAGATTGAAGAAAGAAACGGCAGCGACTACCACTACGTCAACTACCAATTCGAAAAATCTGGACAAAACCCAGCTTAGCCAAACGTTCTCTTCAATGTCAGCCTCAAGCGGGGCGAAATTGCTTCTGGAGACATATAAACTCAGTCCAGATAAAACATTGACCATTTTGAATTCAGTTGACGATGCTACACGCTCACAATTACTTGAGAATATGTCCACAGAGAATTCAGCTGAAACAGCGAAGATCTTAAACCGGTTAATGGGCAATAAGTAAGGTAGAACGATCTTAATCCGAAAGGAGGTGAAACATATGTCAATCGTATATCAAATGACTTCTGCATCCTCTTCAAAGACAACAGGAGCAGCACAAACTTCGTCTGGAACGCAATCTAAAGGTGCGGTAACAGGGAACAATGGTGGATTTTTGCAAACACTGGCACAGTCATTGAATAGTTCCATTTCGGAAGAAAGTAACTCGGCGACTGCTGGAGGTTTAATTGTAAATCCGTTAGCTATAACTCTTGCAACTAGTGAAGAAGGGGAAGAAACGTCTCTTACAGCTGTTTTGGACTCGTTGTTTGGTGGCTTGGATTCACTGGATGAAGCTCTGGAAAATGACCCGACATTACTGGCAGAATTGCAAAATCTGATTCAACAGATGTATGCCCAGTTAAAAGGGGCTTCTGTTGAAACTGAAAATGCGGATGGAACCGTAAATGCGCAAACAACCGTTAACGCTACTGCGGTGATGGATCTTACCGAACACCCAGCTGCAGTTCGCTTTGTGTTACAGGATGTACTTACTCAGATGGTTGCAAGTATGACTGAACCAGATAGTCCTATAGCCAAAAATACAGCTGAGTTTAAGCAGTTGCTTCAAACCCTTCAGAATCAGTTACAGGAGGCTGGAGTTGATCTGAGCAACAACAAAGGATGGACAGATCTTAAAACAATCGTTGATTCTATGGATACATCAAAAGATCAAGTTGTACAAAGCAAGGCTACTCCATCTACGGAAAAAGAGTTGACTGCAATTTCGTCTTCTAATAACGGGCTTAAAGTGACAGGTGAAGCAGATGTCGATACCTCATTGACTGCAAGTGAAGGTGGAGAAATGGATCATTCGAAAGTGATTACAGCCGGGGAGTTATCCATGCGTACTTCGGGTACAACGGTAGCTAAGCCAGCTGAACCTGTAATGCAAGCCTCACAGTTTGCAAAAGAAATGACGCAATTTGTGGTGAATAAGCTGGATATCGTACAGCAAAAAGGGTTTTCAGAAGCTACGATTTCGCTTCGCCCAGAACATCTGGGTAAGCTGGATGTACAGATTACCTTGCAGAACGGACAATTGGTTGCACGCTTCATGACAGAACATGCTATGGCGAAGGATATGCTTGAACAGCAAATGACCCAGCTTCGTACCTCGCTTCAATCCCAAGGTATTCAAGTGGAGAGAATTGAGGTCACTCAGAGCAGCTCCCTAGGTTCAGAAATGTATCATGACGGCGGACGCCAGCAAGGAAATAACTCGCAGGATCAGCGCCGTTCACGGGAACGTGAAGAGCAAACGGATGACGCAATAATTGCGGCAAGCCTTCAGGAAGAACTGCGAAATTGGCGTAGTGAAAATGAAGACGGAAACGACTTCCAAGGAGGCTCGTTTACTGCTAAAGCTTAACTAGAAATGAGGTGAAAATATTGGCTACTGAAATTGTTTCTACTAATAATACATGGCCGAACTACTCGGCTTCGAACACGGCAACAACCAGTGCAGCTACCAAGGAGTTAGGGAAGGATCAGTTTCTTAAAATACTAATTACCCAACTTCAAAATCAGGATCCGATGCAGCCTATGGAGGATAAGGAATTTATTGCTCAAATGGCCCAGTTCAGTTCGGTTGAACAGCTTGTTAACATTTCGTCCCAACTCAAAACGCTGAATCAGTCTCTTGGTGCGGTTTCGAGCATGATCGGACGAGAAATTAGCTGGCTTTCTTCTAATAAAGAAGACAACGGAACGCTCCGTCAGGGGATTGTAGATTCAATCATCGTACGGGATGGTGTACAGTACGCTAAAGTGGGCGAAGACGAAATTGAACTGAATGAAATTATTCAGGTTTCGAATCCTGCTCAAATCGAAGATGAAGAATCCCAGGCTCAGAGTACTGCAGATGCTTCAGCACCAGTGAATGAAAGCGAGGAAGCTGAAACATCAGTTCAAGATCGTGGGAACACGTTATGAGTGAACGAATAACGGTAGGACAACTATATTCTGGCCCAGTAACACCTAACTTGCTTAATCGTGCTAAACAGAGCGAAACAACAATCACTCCTGAAAGACCTTTTGCCCAAGTGCTTGAGGACAATCTGTTGAAGCTTAGCAACCATGCTGCCAAAAGATTGGAACAGCGGGGAATTGAGCTGAAAAGTGAGCAGATGCAGCAGATTGGAACTGCACTCGACAAGGCTGCGGCCAAAGGTGCAAAAGAATCTCTAATCCTGATGCAGGATATGGCCTTTATCGTCAATGTTAAAAATCGCACTGTAGTCACGGCTATGGATAGTGAAAGCATGAAGGATAATGTGTTTACACAAATAGATAGTGCAGTAATCATATCTTGACCGGCTGGCCCTTCTTGGGAGCCGGAACACCGCTGACCGACTGACGCGGTAACCAAATTAAGGCTGGGAGGATTTTTTTAAATGTTGAAATCAATGTACTCAGGCGTTTCCGGTATGAGGGGTTTTCAAACAAAACTGGATGTAATCGGTAATAATATCGCGAACGTGAACACTGTTGGCTTCAAGGGAAGCCGTGTCATGTTCAAAGATATTATGAGTCAAACCACGGCGGGAGTAACAGCGCCTGGAGATGAAAACGGTGGTGTAAATGCAAAGCAAATCGGTTTGGGTGTATCCGTTGGTTCCATCGATACGCTGCATCTTGCGGGCAGTCCAATGACCACTAACAATCCAACCGACCTGCGTCTTAACGGTGATGGTTTCTTCCTGGTAACGCTTGGCGGAGAGCAAGAAGTTCCTTTCTTGACTCGTGCAGGAGATTTCCATGTCGATGCTAACCGTAACCTTGTAACTTCAGATGGTTTGTTCGTTGTGGATAGTGGTGGCGAGCCTATTACTCTGGATGATACAGTAGTTTCTTTCACCATTGGTCAAGATGGAATCATCAACCAAACGATGGATGATGGTACAACTGAAGCTGGTGCACAACTGGGGATTGGTAAAGTAACCAACCCGGAAGGTCTGGAAAAAATCGGTGGTAACTTGTACCGCATTACTGCAAATGCCAATGCTGATGGCGAATTCGAAATAGTAACTGCCAACAGCACCGAATTTGGAACAGGCGCGGTGATCGCTGGCCAACTGGAAATGTCCAATGTGGATTTGACGGGTGAATTTACAGAGATGATCGTCGCTCAACGTGGTTTCCAGGCGAACTCACGGATCATCACAACTTCCGATGAAGTGCTTCAGGAAGTTGTTAACCTGAAACGTTAATGGCTGATTAGCAATTTTTAATGCGTGGGGGAGCTTGCTCCTCCACATTGATCGAGAGGGGGCTTAGCATGATTTCGGTTACGCGGTTAAATGGTTCTCCCATGTGGTTAAATGCGCTGATGGTAGAGATTGTAGAAGAAACGCCGGATACGTATATTACTCTGGTAACTGGGAAGAGACTTATTGTCCTTGAAAAGGCTGATGAAGTCATTTCCAAAATCAAAGATTACAACCGTGAAATCGGGGTTCAGGCAGCCACTATTAAAGTGCAGCAAACGGAGGAATCCTGATGAAAAAGATGATGCCCTGGCTGGCAACGATATTGCTTGCCATAACACTCATTGTGGTGGTTGTGTTTGTATTTATGCAAGGACAGACGGGTAATAAAGCTGAAACAGATGTAGCTTCGGCTGCTGAAGCCAAAAAGATGACTGCTGATGAAATTGTCGAGGTTACTTCGGAGATTACCGACATTAAAACCAATTTGGCAGACACCAATCACATTGTACAAGTCAACCTGGCTTTTAAACTGACTGATGCTACAGCAAAAGAAGATTTCGAGAAAATCAAAGAAATTACCGTAAAACCAATCATTGTTCAGACATTTGCGGATGCACAGCCAGAAGAATTAAAAACAGCCAAGGGACGTTCTCAGTTTAATGAAAAACTGACAAAACTGATCAATGAAGCATTGCCTGAACCGAAGCTGAGCAGCACGAACTTTACTTATTTTTTGATGGCATCAATGTAATGAACAGAGCACGCTGTATAACGGTAAGGGGGTGAGAACATGGTGGATGTATTATCACAAAATGAGATTGATGCCCTATTAGCAGCACTTTCCTCAGGTGAGATGGATGCCGAGGAATTGAAAAAGGAAGAAACTCAGAAAAAAATTAGATCGTATGATTTTAAACGGGCTGTACGCTTTTCCAAAGATCATATTCGAAGTTTGACTCGAATTCACGAGAACTTTGCACGCTTTCTCACCACTTATTTTTCAGCCCAATTGCGGACATTCGTTCAGATTAATGTCGTTCAGGTCGAACAATTGCCTTATGATGAATTTATTCGTTCAATCCCTAAAATGACGATATTAAACATATTTGAAGCAGAACCGTTACAAGGACGAATGGTAATGGAAGTTCATCCTAATGTTGGTTATGCAATGTTGGATCGATTGCTGGGTGGTACAGGGAGTGCACCGACAAAAATAGCTTCAATGACTGAAATTGAAACGACCATTATGGAGCGAATCTTCAGCCGAGCATTCGAAAGTTTGCAGGAAGCTTGGAAGACGGTGCTGGATATATCGCCGAGAATGGAAGCACTGGAGACGAATCCACAGTTTATGCAGATCGTATCACCCAACGAAACAATTGCCCTGATCTCGCTGAGTACCAAAATCGGTGACACTACAGGCATGATCAATTTGTGTATCCCGCATGTCGTTCTTGAACCTATTATGTCCAGGCTGTCGACACATCAGTGGTTTGTTTCGGAGAAGAAAACAAGAGCACCGGAAGAATACGATGCCCTTAGAGAACGTGTGAACAAAGCCAAATTGCCAGTTGTTGCGGAACTGGGTGAATCCAGAATTTCGATCTCGGAATTCCTTGGCCTTTCGGTCGGCGATGTCATTACGTTGAACAAACCGGTTGAAGAGGGATTATCCATCAAAGTTGGCGACAGGTTGAAGTATATGGGCAGTCCGGGAACGATCAAAGACCGTGTGGCTGTGCAAATAGACAAGATTGTCACCGAAGGAGTTGAAGAATTTGACGAGTAAGGATTATTTGTCCCAGGAAGAAATCGATGCTTTGCTCCGGCAATCCGAATCGATGGGTAGCACGGAACCGGCTGAAAAAACAGTTGATGATTTTTTGACTGAACTGGAACAAGATGCACTGGGGGAGATCGGTAATATTACATTTGGTAGCGCCGCGACAGCATTGTCCACGCTATTGGGATTAAAAGTAGATATTACAACACCGAAGGTATCCATTATCAGCCGTTCACAATTCGAAGAAGCGTTTCCCAAGCCACATGTTGCTGTACATGTCAATTATGTGGATGGATTTGAAGGGATCAATTCACTAGTTATTAAGAAGCGCGATGCCCAAGTGATTGCTGACCTAATGCTCGGAGGCGAAGGAAATCCTGCCGATGAAGAGCTGAATGAAATCCATATTAGTGCAGTACAGGAAGCGATGAACCAAATGATGGGTTCATCAGCAACTTCCATGTCTACGATTTTCAATCGATTTGTGAATATCTCTCCGCCAGGCATTGATATTCTCAATATGGAAAGTGGCGAGGGTGTCAGCAGTCTGCCGCATGACGAAACGTTGATTCAAGTATCGTTTCGCCTCCTGATTGGTGATCTGATTGACTCCAATCTGATGCAGCTTTTGCCTGTTGATTTCGCCAAACATATGGTGGATATGTTGATTGGCGGTGCACAAGAATCAACAGCTAATGCACCAGTAACAACACCATCGCAAGCGGCACCAGCGGCGGCAGCTCCACCAGTGACGCCGGAGCAACCACCGGTTCAGCAACAAATGCCTCCACAGGCGGCTCAACCGCCTGCTCCAGACTATAATGGGTATGGACAAGCACCAATGGGTATGCCGCAAGGAATGCCACCACAACAGCCTTATGGGATGCCACCACAGCAACCATATGGTGCACCACAACACTACGGCGGTATGCCTAACAGGAATGTAAATGTACAACCCGTCCAGTTCGCCAATTTGCAAAACGGGGCTTACGGTCAGGTGGACGAAAATAATTTGAATTTATTGATGGACATTCCCCTTAAGGTCACCGTAGAATTAGGAAGGACCCAGAAGCAAATTAAGGATATATTGGAACTCTCACAAGGTTCAATTGTCGAGCTGGATAAACTGGCCGGCGAACCTGTCGATATTTTGGTCAATAACAAACTGATCGCTAAGGGAGAAGTCGTCGTTATCGATGAAAACTTTGGTGTTCGTGTTATAGATATCGTAAGCCAATGGGACCGAATTCAGAAATTACAATAAGCACAATTTAGGGAGGACTTGAATCAAGATGGCAAACCGAATTTTAGTCGTGGACGACGCTGCGTTTATGAGAATGATGATCCGGGACATTTTGTCCAAAAACGGATATGAGGTCGTTGGCGAGGCTCAGGATGGAGCACAAGCAATTGAGAAATTTAAGGAACTTCGTCCTGATCTGATCACGATGGATATTACCATGCCTGAGATGGATGGAATTGCAGCACTAAAAGAAATTAAGAAAATCGATGCGAACGCTAAAGTCATTATGTGTTCAGCTATGGGACAACAAGCGATGGTAATTGATGCGATTCAGGCTGGTGCCAAAGATTTCATCGTTAAGCCATTCCAGTCTGACCGAGTCATCGAAGCTATCAGCAAAACACTGGGAGTCTAAGAAACATGATGATGGCGCAGGGTGATACTCCTGGAGGAGCTGACATTGGGACCAACTATTATTTTCAGCTAGTATGGGTGATTGTCGTCCTGGCCGTCATCCTGGTCCTTATCGTCTACCTGCTCCGCTTTTTGAACAAACGGAATCAACAATGGTTCCGAAGTGGTACAGTCCGTATTTTGGGTGGTGTGGGGCTGGGGCCTAACAAGTCACTCCAGATCATAGAAATTGGTGGCAATGTCTACCTGGTCGGTGTTGGCGAGAATATACAATTGCTAGACAAAATTTCAGATCTGGAAGAGGCACAGAGAATCGTTGATTCATTTGAGAGAGAAGCTTCTTCACAACAAGGAAGCCTTTCACCATTAATCAACAAGTTGGCATCCCGCTTGCGTAAGAAAGAACCACCAAGGGAGATGGAACTTGAGGATACGACCTCTTTTCACGAGTTATTCGAGTCGAAACTCCGGCAGATGCCTAACCGAAAAGAAAAGATGGAAAAGCTCCTGGAAGAAGACAATACTACAGATCGGTCGAGGGATTCATGAAGAAAAAGATTTGGCTAGCATGTTGTTTGATGGGGCTTATCAGCCTGGCATCTGTGACGGTTGCCTTTGCCGAACCGATACCGAACATCGATATCCAAATCGGAAGCGGAGATGGGGGAACACCAAGTACGAGTTCTCTTTCCATTATTCTGTTAATTACGGTGTTAAGTATAGCACCCGCAATACTGGTGTTAATGACCAGCTTCACCCGAATTGTTATCGTTCTCGGTTTTATACGGACATCCTTGGGGACGCAACAAATGCCGCCCAATCAGGTGCTTGTCGGTTTAGCGCTCTTCCTGACACTGTTTATCATGTCACCGACGCTGTCTTCTATTAATCAGGTAGCTCTTCAACCTTATCTCAAAGGAGACATTACGCAAACGGAAGCGCTTGAAAAGGCTCAAGATCCCATAAAGAAATTCATGTTCTCCCACACGAGGGAGAAAGATCTACTGCTTTTTATGAAATATAATCAGACCGAACAACCAAAAACGTATCAAGATATACCGATCACTGTCATGGTGCCAGCGTATGCAATCAGTGAATTAAAGACAGCATTCCAGATGGGATTTATGATTTTCATTCCTTTTCTAGTCATAGACATTGTGGTTGCAAGTACACTAATGGCTATGGGGATGATGATGCTCCCACCGGTCATGATCTCGTTACCTTTTAAGATATTGCTATTTGTCCTTGTGGACGGTTGGTATCTTGTAGTGAAGTCACTGCTGCTGAGCTTTAACACATGAGCAGGAAAGTTGAAGGAGGACGGTCATGACTTCAGAATTTGTTATAGGTCTGGCCGGGAAAGCAGTATACACGTCTCTGCTGGCCAGTGCACCCATGCTTATACTTGCTCTAGTTGTGGGTCTCATTATCAGTGTATTTCAAGCAACGACCCAAATTCAGGAGCAGACATTAGCTTTTGTACCGAAAATTATTGCCGTGCTTCTCGCAGTGCTCTTATTCGGACCTTGGATCTTAAATATTTTGGTGGACTTCACGTATAACATTCTCGATAATTTATACAGATATATAGGGTAGGCTTTCGCAGATGGAGACATTGTTGCAAAGTTTTCCTGTCGCTCTGCTTATGTTTTGTCGAATTGCATCATTTTTTGTAACTGCTCCAGTGTTCTCAGCTCGAAATGTGCCGAATTCCATCAAGGTTGGTCTCTCGGCATTTGTGACATTAACGGTTTATGTGGTTTATGGCATGAATCAGGAAGTGCCTACTGATCTGAGTTACATTCTATTGATTATCCGGGAGATTTTAATAGGATTGCTACTAGGTTTTGTAGCTTATCTAATTATGACAGCTGTTCAGACGGCGGGAACATTCATTGACCTTCAGATTGGCTTTGGTATGGCGAATGTATTTGATCCGATGACTGGTGCTTCTGCACCGCTGACGGGTAATTTCAAATATGCTTTTGCTATGCTGCTCTTTCTGACGATGAATGGACACCACTACCTTCTGGACGCCATTGTGTACAGCTATCGCTGGATACCTCTATCCAATGCCTTTTTCATACGATTGGCCGACGGGAGTATTGCTGAGTTTCTCGTTCATACGCTAGGTGAGGCCTTTATGCTT
>Ga0209463_1001436_pt1 | contig 14621 bp, 14 predicted proteins | sample AgamicMgSfrz_FD_187169 | JGI IMG/M metagenome (GOLD analysis project Ga0209463, IMG submission 187169) | Agave microbial communities from Guanajuato, Mexico - Mg.Sf.rz (SPAdes) (version 2) | ecosystem: Host-associated > Plants > Phyllosphere > Phylloplane/Leaf | place: Guanajuato, Mexico... | reverse complement strand
CCGACTCTTCCCATATATTCAAAATTGTATCATAATCTTTCTGATTTGCTTTTCTATATATCATTAATATCTCTCCTTTAGTTTTAAATTATCAACTCCTTCCCAATAAGTATTTTATGATTTTCATATTATATAACCACGAACTTAAAATGTTCATTAATAAAACCTCCAAATAAACATTTAGATAATTTGATTATACTATCAAATCTTTATTATTACTTTACAGTATTTTTTCATTTTAGGAGGTATTTTGTTTTTTTAACTTGATAGCGATGTGGTGCTACCCCTTATAGAACTATTTTTCTGTGGCAAAATAAAACAGGGCTATGGTAGGAAAAGCGATTCCTATCCATAATGTTAGACTCCATCCGCCTAAGGCGTATGCCCATCCACCAATAAAGGACCCAACAGCACCTCCTAAAAAGAAAATAGCCATAAATAACCCATTTAATCGACTACGTATTTCTGGCCCAAATGAGAAAATTAAACGTTGACTAAGCACAAGGTTTGCAGATACTCCCATGTCCAACAGAATTGCAGCAATTACTAAAACAACTATTCCAATAGGCGAACTACTCTGAATAATAAGTGGTAGTAATAAAGAAATAATAACAACAGTGAGAGCTATCCCAGTGGCGGGCCGTGTCCAGCCAAGATCGGCTAGACGACCACCTATTGGAGCAGCTATTGTACCTGTAATTCCGACAAGTGCATATAATGCGATGGTAGTTTGAGAAAAATGAAAAGCAGGACTAGACAATAATAATGGAACAGTGGTCCAGAATAAGCTGAAAGCCCCAAATACACAAGCATGGTAAATTGCACGACGGCGTAAAATTGGAGTAGTTCGTAGTAGTTGCCACATTGAACTAAGTAAGGCGGTATAATTTGTTTTTGCAGTTGGTTTCCTAGCAGGGAGTACTTTCGATAATACAAACACTAAGACAATAATTACAGTAGCAGATAAAGCAAATATTGCATTCCACCCCCAAATATCAGCTACTAGACTAGATATCGGACGCGCAAGCATAATACCTAATAACAGGCCACTCATTACATTACCAACTACACGACCGCGTGCATCTTCCGATGAAAGATATGATACAAAAGGTACGAGCACTTGCGCTGCGACCGACCCCAATCCGATAAAGAATGAAGCTACTAACAACAAGATTGCGCTCTTTACAAAAACTGTGGCAGTTAAAGCAACTGCACTTAGAAATAACAATATAATTATCAATTTTCTATTCTCCACAATATCCCCTAAAGGTACAAGAAATAGTAGGCCAACAACATATCCAATCTGAGTTAGTGTTACAATTAATCCAGCGCTACTATTAGAAAACCCAATTACATTACTAATTACCCCAATTAAAGGCTGGGCATAATAAAGATTAGCCACAATGATACCACATGCAGTTGCTAGAAGAATGATTAAACCCGATGAAATCTCTTTATCAATTTCTTTATTTTTAAAATTAGACATATCTATTTCCTCCCATACTTTTATTTCAAAATTACTGAATCGCCTTATCAAGAACTACTTCACTACCATTGTTCATTGTTCTAAATTGAGCCTAAACTACTTTCCGTTCTTCTTTCAAAAGATTCAATTTCCCCAATCTCTTATTCCCCTTTTCTAAATATTTTTTAGTAATCACTTTGTAAATTTGGAAACCTATTTAAAGCCCTTACAATTATAAGATGCTAGGTAATTAATAAACTGAACGTTTAGTTTATTAATTACCTAAAATATATACTAAACGTTCAGTTTTGTAAATAGGCCATTTGATTATTCCTTCATATTAAGTATACTAAACGTATAGTTTATGTTCTTGAAAGGAATGATTAATGTGCAAGGTAAAAGAGGTCGACCACGTAATATCGAAACCCAAAAGGCTATCCTTTCTGCATCCTATGAGTTATTACTGGAAAGTGGCTTTAAAGCAGTCACAGTTGATAAAATTGCAGACCGTGCTAAAGTTAGTAAAGCTACGATTTATAAATGGTGGCCAAATAAGGCTGCTGTGATAATGGATGGTTTTCTTTCTGCTGCTGCTGCTAGATTACCTGTACCTGATACAGGTTCAGCATTGACTGATATCTTAACTCACGCCACAAGTTTAGCCAGTTTTTTAATAAGTCGAGAAGGCACTATTATTACTGAATTAGTTGGCGAAGGGCAATTTGATTCGAAACTAGCAGAAGAATATCGTGCTCGATATTTCCAACCACGTCGCCTGCAAGCAAAGCAACTTCTGGAGAAGGGAATTAAAAGAGGAGAATTAAAAGAAAACCTCGATGTTGATTTAAGCATCGATCTCATTTACGGACCAATTTTCTATCGGTTACTAGTAACCGGTGAAAAATTGGATGATTCCTATGTGCATGACTTGGTAATAAATGCATTCGAAGGAATACGCTTGAATTGATTAATATTAAAATAAAGATATAGAACTCCCTCATATACGAATGCAATTTAAAATAACTTAATAAATAAAGTGTTTCATATTTTTAAACTGATGTATATGGAGTGATCTCCCAATACATCAGTTTAAAAATTAAGAAGAAAATTACTCTAAAAGCAACATCATGTAAATAATTTTTGTTATAGGGGTGATATAATATCTTAACTTGATGGGCATGGGTTGGTACCCTTAATAAGAGAAGATAATGTGCTCATTGCCCTTGATTGGGTATTTAAAAAAGTAGCATGTTTGTCCCAATCGAATTGAATTTTTCATTCTTCTTCGAATCCACTCTCAGTAACTTTATTCTTACGTAGTTCTTTCGTCGTATCTTCTTGATATTTAACGAACATTAATTGCTGTGCCCTGATAATAGCCGTATATTGAATCGTTATGTTTTCCCATAATATATCAATCGGATTCTTATCCATGATCTCAGCAGCTAAATCAGCTACATCTTCTGGAAAATATTTATGGAAGAAACCATGTGTTACAGCATTGTATGTAAAACTATAGCCTTCTCTAATTTCTGTGGCTCAATGTGTTGTTTAACTAATTCCACCCCCAATAACTTTGTTGATTAAATGACCGACAACAACTGTTTGTTCTTGTTTATTTAGTTTCATCTTTATTTCACCTGCACTTCTAGAAAATTCACATGAGTCTTTAAATTTCCTACTTCACGCGATAAATTATTGATCTGGTCTTGTTGTTCCGCAACTGTTTTAATTAGCGCATCAATTCTTTCCACTAATACCGCACATTGATTCTCCATTCTTCAGCCTCCTCCGAAATTACTCTAATTTAGTATTGAAATTCTCTAAAACTCGATGTATTATATTTTTGTGTTTTTCTCAGTTCCCAAGCCGAGAATACATCATCACTTCTGAAAGGACCCGAACTCCAGCGGGTTCTTTTTATTTACTTGAACTCATTTTCGAATTATTGTATTATATTTTCGGGTCTTGCTCCATAAATCATTATCAGGAGAATCTGCAGGTTTGCAGGTTCTCTTTGTAAAATAAAAAACATCCATTATATGAACACTTCATGTTATTATGATTAAATTGTTTTAATTCAGTTTGATATGCAGGTGAAACGAATGGAAAATAAAGAACATGAACCAAAATACGATTTAAGCAAAATATACACATACGAAGAGCATCCTGATAAAATCAGTGGTCGCTGTGATAATTGCGGTAATTCCGCATTCAAAAGTTCCATTAAAAATTTCATCTTCTTAAGAGAATGCCGTCATTGTGGCATGAAGAAAATCATCTAGCCTCGGATAGGGCTTTTTTCTTTATAAAATAAAAAAGCAGCTGTTAGGCTACTTAAAGTTCAGCTTATCACCAAATAAAATGATATATATATTCTCCCGTTATACTTTCATCAACTCCTGCAACTCTAGCAAATCTCACTATGTCCGCCCCATGAATGAAATACATTGTTAGCATGACTGGCACCCGCGACCACATAACACGATAAAGCTCATTCACTCTTTGCCTAGTCGTAACAATTAAATCATTTGCAGGTCCATTAATCCATGCAGTTGTCCTTACTGAAGTAAACGGAAGATCTATCCCATTAACAACTATTCTCGCCATACTTTGCGTAATATCCACATCGATCCCCCTCATTCCAAGAATCAAATCTGTTTCCCATATTTACATAAGTATTCTTAGCTATAAGAAATGTTTAAAGTGAATTCTTTATAAAATAAAAAGTAGCGGATTTTTCACTTCGATTAATCCACTTTAATTCAACATACACTTCATAATAAATTAATAAAAATGTAAACACAGGTAAATAGAGAAGAATGCTATATTCTTCTCTATTTATCTATTCTTATAAATTCCATAAATTATTATAGTATAAATATTGATTTCAAGTTGATTAATTAAAATGCCATGTCCACCTCTTTTTTATTTAACAAAAAAAGAACCCGCTGGAGTTCGGGTCCTTTCAGAAGTGATGATGTTTTCTCAGCTTAGGAACTGAGAAAATACAAAAATATAATACATCGAGATTTAAAGAATTTCAATACCTAAATTAAAAATTACCATGGGATGGATAAACATGGATAGGTAACCAATCCAATGCTTTTTTTATTTCGCATAGGAAAAAGGAATCTGTAATGAATCCGTTTCACAATGCTACCTTATACTTATTGACTTTCCGCTTAACATCCATAAAAGCTAGTAATGCTGCAATAGTGCAAAAACATTTAAACCAAAGGACCCCGGAAGAAGGTTGTACGTTTATAAACTCTTTGTTCTCTTGATTTATTAAATGCGCAAAGCAATGTTATTGCATTATAAATGGTGGAAACCGTTGGTGGTCCAAATGTTTTCACCAATCCCTGAACCCCTATAAGAAGTACTTATAATAATAACAAATATTAATGATAATCCCTATTATTGAAAGTAGTGTACTTCCAAGACTAAATGGAGTGAATTTTGCCTGATACACTTTAACTTCACCTAGATCTACGTTTCCACTAAAATGCTTGTCAGTAACTCTAGCAATATTTTGTTGATAATTAACGAAATAAGGCACTAACCAAATATAGGATAATAGAACACAACTTCCAATAAATAATGCATCAATAAACGAAACCTTCCAATTTAATGAAATAATGAATAAAGCAACGATTTCTATTAACATAACAAATATCATTATTATGATATTTCTGATTTTTTTAGAAATCCTATTAAATAAATTATTATTAAGAAAAGTTTCTATTTTTGTTGATGCAATGCTAAGCCACAAAATCAGTCCGATTAAAATAACATTCACCAAAATCTTAAATACAGCAAAAATAAAAAAATACATAATTCCCCCCTAATATCCCTTGGTTAATTGTATGAGAGATTCTGTAAAGATGCGTGTAAAACTAGATTATAATGATAATATATTAATTCCAGGGAATTATATAATAATGTATATATTTAGGTTAACTAAAATTATTAATTAAGTTAAGGTGACTACACTAGATTTATTAATGATATAAGATATTGTTTCCCAAAATTCCTTTTCTAATAAATATATATTTTCTAAACATTTTTGGATCTCAGTTAGAATTTTTCTATCTTTATTTCGACCTGCAGAAAAGAACTTTCTCCCCAATAGTTTATACAATTTATGAATTTCTTCCATTTTACTAATACACGAATACTGTTCAATCTCTTGTATATAAGAAGAGGCTTCTATTAAAAAATCAGTATATAACTTCCTGAATCCACTTCCCCCACTTCCTATTTTTTCAATCATCATATAAGTATGGATACAACATTCTTCCCACTCTGGTAATTGAGTCCAATAAGGTACTTCTGCTGCTAATTTTTTGATATTTAGAATACCATAATTATCATTTTTATCTTGAAGCATATCGCTAGCATTTTTTCGCATGCCTTTTAAAATCGCTTCACGAATGTCTTCAATAATAAAAGGATGAACAGGAGCCCAAACATTTTTACGATCATATGGTACTTTCGCCTGACCAGCAGTCTTTTTTAAATCTGCTAGATTTAATGAAAAATACTCACTAGATATAAAATCAGATACTACGAAGGTTTTCTTTGTTATATCAAATCCCACAATTGTAAACGTATGTCCAGCAACATTTCTCCCTCCTGCAGTTCCGTAAAAATCTAAATATCCCGTTTCTGAAATCACTAATATAGGGATATCATTTTCTAGAAAATTAATTATTTTGTCTACATCCAATACTTCATTGCTATACCATTTAAAACTATGATTAATTGCATTAAAAAAATTATTTTCAAAATAAGGCGTGCGAGTAATTAATAATCTGGGATAGTTATTTGCAAAACTAAAATAGCTAAAAAACAATCCACTCCCAATCCCAAATATCATAGCCTCACTTAAAGGATTCTTATAATACATCGTGATTTCTCGAATAGCAGTGGAAGAACAATGTTTTCCCACTAAAGAAGGAAAATTAGAAATTATATGCTTGCTCACTTAAACTCCTCCTGTATAAAAAGTTTTTCTTGTTCTAGACTAATGATATTATCCTGTAGTGTTGGACTTGCAAAATGATCTACAATAATAATTGTGATATGTTCCTTCAAACTGTTCATTATATTTTTTATTTCATATCTAATTTCAGAATCTAAATTAGAAAAAGCTTCATCTAATATTAATATTTCAGGATAATTCTTTAAACTGCTAATAATAGATAATAATTGTCTTTTCCCACCAGATAACTCCGAGATTGGTTTGTCAGGCTCTAATAAAGCTACAAGAACTTTCACATAGTTATCAATCATTAATTTTTTCACAGGGTCTATGAATTTGTCACGATTATATTCTTCAATTAAATTTAGCTGATCAATGACATTGTCTGTGACAAATTCAGGTTCTTGGAATGCGACACATAAATTGTTTCTTAGCATTTCAATATCATATTTTGTTATTTCATGGTTATCTAAGTAGATTCCACTAGATTTTATAAATTGAATCAAGGATAAAATTAAAGTCGTTTTTCCTGATGCATTTCTTCCTATTAAATAATTAATTTTACCCCGTACAATCTCTCCGGTAAGATTATTAACAATATTTTTATTCTCTATCTTTACTTGCGCATTTTCAAAAGATAGTTTTCCTTGGTTAATTTCTTCTACTTTTACATGAATATTTTCTTCCAGGTCCAAACATAGTAATCCATGCACCCTTTTTATAGAAATTAAACTAATTTTAAAATCAATAAATAGTGACATGATTTTCTGAATAGGAGAGAAAAAATTCATGGTATAAATTAAAAATGCTGACAGAGCACCAATACTTAGAGTCTTATTTTTCACCTCTAAAAATCCAACTATTGCAATTGAACCAATTAATAAACAAAAAAGAATTGTCATGGTAATATTCATAACTGCAACTAATCTTACATTTTTTGATTGTGCTTGAGAAATTTTTTCAATTCTTTCATTATACTGCTTATCAAAACCATTTTTTCTCGCAAATATTTTATAACTTTTAAAATTCCTCTGAATTTTTTCTATTACATTAGATAAATAGTCACGGTGATCTATAAGCTGCATATTGATTAAATTAAGTTTGCTATTAAATATATAAAAAACGCCATAATAGATTGGTAAAATAAACAGAATAATCAAAGTTAATTTCAAATTAAGGGTTATTAAAATACAGAAAGTACTTATAAATACAAAAAACTGAATTACCAAGTTAAATATTATAGAATTAAGAATCCCTTGGCACTGCGGAACGTCATATGTAATAATCTGTGTTAGATTTTTATTTTCAAGATTGATAAAACTAAAATAATTGGATTTTTTTAATGTTTCATTTATATGCTTCCTTAATACTAAATTACTGTGTATTACTATTTGATTATCTAAAATTAGAGCATAGTATTTTATTATTAATTGAACAATTATGAAGGAAATGAACATCCAACCATATGTTATTGAAAATTCGTACAAATTATTAATCGTGATATTATCAATAATATACTTTAAGAGAAGTGGGAAAGCAATTTCATATACAGCTAGAAAACTGGAAAATAAAAACAATATAATTAGTTTATATTTTTGCATCTCATACAAATTTATAAGAAATTTTAATAACACTTTATTATTCACTTTCTATTTCCTCATTTTCATAATATATATCGTTGAATTCTGTATCCATAATTATTGGAGTAGGATACTTTATTCCTCCAAAAATGTGCGAAAGTAACACAAATTCATTTTCTCCATCAATTTCTAAAAAATCATTTACTTTATTTTCATATACACCGAAAACGGCTCTAATACCTAATTGTTGTGCACTACTTAATAGATAAAGATTTTGGGAAAGGTGTCCCATATCTAAATGTATTAATTTATATCCTCTATCTTCATATTTACTACTTGTTTGATCAAGATTTGCAACATGAAACATAATAAAAGAAGATGAATGAATATGAGTATTATCAACATATAAATCACTAATAGTATTTCTAAAGTCTCCTTTTCGTATCATTTCTAAAGTGTTCTGATCCCTATTATAATAATATATACCTTGTTCTAATTCTTCGACATTAAAAATTGCTATATAAACACTTATAGGATACTTTGCCCCTGCAGATGGGGTCGCACTATGTGATTTATTAACATACCCATATGAAAAATGAAGCAAGTTCGAAAGCGTTTTAAAACGAATTCTAGTACGAATTTCTAATTCTTCAACGGATTTTCTATTATTAATAACTTGATAAAATTCTTGACTAATCATAGATTTATCTAAACGAAGAGGTATGCTTTTAATACAATAATGTTTCTTTTTTATTTCCATAAAATAGTTAGATTTTAAATTCTTTGGAATCTCAAACGATCGTACGGGTGATATCCTAGTATTACAATCATACATTCTAGATAATACATATTTCTTTGTGTGATCTTCAAATTTTTTCATAACTTTTACCTCCTTTTTTATACATTCTTTATGGAAATGGATGTGGATTCTTATTAAAGGTTTTTGCTGGAGTATACCCCATATTTTTCGGTGCATCTAACAATCTATTACAACTTAGCATAGGTAAAGTTATTTCTAAAAAGGCCAACTCTGGCATTAATACTCTATATACATATAAGCCTAAAGAGCTTATATCTTCTGTGGTTAAATCATATGTATAGAGATTTAAATCCATGGCATTAAGCTTTACTTTTAGTTCTTCAAAATTGTTAATCTCGGAGTAATGACTAAATGGTTTTGGAGAACTGGAAGTCAAAAAATCAAAAGCATCTTTATCATTCCCTGATGCATAATAGAGCATATGATCCTTGATACTTTTTATACTTTGGGTATTTTTAATATCTACTGCCTCTGCTATTTCATTGTTCGGGTTAACTAATAAATTCAGACTAGCCAAAGTTTCCATTAAAGCCCCTTTCAGTGCTGTAAGAGGATTATAATGCGCTTTTGCACCTACTTGTATATAAGGATAATTATTATAAAGGTTCCTTACCATGACAAAGCATGTAGGTATCTTAATATCCGTTGTTATATCGAAAAATAGAACTTCAAACCCCTTTTCACCTGCAACTTTCAAGTAATACTGTACCATTTCATCTGGAACAGTCTCAGGATCTATTAATGGAACGGATAACTGATTTAACCATGTAATCATAATCGCGTCCCTTTCAATACATTCTAGTGCAGCGTTTTCTATTGCTTGCAATCTTGAAGAACCTGTTGCTAAACCAGTAGAAATTGAATCCCTTATTTGTGGAAGTAAGAACTCTTCCTCAACATCAAAGTATATTGTATTAGCAGGAACTAATATATTTTTTTTATGAATTTCATCTTTTGCTTGTACCCAGTTAAATGTCGTATCGCCATCAATTCCTTTGCTAATACCATATATTTCTTGATGTTGTTCCCTCAAAGGCTGAGTAATTGATAATGGATTTAAGGCATGAACGTTTTCTTTCACTAGGGAATTAAATGAGCAGTTGATTAAATTTTCTGTATTTATATAACATGAACAATAACGCTCAAGAATTTCTCCAACAGCCGATATTAATGCTGATTCAGCAGAATCATAGCTATATCCTAGACCACCATAATCACCACGAATTTTAACACCATAATTAACATCAACTAATTCATTTCTAAATGTAAAATATAGATGCATTGGAAAAGGAAGTTTAAAATCCAGTTCATTCTTTACATGATGTATAATCCCAGTATTCTTATTTATAATATTTTCTAAGGCATTCTGTATCCCCATATTTTTCTACTCCTAACTGTTCAATACAAAATCTTTAATTATATTTTTATTTGTACCTGCACATTTAGAACATCCTGGAACTTTTAATACAGGATTTAAATTCGAACTTAAATTAAATACATTGTAAGTGAACTCTTTTCCAATTATTTCGCAAGGCATATAATTAGAGAAATATTTCATAATAAAACTAAGTATATGAAAACTAAACATCTCAATTGTCCCAGGAATTAAACTAATATGTGTCTCATTCCATTCACTATTATATTTCTTAAGATATTTATAGCTCAAATAAGAGTTTTCACAATTAGAAATTTTCCTACTTAAAAAACAGTTATAACAACTAGTTTCCTTAGGGATAAATATTGGTCCAATGCTAAATTCTTGCTCTTGGACTAAAGATCTTAAAAATGGTATTTTGTAAATATTAGAAATCTCATTAACTTCACTAAATAAATCCTCATTTTCAAAAAAATCAACTGCTATGATAAGATCAGCACTTTGAATTTGATTCATCTCTAAAAAGGTAAATTTAATACCTAAAGCTTTCTTCACATACTCCTGTAATTCTTCATTTCCCATTAATATTACCTTTTTAGCATAAGTATCTTCAATATCTCCAAAAGCACTGGATATTGAACCTGTTAAATTTGAGATGAATTTTTCATATCTTTGCAATTCTTTATCTACAAATTTATATTTTTCAAGCATATCGTAATTCTTTACAATGTTATTTTCGCTTAGCAAATTAATTATGTCGCAAAGATACTCTATAGGTAATTCTAATTCTGCTGCCAATTGTTCCGTACTTAATTCACCTGTTAGTAATGGAATTAAAACGAGTATATCCTCAACGGAATCCCCATTAAGGTTTAAATACGTATCTCTATTAAAAAAAACTATACCTCCATCCTCATTTTTCACAAAACAATAGCTATCTAGTATAGGTTTATAATTCAGAATTGTTTTTTTCATTTTTTTCCTCCTTGTATTGATTATCAGAGATGTATTCTTGCTAATCTAAAAGAAATTTACAGAAAAAAAGGAGGAAAATCCTCCTTTTTAGATAATCAACCTGAGCATTTTTTCCATATTCCGTCACCAACCTTTCCTGGTTTAGGACCTAAACAAGAAGTTGAACCACCACAACCTGCTCCAGCACAACCAGAATCAGGTTCTTTAGCATAATTAATTTTTCCCGACTCAGTTAATTTAATATCTAAAGTTTTTTTCTGTTCCATAAGTATTGCCTCCTTTCTTTCACTTGATTTGCCTTGGCAATTTCAAATATAGAATAATTTAGGAGATAATGCAATATGAAAATATAAAATTTTCTTTCTATTAGAATTTTCTGAAACAACCGTTGACATACAAAAAATAATATAATACAATTTAAAATATTTAATGGTTATTTTTGAGGGAATATGTATTTTATGGATAGTCAATCAATATGTTTTTCAATTAGAATTATTCTTACCCCTTGATTTGCATTGCCTATTACATACTATATGAATAATTTAATTTACACCAAAGTAAGATTGAATAGAGGAAATGTATTTTTGAATATCACGATTTAATATGTTTGCGCTATATTTAACATTAGGTATGGAGGGAATATATATGGTTTTTAGAAACCAGATTACTTGGTTACAAGCGCTTATTGTAATATTTGTTTCAACTTTTATAACTATTTCCATTACATTGGTACGGGATTTAGGGAATGAAAACATAATAAAATGGTATAATTTCGATATTATATTATATTCCTGTATAGTAGCATTTTTATTCTTATATAAGGTATCATATTGCTACTTACGGGATGAGTGGGATGTATTTGCTCTTTTGAGATGGAGGAGTTATGTTTTATTTATATTAGCAATTACCCTACAATTTTTAATTTCCAATTGGTTATTAAATATCCCTCTTCTTAGTACTTGGGATTTACTCACTAGCCCAACAGCTTATTATTTGGATGCAACAGGGGCGCAAAAAGTCTCATTTATTATAGGAATGACTCTTTTAGCTGCAATAGCTGAAGAAGCTATATTTAGAGGTATTATCTTAAAGAAACTACTAACAAGATTTAATCTTTTTATTAGTGTTTGTCTATCATCTTTGTTCTTTTCAATTGTACATCTTCCTTCCACCTTTACTGATGCATTCCTATCTTTTCTGCTTGGGGTTCTAACTGCATCCTTATATCGTCTTACTAGATCACTTTCTATATCAATTATTTTTCATAGCACATGGAATTTATTTATCATCTTTTACAGTAACTATTTATAAATAATGGGCATGTGGTACTATCTCTAAGAACAACAATTAATTCCAATCATTGTTCTTAGAGAATAGGCCATTGATTGCTTTAACTGTTAAATTCCAATTCACCCCTTGCTTCTCCTCAGGTTTATGGTATTTTTATTTTCCCTTCTTCAATCAATTCACCCATTAATCCATTATTTGAAAAAAATTCATGAACCCTTACATGTGTAAAATCTACAATAATAGTAAACTTATATTTGATGAACTAGAACTACATGACTATTACGATACTTTCATACTATTCCTAGCTCTAAAACATCGCTATGTAGATAGTAATCCATTTTCAATTGGAATTTTCTCTAACAAACCTGATAAATCATATATTTAACATTTTCTGGAATCAAGTGCATGAAAAAAAAGAAAATTGGCAGGTATTAGATTTATTTAATAATAATATGAAAAACTTTAAAATATTATTAAAAAAACAGAAAAGTATACAGTAAGTATGAAGAAGTTAGATATAAACGGATTTTTAAATTTCTATACTGACAATACAAATATGAAGCGTTTTTTATTTGTTTAGAACCCTTATAGCAAAACGGGTTCTTTTTATTTATAAAATATGTTTCAAATAAATACTAAAGTTAAAAAATTTGATTTAATTATTATTCACAGCTCAAACTTACAATTCATCATAAAATAATTATATATATCAAAAGGTACACCTATAGATATAGTATATTCTTTGCAGCTTAAATTACTTCAAAAGGTATCAAAATGTACTTAAGACATACTTCATAAGTACACACACTTTTTGAGATGTGTTTGTTGAATGATTTTATGCTTATTGGAGGAGGATAGTGTCCCTATCAGTTGGATACACCACAGAGAATCCCCTTGTTGTGCTGTTTATTGTTTTTAATATTTAATCTGGTACATGAAATTTTAAGATTAATTCATTCCTTTGTTTTTCTTTTAAAATTCTTATAGCATTCTATATGAATTTTATGGTATTATATAGATAGAAAATTTGTTTCCATTGTTTATACTCTATTGTACGTAGCGTGAAGGACAAACCTTACGCCCTGTTAACTCGGGCGAGGTTTGTCCTTTTTTTTACTTTAAGGAGGAATTTACTATGAAAAAAGTCTACAAAATTGGAGCAATTGTTACTACTTTGTGTGTTGCTTGTATTGCAATCTTTACTTTAACTAAGAATGAATCAGTCAATACAGAAACTATAACACCAGAAAAAACAATTGTATCTGCTGCAGATGTAAAAGGATCACCTGAAAATATAAAAGATATTTCAAAAGAAGAATTACAGCAAAAAGTACAATCCCATGAAGAGTTCATTGCGTATTACTATCAACCAACCTGTCATTTTTGTAAAAAAGCTGCTCCAGATATCAATAGTATGTCAAAAAAGCACGATAGAACTATCTATCGTATTGATATTTCTACACCAGAAAATCAAAATGCCTTTCAAGAGTTCGACATTCCAGGTACTCCAGTTGTTGTAGCTTATAACAGAGGGGAAGAAGTTGAACGTCTAGAAGGGGCCGTGTCAGCTGCTACATATAATGGATTCTTTGCAAGACGTAATTCGAGCGCTAGCTAGTATAGTGCTCGTTTTTCTTTGTACGAAAGGAGAATTAACATGCAACAAAACGCCCGTATTCATTCTTTAGACATAATAAGAGGTATAGCCATACCATGTATCCTTTTTGCTAATCTACCCACTATGACGGGACTAGATCCCTTTAATCAAGCGGGTTATATTGGTACAGATAAAGTGATTCGTTTTTTAGTAGATTTGTTTATACAGGCAAAGTTCTATACTATTTTCGCATTCTTATTTGGAGTAGGATTTTACATCTTTATGAAAAATACAGAAGCAAAAGGATATCCCATGTATAGGCTATTTATAAGGAGACTGTGTATCTTACTAGTCTTCGGTTTACTCCACTTCACCTTTCTATGGTATGGAGATATTCTACATGCGTATGCTATAGCCGGATTTATTCTATTGTTCTTTTATAAGCGATCTACTAAGCTTATTTTTATAGCTGGTTGTAGTTTCCTAACGGTTAGTTATGTATTACATGTTATTGTATTTTTACGAGCAAGTT
>Ga0209463_1001434_pt1 | contig 14627 bp, 19 predicted proteins | sample AgamicMgSfrz_FD_187169 | JGI IMG/M metagenome (GOLD analysis project Ga0209463, IMG submission 187169) | Agave microbial communities from Guanajuato, Mexico - Mg.Sf.rz (SPAdes) (version 2) | ecosystem: Host-associated > Plants > Phyllosphere > Phylloplane/Leaf | place: Guanajuato, Mexico... | reverse complement strand
GGTTATTATGCCGTTGGAACTTTATACTTAACAATGTCTGCTTTTGTGCTTCAAAAAACCATTCGTGATAACGAAGAAGATACGGCGCACGAACGCAAATATGACAAAGCAGAAGAAGAATTGTAGGGTTGAGCGTTGGTATTATAAGGTTTTACTTTATTTACCTGCGAAATTAATCCTGTTAAATCTTTGATGATAAAAACACGACATAAAACAAGGCAACTTCCGTCATGTATTAAAAATGATACGTGAGGAGGTTGCTTTTTCTTTTGCGCAAAAAACGAAAATTAAGAAGAAATAAATTGGGTAATTCTTTAGTTACTATTGAAGATGCTAAACAAGTTGTTATTAAAATAAAAGCCCTAGAAGGAATGTCTAAAATAACAATCCAGTTGTACGATTTAGTTTTTAGTGATTTAAAGCTTTATTTCGGAGGAAATAAAATGTTACACGAAATAGATGTAAATGAGGCGAGAGAGTTTTTAAGTTGGCAGTTAAACGAAAAAATCCTCCATGAAAATAGTAATATACGACAAATCAGTACTAAAGGCTTGAAGCCTTCTTCCGCAAATACTTATCTAATAAAGTTACGTTCTGCATTCAGCTTGCTTATTAAAGAGGGGTTCTTGACTAAAAATGTGTTTCAAGAGATAAAAAATATTAAGTTTCCTCAAAAAAAGGTGAAAACATTAACGGGAGAAGAGATAAAACAAATATTAAACTCGTTTAATAAAGACTACTACAGTCAATTTCGTTCATACGTCGCTTTACATACGTTGTTGGACTCAATGGGGCGTGTAAACGAAGTTTTACATTTAAGAGAAGAAGACATCGATTTTGAGAGACGTTCTATTACGTTTCAAAATACGAAAAGCAATAAGTTTCGCATCGTTCCTATCTCTAGAAAAACGGTAAAGTTGTTACAAGAATTAATTGTAGAGAATAACGAAACATTCGAATCTGAGTATATTTTTCTTACAAATCACGGTAAGAGATTGTGCGCAGATACTTTTAGAACCCACGTGAACCGTATTTTAAAAGAAAATAATATAGAAAAGCAGTTTCATCCGCACCTATTGCGTCATACAGCCAGTGAGATGTTTCTTCGCCAGTCGGGGAATATACGAGTTCTACAACAGATTCTGGGACATGCAGATTTGACCATAACGAGTAGAATTTATGCACATGTTCTTGACTCAACGATTAGAGATCAACACGATAAATATTCGCCAATTAACCTAATAGATGAATCCACGAAGAAGATAGTAAAACGTCATAAAAGTAGAAAATAAAAAAGAGGACATCTGCACAAAACAGACGCCCATCTAATCAGCAATTAAATGGTAACGAAAAAAGCGTAGAAAGTCAACGCTTATTCAAGTGTGTCTACAAAACCAAACGTATGTGCTTATTTGTCCTCTTAACAGGGGAGAATACGATATGAAAAAGAAAAAAGGTATCACGATTATCGCAAGTGAACAAACTTATAGGAATTTGTCACCTTTTGAAAAGATTGAACAGCTTAACGAAGCAGTACGCCATTACAGAAAACAATTTTGCGATCAGTTAAATAAAACGCAGCTTTCCGTGTTAGATGTATTAAAGTGTCATTCGGCTAAATATACAGGTGTTTCATTTCTTACGAAAGCCAAGATTGGTAAGCTAGTAGATAAAAGCCGTGCGACAGTTATTCGAGTCTGTAAGCATCTAGAAGAGCTTGGAGTTATTAAGCAATACGATATGAAACGTCGCTCGGATATGCAGCAGACGGCCTGTGCGATCGTCATTCAGCCGATTATAGAGCGAGTACAAGAACAAACAAAAATCGATAATGCAACACAAGAAGCAGCCGAAATGCAACACCAAAAAACACTACATAAAACAATAAATAATAATAAAGCAATACGTAAAGAAAGCGTAACTAGTACAACAATTCCAATGCCTAAGTTTATTCCTAGCGAATTTGCCGAGCTAGCGTCGCTATATTACAGCGATACTAAAACGGTGTTTGAGTTATGGGGAAAAGTGCGTCTCGCATACATACATAGTAAAGTCGATCACCCTTTAGAGGAGTTAACGTCTATAGCAGTCGCAGCCTTTCGTGAATCTATTGCAGCTTTTAAATTACGCAAATTACGTAAGGGGTGCTCATTAGACTCGTTAAGAGGGTATTTGTACGGGACTATGCGCAAGATGTTGTTTAATAGGGCGGTTAGTTCTAACGGGAGTAATTCATTTAGTTTATTCACTGATATTTTACACTGCTAGATAAAATAATGAGTATTTTTTGTTTTGAAAAGCATTTATACTATACTTGTAATATATTACCCTAAATTTACTTTTAAGGAGGTATTTAACTTGAAACACAAAGATAACCCTGAAAAATTACTAGGTGCAGAAAAATATATGGAAATGGAAGGGCTTGATATTAGACTAGCAGTGCAAAAAACAAACGATTTTCTTGAAACTTTAGGAGATGCTACTCTTTCATTAGTCTATTCAAATAAAGATGAATATCAAACTGATAATTCTAGAGAGGCTCTTTTTGTACGAAGAGTACATATTAGACATGCAATTATAGATTTTAATAATTGTTTTGATTTATTGCTGCAAATTCCATGGTTTTACTACCGTGCATGGCAAGAATTTAATCCTAACGGAAAATTTCACAATAATAAAATTGCTGAGGTAATAAGGAACACAGATGATTGGATAGGCGTAGCAGAAAGTAATTGTAGTTATAATAGGGTAGAAAAGTTTCTTAGTTTGCAAACTGAGCAAAGTATATTAAATTTTAGAAATAAATTAGAGAACTTTTGTAATAGTCATATCTATAACAAGACTGATTCTCTCGTTGTAAGAACTCTTGCCAATAAAATGAAGCATAATCACAGCTTAAAGATTAAAGAATTATATGAGCCATATAATTTAGCTATTACAGTAAATGGTGTAAAAATATACTTAAAGGATTTAGAACTTGGAGCTAAGTATAGTGCGGAATTTTATGATGAAAAGACCAAAAAAGTATTAGGAGATATACAAGTTAACTACATTAACGATATGGAAATAAGTATTACTTATAAGGGCGGAGAAGTATTTAGAGGTGAAGATATTTTAAGAGAGGATAGTTGGTACTCCTTAGAAGATTTATATTTGAAATTAATAGCGTATAGGGATGAAATTATCGACCTTTACAATGATTGCTGTAGCTTAATCAAGCCAAACCTTGAAATAAATCCTTTTTTTGCTAATGATACTGTTCGAAAAGGACCTGAAATGAATTTAGATAAATTCTTTAAAGGTCCTGATAAAGAAGTAAATTAAGCTTTATAATTTTTGCTTAATTAAGTCATTAGTAATATGTTGATTAAATGAAAGTAATCTAATAGATTAAATGCGCAGAAATGTTTTGTCAATTGTTTCGTTAGAAGTTTCGTAAGTCCGTAGCTACACCATCGTAAACATAAACGTATGCGTAAATGAAAATATTTAAGTTATATGTTGTAGCCACGGACTCTCGGATAAATTATTTACGTTTGATGAGTAATTCCTCTAATTCCTCCAGCAGAGTTAAGAGATTATTAAACTCTTTTATGTCGTTGATAATATTCTCTTTGCTATGTGCAGGCTTTGTACTGCGCATGCCTTGTATCATCATTGATCTGTAATAATCAAATTTTGTATAGGAGAGTTCTCCATCTTTTTCGATAGGATGAAATAGTTCTCGGAATTCTTCTAATCTACCGTATAAGGTTGAGTAAGGTATGATACACCTTTTAGCAAAATGCGTTCTTTTATAAGTATCCATGAAAATCTTCCTCTCAAATTTTATTACGAGAGTCCGATAGCATATTCGATATTCTACACATGTTATTTTATACATACAACATGCGATTTTCCTATTTTCTCGAAAATGTGATTTGAATCGCCCTCGTAACAAAACGAGTGAAATATTGAATTAGGTGCTTTTGGAAAATCCATTAATAAACCCTTTGTTTGCTTTTTGAGTAGTTTAGTATTCAAGCTTGTTTTAAATAGCTTAAAATCTAATATTCAAGAATAGTGTAGCTAGGGAAATAAGCTTAAAACTTTGATATAACAGTCTTCTTTAAGTTTTCAGAATAAAAGAAAAAGGGTAGTAAATAACTACCCTTCGCATGATATCTTTCTTTTGTTTTGTTGAAATCGCTCTTTCTTGATATAGGATCGAATTTGACGCATTGCAGTGTCTGGGGCTTTGTATTGAATGGCGATAATTTTATCGTATCTAAAATACTCACCCATGATATCGAAACGGTCCGAATAATAGCGTTTTATACTTCGCATGATATTCTTATTTTCAGTGTAGAATGCGACATAACCGTTCTCTATATGCCAAAATTCCGATGGTGACATAATACCGACCTTCTTTCGTTAAATTGAGGCCTACGAGCTCTCGTATTGATTAGCGTTTGAAGAGGTCTATGTGATACATAAAAAATTAATCTCTACAGGGGGGATAATTATGCCTATCAGTGATGAGTGTAGCGAAGAAATACGTTTGGAGATTATTAACCGTATGCGTACTGATGACTCGATCTGAGTCGGGAGTTTTAGGCACTTTAATAACTCCAACGTTAATCATATTCGTAGATTGCATATTATTAAAGATAACGAAACAAAAGCCGTTTACTGTCGCAATACACAAGTTGCTAGGGCGTATATTAAGCCTATGGGCTAGCTAAGAAGTCGAATCTTCATGGATGCTTGTAAAACATGCTTTGAGAAATTTTATAAAGAGATGCTTAGGCAAGCGTATAAAGAGGAAAGGGCACGATATAGGGAGAATAAATGTATACTATATAGGATAAATTGCTAGGTCTGTCTCACTTTCTTTTTACATTATTCCTTTGAAGGGGGGTGTTTTGAATGCAGTACGATGAAGGATTAGAGCTTCAAAAAGCATGGGGAGACAAGCCTTGTTCGCACCCAGTCGTAGTTAAAGAGTATTATCTAGGTTCGAGTACAGGTGACCGCATTTGTACGACTTGTGGTCGATCTGCTGCTAAAGAGTACTTTGATAATCTTGCAAAAACTTCTATTGAGGCAAAATAATTATTTTATCACAGACGTAGTGAGGACGAGATCTAATGAATTTTCGTCCTTTTTCGTTACAATTATTTAAACGATGTAAACTAACGGGAATTTAGCTAGATTCTTTCGCATAATTTCGTAAATGCATGCGGCTCTAAGCGTTAAGCTTCGATTTTCTAACTAATTCCCTCCTTTTTGAGTTGACGATAGTTTACATAAATAACGAAAATTAACGAAAAAACGTCGTTTTTCTTCCACTGAAAGGCTCGCACAAGGAAGCAGTCCGAACCTCAGGGGGTTACTTTATAATCTTAAATTTCGTTAATATTTCATATAGTGTTGCAACTGTAGCTGCAACTTGTATTAAAGCTAAGGGAATCTTTATGGCTGCATTTTTTTTCGAATCACTAGAAAAAACATTTTCGATAAGTGTTGCAATGCCAATACCCATAGCTGCCACCCCTAGGAAAAGAACAGGGATAAGAACCCAATTGACCCAAATCATTGGAAAGTAGTAGTGTAAAAGCGCCCATACTATAAAGAGACCGACACCTATACCTAAATTATCAAGTCCTAGACTTTTTTCACCATTGTTTAATTTATTTAACTCTAATCCTAAAGCTACTATTCCTATAATCATGAGAATCCCACTCAAAATTAAAGAGGCTACATCATTACCAAGGTATTTTGGTGTGAAATAAAAGTAAATAGCTAAACATATAAATGCAAAAGCTAGTCCTATTCCAAAGGCAACATCATCTTTACTATCTTTTTTTACATTATCTTGTGACATATTTCCCCTCCGCAAAGTATCTTCTTTTCTAATTTATTATACGAACTTATAGCCCAATAGGTTTCGAAAAAATAGAAAAATATACTACATTATCTACAATTTATAAGAATAGAGAGAAAAGAATCGGTTTTAGAGAAGTGATTTTTATTATTCTATACATTCCGTTAGACTGTACTTAAACGGTAACGTTTGGTTATAAATGACAAAACTAGTGTTTTCAAGCGATTGAGGTAGTTTATTTCGTTACCGTTTGACTGTTATCGAAATAGATGTTAATATTAAGTTACAATAACGGTAGCGGAGGCAGTAACATGAGAAAAATCGCATACATACGAGTATCATCGGAAGGACAAAACACGGCCAGACAGCGAGAGGCATTAAAACAAGCAGGAAGCGAAACTTTTTACGAAGAGAAAATATCTGGAAAGAATACAGATCGTCCGCAGCTTAAGGCGATGCTTGAGGAGCTTCAAGAGGGAGATATCGTAATTGTTCATGAAATATCTCGTCTTTCTCGTTCAGTAAAGGACCTTATCGAAATTGTGGACCGCATCAAGGGAAGGGGTGCAAGCCTCAAGTCACTTAATGAAGCATGGCTCGATACTACACAAGATAATCCAATGAACGAGTTTTTACTAAATATATTCGGAAGTCTTGCTCAACTGGAAAGAGGGCTTACACTTCAACGTCAAAAAGAAGGAATCGAGATTGCAAAGAAAGAGGGTAAGTTTAAAGGGCGCAAAATTGAAGTATCTCCCGAAGGTAAGAAAGCAGAGAAAGCCGCTCAAGCTCTTGAATGGTACAAGGAAGGGAAATCCGTACGGCATATATGTAAGACGCTCTCTATCGGCACAGGAACGTTATATAGACTCCTAGAAAGAGAGGGATTGCGCTAACAGGGCGGTGGAGTTATAGACTCCATCGTCTTTTTATATGCCTATATATATATATGCTGATACGCTTTTACAGGGCTGCATACGTTCATATACATCATTAATAGCTAAGGTTAACGAGGCTCCTACGGAAATCTTAGGGTTCTCATGAATATATGTATATGCTTGAATGAGTCGGATATAAGTCGGCTAATAAGTGACTATATGTCTAACTATCGTATGATATAGGACTGGAAACGAAGCAGCTTGCTCGATCATTAATCGATTACTCATCGAATCTATTTGTCTATCTTATCGATCTCGCATCGACTGAGATGTTTGTAAGTATTCGAGTAACTATCGTTTAATCGTTATGTCGAGGAGGAGAAGGGGTCGACAATCTTCTTGTCCAGTTCTTTTATGCATGATCTTATTCACTCATCGATACGAATAGATAACGCAACATTGCGGACTCATCGAATGCATAAAATGCTTAGTTCCCCGAGTAAACGATCAAAGTTGTTCAAACGTTGACAATAAAGGCATTAAAGAAAGTAACAAATGTAACTCTTCATGCTTCTGTTACATTGTTTATACAGCGTTTTGTATATCGAATGAATGCGGTTGAGGTCGGAAAATTGCCGAGCCCCCAGCCCCGTGCGCATAGGCGCTGTTCCTACTGGTCATAAACTGTGTAATATAATTTTGACCTCAGGGTGTTTACTTGTCAACTGATGTAAACGATGCGGTCAAAACCGACCACTTAGACCCATCTGTACGGTCAAAACCGACCATTTATAAAACGTCCTGGTGCTTAGAGCGACAAGGGATCGAAGCTATTTATGTGGTATCTGAACTCTTATATCTTTAGGGATATGCAGTCGGATTGTATCCTCCTGCTGTCGCATCAAATACTATATTAATTCTCCATAGGCTCGGAGCCGCATGCGTTTAACTAGGGAGTGAATACGACAGACGGTGGCGAGGACAACTGTCCGAAGCTGGGCGAGAGCCCAAACATAAAGACCTTTCTTAAAAATTTATATTATTTTTATTTACATATGCAATAAAACCTCATGTACCTGTCCCCTATTAATGAGGAGGAGTTATTACAACTTTCCTCTCTACTTTTGAATGACACGATTTCTTCCTAGAGGTATAAGAACGAAGAAGTTCCGAAAATGGGACTTCTTTTTCTATGCTAACTTTTAGATACGAAGGGAGGTCCTCTAATGGACAAACAAATAGACAAACAGCTCATTCGAGTTATTAAGGCTGTAAATAATATGCCGCAATCACAGTTCTCAGAAATCGTTAATATCTCTCGAAGTTTGCTAGAGAAGATCGAGGCAGGAATAATGCCTGTTACAGAAAATACGGCTCTAAAGATTCGCAACGTATTTGATCTCGATGCTGAAAAGACCGAGCACGTTAAAAGAACGATCGAGCTTCTTGATCTAGAAAAAAGAATGTATCAAACTCGGAAAATTAATCGCTAACAGACGCAGAAGGGAGAGATTAGACGATGGCAATTAGAAAATACGCAGATGTTAAAACTGGTGAGATCGTTGAGTTTCGAATACAAACAGAGCAAGAAAAGCGATATCTGGAACGTCGGCAACAAATCGAAACGTATAAACAAAAAGGCAAGCATTTTATCGCCTGTTATCCGCAAGAGCTCCGCAAGATTAACCATGAGCTTACACTAATCGAGGCGGGAGCTGCAATGCGTCTACTTGGTTACTTGCGATGGAATAAAGGCGGGAAGATCATCGATAAGGACGAGCCACTTGCGCTTAAAGACTTAGCAAAGATTTTAGGTAAGGGAACAACCGCAACAAAGGCGATTTTAAAACGACTGGAAAGTTTCGGACTCATTAGTAAATCAAGAGAAGGACGAGCAAATGCGTTCTTTATTAACCCTCAATTCTTTCAATTCGGAGGGAAACTCGGAAGCGGTTATTTTACGAAACTATATTCGGTTAAGTCACGGAATGTTGTAAATGAACTTACACTCCAAGAAGCAGGAATGCTTTGGAAAGTCATTCCCTATTTCCACTACGAGAATTACTACTTATGCGAAAATCCTGACGAATCAAATCCGAGCGTCATTCGCCATATGACAAGAGAAGAACTTGCGGAACATGTCGGGCATAACCGAGATACCGTAACAAAACTCATGAATACACTCAAACGTAAGGGCACTATTATGACGACAGATACTCGAGGGTGCAAACGTTACATCATTAATCCCGATTTAATGTACAGAAAGGACTACGAGGACGATTATACACGCAGCGTACGAGAGCTCTTTAAGCAGCATGAAGCTATCGAAGCAATTCATTAATAAAGGTGAGAGGAGGAAAGGGAAATGCCCATCAAGACCAATGCTAGTATTCTTATCGAAGCAACCGAGAAGGAGTTACGAGGTAAGAGATTCGTAGCATTTAATATTTATCGCAACGGAGTAGCTAAAGGTACACATATCCATGAGGTAGTATGCGAAACAGATATATTCCTCAAGGTAGTTGATGGGTTGTACGAAATAGGTGCTCAACAAGCTGAGATCGTAACTGACTCACAAACAGTGCTCAAGGCTTTCTTTAATGTGAGCGCCTTTAGCGTAGTGTTTAATCGAGACAAGGATATATATAGACCGCTCCATCGCTACTTCGATGAGGGAACAGAGTATTTCGAAGTAATCAAGGAGCTTTATTTCATGGATAGGCGGCCGCATGAAGAGAACCACAAAACAAGTAGTATGTTAGTTTCTTTCTTTTCAATGTGTGAGCGCCTATTATCTAGATTACTAAAAATAAACAAAAGGGAGACGGAGTAAAACATGGAACCAATGAAATGGGAGAAATTCGAAGAGTATAAGGCACAAGGAGAAAATCAAGGGAAAGTGCTGGAGAGATTTTACAAAGGAATCGAAGAAGCACGTCGAGACATCCAAGCTAAAAAGGCTGTTTACGATGAGCTAATCGTGAGAGAAGTAGCCGAAGGCGTAGACCTCTCAAAAGAGAAAAAAGCAACAAAACAAGCAGAAATCGAAGCTGAAAAAGCATTAGAATACGCAAGAGAGGATCTTGCGAGAGCGAGCCAAGTACGAGGAGAGCTGTTCGATGGAATTATGCAGGACGATCTCTTCGATGATTGGAATAACATATTCGTTCCTAAAGTCAAAAAGGAGGTTATCGAGCCAGTCGAAGAGTATTTTAGACAAGCTAGAGCGACTTACTTAGATGCGTTATTAAAAGCTCATGAGGTTCATCGAGTTTACAGAGGTTTATGGGATAAGCATAATAACGGGGTCTTAAAGAATATGCGACGCAACAATGCATCTGTACTCCCTCACCCAATCTTTAACGTCCATCAACTTCCACATATTAAAGAACGAGACCTAAAGTATGTTCTAGAAGAGAAAAAGCTTCCCGAGAAGGATGCAAAAGTTTTAGCACAAAAGGGGGGTGTTAAATAATGAAAACCGACTATAGACAGCTCGGAATAACAATTCGTCATAAACTCGCTAATGACGAAAGTAGCATCACGAAAGAAGACCTTAATACTGCTGCTAAACTCGCAAGAGCAACGGGACGAATGCAAGATAAAATTCTATACGTAAATATTAAATCAAAATTACAGAAAAGGGGGATGAAAAATGAGTCGTAGATCATTTCCAATCGTTCGTAAATGTTCGTGTTGCTTGCGATATAAAGAACTGCATGATTTTAACAAGGATTCCCGCACATCACTGGGAATCTCTTCTCAATGTAAAAAATGCAATAATAGAAAGCAACTCAATAGATACCATAAGAGAAAAGCGAAACAAAGGAGTTATATCTAACGGGAGCCTAATGCAGGCTCCTCTTTTTTTGTTTTTTCTACTATGTGGTCGCCACCTTGCTTCTAAGGAGCTTTAGGACGAAATTAGAATCGGCCTTTTCTGTATATATAACCGACTATATACCCGACTCAATGTAAAATTAAGGCGTTGTTAAAAGATAATAGATGCTAAAGTCGGATGAGTGCGGTATTGTAATATGAAAGGACGAAAAATGAGTGATTTATGACCAAAAAAATGTGACCCAAGCAGTAAAAGCTGCCAAGAATACAGTCTATGAATGGCTCCAAGAATTTAGTGCGTTCCTCCCAAAAGTTAAAAACGGCCAGACGGTTTATTATAAGCCCCAAGCGGTCAAAGTTCTTCTTGCCGTGGAGCAAATGTAGGAACAAGGTTATGATAAAACGCAGATAGCGTTAGAGCTCTCGAACATGGGCTTGTCTATGGGTGCCAATGAAACTCTCAATACAGTTCGAAAGATACAAGAACAGGAGGAGCAAGCGGGAAATGGAGATGCTCTCATGACACTAATGCAGACGTGGCGATTATGGAACGTATAACTGAGCTAGGGAAGTCGGTTGAAGAGTCAAAAGCGCAACAACTCGAGCAAAAGCGCTTAAATAAGGAACTTGAGAAAAAAATCGAGGAGCAAAGTCGTTACATATCGAATAAGTTCAGGGTGAGATCGAAAGATCGTCGAGTCGATGCGTGAGGTCCAAGAGGTCAAAGGAAAAATCGCAGCTGGAGATGAGGTGAGAAAAAATAGATGCTTTTTTGAGGATTTTTGGTTGATAGGAGGCAATTAAATGTTTAAGTTCAAAAAGATTATTCACTGGATGATTGGTACCATTATTGCGCTCTTTCTTTGTGGCATCTTTTTTACCATTTTTGATGATGAAATTGCTAAACTAATGCTTTCTCATAATGATACAAAAGGTATTAAAACCGAATGGATTGGTTTTTGGGGAAATATGTTTGGTTCCCTTATTCAGGGCATAGCAACGGCTGCTGGGATTGTTGTTTCAGTGTATCTATTTAACAAAGATAAGAAGGTTAACAAAACAACAGAAGATGAAAAAAGAGAAAGAGAGGAAAAAGAAACTTTCATCAAAGATTTCGGAAAGATACTTTCTGCATATGATAGGATGCTTTATCTTGTGAAACATTACGATAATCTTAATAACTATTACGAGAATAATACATTTATGGAACTAGAAGGGTTAACTCACGAAATAAGTAATGGAGAAGTTACTGCAAGAGTCAGTTTAATGCAAAGAGAAATATCTGGTTATAAACGAAATAGGGAACAAGGGTTAACCTACTATCCTGAAGATACATCATATCAAGATGCAGACGGTAAGATTAGAAGGAATATGGAGCACTTAATGACTCTTTTAAACTCCAAAAGGAGACTTCACATAGAACAGTTTAGTAATTTAACAGGCATAGATTTATCAGAGGAAGTCATCTGGGATAAAGGAAGAACATTTGAAGGATATTTGTCCGAGGGAGTATCGGTTTCTGCTACTGTTACAGCTCGAGCCACTATTATTAAGAATGGGGCCGAGGAATAGATTCATAATCTTGTAAACAGAAAGTAAAAAGATGCGGTAAAACCTAGTCAGAAAATGAGTGATTTATTACATGAAAAGTTGCAACCAAAGCAACAGGAGCTTCCGAAGAGAAGCATAATAATACAGAATTTTTTCACAGGTATTTGATAAGTGATCAAACATTTTATTAATTACTGGATAAGGAGAGAAACTTATGAAGTTATCTGATTGGATTACGTTAGGTGTAGGGATAGGAACAATATTATCAACGTTTTTAGGTGCATGGTTAGGAGCATACATATCGGGGCGTAATGCGGGAAACCAATCTGTTTCGACACTAGGTTTTCAACTAAAATATGAAATGTTGACAGCTGAAATTAAGGATATAAAAAATAAGACAGTTGCTATTGTTGACATAAACAGAAAACTAAAGCATCTTATGGGAACGATTGAAGAAACCTCGAATCTAATAAAGGGTGTCTCTCAAAATAATGAATACTATTTAAACGAACTAAAGTTAAAAATAAATTTTCTAGTGGAAGATATATGTAACAGCAATGAAGTAAATCTTTCAAATAATGCCTTACGTAATTTTATAGATATAAAGGTTGTATGTAAACAGCTCCCTTACATATATGAAACCATTGTAAACGAAAAGATTGTTGAAACAAGATTATATGCAAGTAATTCACTAGCAAAAGTTACATCTCAGATACTTAAGGGTGTTAAAGAGATAGAGCGTGAAGTAACAATTGCATTAAAACTAAAAGAAGAAAAGACAAAAGAAATCGAAAGTATATCTAAGGATATTTATAATCTCTTAGATGAGAAATAACAAAAAAGGTGAAATTCATCTGAAAAATGAGTCGCAATCATAACAAAAGAGTAGATGATATATAGGAGGACGAACCATGAGACAGCTCTTAGGGAATTGTGAAATCAACAACATAAAATGTAAGTATCATTTTAGTGGTAATAAATTTTTCTTAATTCCAATAGAAGAAAGAGGGATTAGAGAGCTAAACCAAATTTTCCAGAAAGGCGAAATAAAATATATTGAGCTTCCTAGTAGTTATGATGAAGGAATTTGTGACTACCTTTATTTCTCAGAATACAACTATGTAGTTGGCGGATTTTCTCTGGATGTAGATAAATATTTTGATTACTATTCTAACGAGGAAGTAAAAGGCATTGTTGTTACCTCAGATGCATTAAATTTCTATGTGAATCCTGCTGAGTATTTTTACGATTTGAAAATACAAGGCAACTATAAAGAATTAGACTTACTATACCAATCTAAAGACATCCACGAGTTTAATTTTAATTTTGAGGGAGTTAAAATTGTTGCAAGGTTTATGATTGGAGGTATATTGCATAGAGGCATTTCAAGTGATATGAAACTAAACTCGAAGTTAGAATTAAGTTTTGAGCCGACTAATGACAGAGAATTTATTATAAGGCTTCAAGATGCGGTGAAAAAATGTTTTAAATTTGCTATGTATAATGATGAAATTGCATTTAGTAACATCGAGCTAATAGGTAATTCGGAAAAACGCTCTAAGTGTGGTTGTATTATACTACCTGAACATAAAAGTAATGTTAACTTCAAAGGAATAAGCTTTAAGTCTAACTATTACTACTTAAAAGATTATCTAGGATCGTTCTTTGAATTAGTTGCAAATGATAATAATCTTTACCCAGCGCATTTAAAGAACACGAATACTGAATATTTTAATTCAACTGAAACGAGGCTGGCTAATATATTTGCTGCTTTTGAGAGTGAATATAGAAAGTTACCTGAAGAAGTTAGAGCATGTGATACTACTTCGGTTGAGCCATTCAGAAAACAAGTATTAGGTACTCTTTCAGAAATCGAAGCAAATAATCAAGAAGAAAAGCAATTTTTAGACCAATTAATTTCTAGAACTAAGGAACTCGGAAAAGTCTATGGTTCAAGAAAAAAAATACTAACTGCTTTCTCATATGTTGAAGACTGTATTTCTTCTTCTCTTAAAACATATGGAATCGATCAAAAAGCGATTAATTATTTTTCAAGGCATATACCTGAATTGAGAAATAAAATTGTACATAACAATTACGAGGGGAATGTTGGTGATCAACGTGGCGTTAGTTTAATGGAATGGATTACATATGCAATGCTACTTAAAAGAGTAGGGATACCTTCAGATAAAATTGAATATATTCTAGGGAGAGTTTTTCAAAGTAATCTACTAGGATTTAAATAGAAAGTACTAATTTCGGAATTTTTATTGATAAAGCTTGATAAAAAACGTACATAAATGGTAAGATATGCTTACATATATGAACGGAAGTTGATTTATCAATGTTTTTCGTATTTATATCGTTCTGCTTTTGTGCTTCAAAAAACCATTCGTGATAACGAAGAAGATACGGCGCACGAACGCAAATATGACAAAGCAGAAGAAGAATTGTAGAGCTAAAAAAAGAGCATTTTTCTAGCTCCTTGAAAA
>Ga0209463_1001430_pt1 | contig 14661 bp, 13 predicted proteins | sample AgamicMgSfrz_FD_187169 | JGI IMG/M metagenome (GOLD analysis project Ga0209463, IMG submission 187169) | Agave microbial communities from Guanajuato, Mexico - Mg.Sf.rz (SPAdes) (version 2) | ecosystem: Host-associated > Plants > Phyllosphere > Phylloplane/Leaf | place: Guanajuato, Mexico... | reverse complement strand
TTACTCGCTAAATCTTTAATCGCAGGATATGACCAATGTGATGTCGGCACATCAGAAAAAACACCCACTTCAGCAGCTTTTACATCGCTGCCATTTGTATATAACAACGCACCACCAATAAGTGATAGTGATGTAATTGATTTTAATAGTTTTGTGTACATAATTTCTTCTCCCAATATGTTCTCTATTTTTGTTGGTTTATGTCGAAAAATCTAAAAATATGACAAAATATATTATACAATTAAAAGTTTTTGAGGGATATATCGAATTTTAAAATATGCAAAAATTCATATTGTTATAAGGATTCATAGTGATATTATGTTGTTTTACTTGCGAATATACAAATAAAAAAACGCTCATCTGAGCGTTTCATCTATATACCTAATAATTACTTTTTCTACACTTCGAACTCTTCTTCGGTAATAATCCTTTAATCTAACAACTCTTTATTCTCCAATATTTCTTCAGCCCGATGGCCCTCCATGCGTATATTGTATAACACTTGTTGTATTAACCTTTGATTGGTCTGTTGAAACATTTCATCCATTTAGAAATAGTTCTATTGAATTTTTCACCACTAGCCATAAAAATATCTTATAATCTTTATATAATAAATTATTGTATTAGGAGTAGATAAAATGCCAGTTACACTCGAACTTATTCTTTTCATTCTTATAGCAATTAGTGCTGTTGGCTATTTAATAAAAGAATTTCAAAAAACTAGGAAACGAACACTTGGAATTTCACTAGAATTTTTAATTCTTTTCTGGTCAATATGGAGAATATCAACTATCATAATCTAATTTATAAAACATGAATTCCTTTGAATAAAACTCAATATTATGTCCATAATGTTGATAGGCTGTATGCCAGAATCCATTTAGTCTTCTCTGTATCTCCTTGTATTAAGCAGTTAGCCTTTGCTAGCTGCTTAATACAAGGAAATATTTTTTATTTAAATTAACTATTTTGTTCACTTTTTTGATACATTTACGAAACATTCATATGTTACGTTATATAAGTCCTTTTTTAAATCATATTCATTCTAGAAAAAAGTCCTAGTCCCCCTAGGGCTTTTTTCATTCAAATAAAGAGTTTTATTGTTTCTCAATAACCGCAACTATTTAATGTGGTAAAATAATAATTGGATTGGCATCCAATACCATATTACGATGGATCAAATCGCAAGAAGGCACCTTAGGGTGTCTTTTTTATAGAAAATCAGTTTAAAAACTAAAAATAAAAGAACCTCAATAAATGAGGTTCAAAAAATCTACTATTTTAAATTACCTTCGTAAAAAGCAACTCCATTTTGAACATGTTTTAAATACCACGTAATCGTCCCGCCACAAACATTTTCATTAAAACTATTAGCATATACTCCATTTGAGTAATAAAGAGTTCTTTTGAACTTACCGTTAGAATACTCATAAGGAATTGAGCATGTTGCTTGTTTCGGAGAGCTCACAGCTTTTTGCGTATCAGCTGAAGCTGCCCCAATTCCTCCTGTTAATGCAATACCTGTTGCCAATAGCCCTACTACTAATTTCTTGAACATAATAAATCCCCCTTTAATAGTTTTTATAACTTACAACTTAAATGTATCACTTTTGTAATTTATGTAAATATCTTGAATATGTAGAAATATTTATTTAATTATTGGTAATATTAGGATTTTATTTTATCAAATGGAAAATAGAGGGATTAGGAAGGTTTGTAAAAATCCATACTAAATAAACTAAATATCACGATATATCATTAATGGGCTGATCCAAAATTTTTTCTGATTGGAAAACTATAGTCTCATATATCAATTGCGAGGATACCTTAAGGTATCTTTTTTGTACATATAAAAGTCTCAGCATCTTATTCCTTTAAAACAATAATTGCAACTATATTAATTTTACATTACATTAAGGTTAGGGAATATTCTTATATTAATAAAGTGAAAGTGCTAAATAGTAGGTGGAAGAATGGAATTTAACGATTTGGGTATTACCATTAAAGAACTTAGAATCAAAAAAAATATATCACAATCCGAATTATGTCATGGAATATGTTCACAAAGTCAAATTAGCAAGATTGAAAAAGGTATGATTTATCCATCTAGTATATTGCTATATCAATTATCAGAAAGACTTGGTATTGATCCAAATAATATATTTGCACTAACTCAAAATAAAAGATTAAAATATGTAGAAAATGTAAAATACGTAATAAAAGATTGCTTAAAGCAAAAACAATATAAAGAACTTTATGAAATAGTGAAAAAAGAGAAAAACTTAAATAATTTTCAAACAAAAGAAGAGAAACAATTTCTAATATGGCATGAAGCAATTGCTATATTTATAGTGGATAAATCATTAAAAAATGCTTTAGATTTTTTAAATAATGCATTAAAACTGACTTTAACTAATTCTGATTTTTTATCAGAAAGAGAAATAGATATTATGCAAACAATGGCTATATTTTATGCGGAAAATAAAGAATATGAAAAAAGTATTAATATATTAAAAAGATGTTTAAGTAATTTTAATAAGTTAGATTTTCCTAGAGATAAAGAAATTAAGTTGAAAATCATGTTAAATTTAGCAAAATCTTTGGACTTCACATATCAACATGAAGAGGCAATAAAATACATTGATAAGGGCATCAAATTAGCAATTAATCTAAATACGTTATACCTATTAGGTGAACTCTTCTATTTAAAAGGTCAGTTTTTATTAAAAATTAAACAACATAATGTAGAAGATGTTATTTATAACTGGAAAAAAGCATTATTTATATTTGAACTAACAGAAAAAGAATATTATACAAAAATGCTACCAGATGAACTTATTGAATTACAAAATAAAAAACACTCATAATTTCGTAAAAACTACTTACAAATCCCACAGAAAAAATCCCTATAGCTTTTAAACTTAGAACGATAATATTAAAATAATTTAAGTCGGCAGAATGCTCCTTTTGGTATCTTTTCTTTATTTTTACAAGTACCTACTCAATTAATTCTTAAAAACATAATAGGAAACATTGTTTTATTTATCCTATTTTCATTCATGCTATATATAAAATTCGTTAATAAACCCACCTCAAATACTAGTTCCTTTTATAAGTCGTTTTTTTGATGTAGCTGATATTATTCTCAATACAATAGAATTAATTATTGGAACATATTTAGCAATATATATCAAAAAACAATAATAAGAAGATCCCTTCCACCTTAAGGTAGAAGGGATCTTCTTATTTCTATTTCAAACTACTCGCAATCTCCGTAAAGATAACCCCAAGTGCGTCAACAAGCGTTTTTTCACCAACTACCGCTCCTCTACCGAACGATCTTTCACCGATAGATTGTATGCCTTGAAGTGCTGCTTGCTACATTTCAGCGAACTCTTTCACTGTTAGCTCACGTTTTTCGCCTGCTGCATTTACGGGCAGCCCGTTAATACGGGATAAATGTTAAATCAACTCCTATTTAACATTTCAATTCAGATATACGACCGTAAAGAATACATCATCACGGTGTCAGCAAGCAAAAGTGTATTCTGCATTTCTGAAAACAGTAGATGGCAGATTATGCCCTACTGAATCTGCTAAGAAAGAATATACAAGAACATCCTTAACATCCTCTTTATTTCCACTAATGATGACATCAAGGAAATCTTCTACTTGAAATTCTGGAGTAAACAACACAATCTTAGTTGTTCTGTTTGGTTCTAAAGAAACAAAAGTACGAGAGATTTCAACTAATTCATTTTGAGTTGGGAAAAAAGTGTTTCGGCTTCTCTTAACAGTTACCGTTACATTACTAGTATGGCAGCGTGAATCATTGTTTAACATAATGTTGAGAGCAGTTGGAATAATCCCATTTTCAGAAACTGGAACTCGAAACACCCCAGTAGATTTATGAGCCATATAATCACATCCTTTCAAAATAAAATATATTTACAATATATTAGATGCAAAAAACGTTCATTTTGATATGGACAAATTATATGATTAATATATCTATAATAACCCTCGGTATTACTAAGCTAATGTTTTAAAAGATTAACAAATATCGCGAGAACCAATCGAATGTATATTAAAATTAAAAAGAATAAGATGTCTAACCCACCCCTATTTTGTGCCAATAATGAGACATTATGTTAATCTTATATGTATAGCTGCACAAAATTGAGAAACTTAAGGAGACAGATAAATTTTATGAGAAAATTATCTATATTACTTACTTTCATTCTAGTATTAGTCAGTGTTACGGCTGCTTGCACACAAGATAAAACAGATAGTGCCGTTGAAAATGCTCCAATAGAAGAACCAAGCGCAAAAAATGTAAATGAAGAATTAATAAACTTTGAAGAAAAGGAAGATATGAGCCGCTTGGAACAAGGTATTTTATTAGTTGGCGAGAGTGTTAAGGGAGGCTATTACTTGGCCGCTGTTCAAAGTGCATATTTAAATGCTAGCAACGATTCCGTCATGGTTAATGTCTCTGTAAAAAATGTACGAGGTCAAACGATTGGACTATCAGAATTAAAATATAACTTAAAAGATGAAAAAGACGGAAAGATCTATAAAGGAAAGGTGCTTGATCAAAACCCTTCTGATATACAAGTTAAACCAAATGAAACGGTAGAATTGAAAATAGCTTTTGAAGCACCAGGTACCGTAGATGAATATATGTTTTATATTGAAAGCTCTTTAGACCCTCTACAAACATACTGGAAAATTGATAAGCTGCAATCACAAAAAAACTAAGTCTAAAATACAATTTGATTGAAGAAATCTCTCAAATAAGCAAAAAGTACCGGAAAATTTGATATAGATACAAATGAATAATATATAAAGTGAAACTTTAATCAGTGGGGGTTTTGTTCATCCCCCACTGATTATTAGTTGAACCAATCGGGCGTTTACGGGCAGTTGATCCTCCACCTAACTTCTTTGCTTCCGCTGAATTTTGAGGTGTGGGTCTTACTGCCCGTTAATGCGGGATAAACATAAGACCATCGATTTAATGAATCGTTGGTCTTTTTCAAAAAATGCCCCATTAAAAACTAAGAGATAAAAAAGAACTAATCTCTAGAAGAGATTAGCTCAATATATCCAAAGCTATTATGGTACATAGTTTTATGAGCAAACGTTAAATAATGTTGTATGGGATACATAACCTGTCATCCCTTTATATGTAACTTTTAACCACTGTTTAGAATTACTGTAATGACCTTGAACATATTCACCAGTTACCCATGTTCCAGTAATTTTCGTACCATCATTAAATGTATGTAAGACAGGTGAATCGACAGTATAACCACTGCGCATCTTTGCACCATATACACCTACCGTACCTCCCTTTGCACAAGCTGCTACTACTGTTTCATTTTCAGTAGTATTCGTAGCCGCGAAAGCAGAGCCGTTAAATGTAAATAAAGTAAATATAAAAGCTGTTAGTACTGTACAAATAGATAAACGACGTAACAAAATAAATTCCCCCTTTTTTTATAATTTACTTCTTCACAAATGATTATCTTAAATATTCTAACTATTTTTAATATATTAATGTTGAGAAATATTAGTTGTATTTTTGAAATAAGATTTTATCAAAAATAGTAACAAACTCATATTTTACAGGGAGAGCACCGAAAGAAGTCTTCTACATATCAACTATATAAAAGTCCCTCCACCTTAAGGCAGAGGGACTTGCTAATTCCTATTTCAAACTACCCGCAATCTCCGTAAAGATAACTCCAAGCGCATGTGCACCTGCATCAGGGTATCCTAAACTTCTTTCGCCAACTGTACCAGCGCGGCTCTTTATGCAGCTACTGGCGATGCAATTCCGAAAAAAGGGAATTTTTTAGAGTAGATGACAGCAGGTTGGGCTGTACTTCACCTAATTAACTAAAGAATACTGCACGGGCCAATATTTGTGCATGATCTAAAATATAGAGGGCTCTATTTTGTCATAGATTACTACAACACTAAAACTCATCCCCATATTTTAGCAATCAGAGTAATACCCCAAAGGATATATGCCAGTTGTGATATTATATACAGTGTAATTTCAAAACTAGTAAGTTTTCTTGTTAATTTAATTCTCTTTAAATACATATAAAAACAAAATGCAGATATAACTAATAATAATTGAGATGCGTTGTTTATGTTTTCTAAAATATTCATACAAAATCAACTCCTTACAGTAATTGTATAAAAATATACTTTAAAAGTATCATAAAAACTATTTAAATAAAAAGACCATTTGCAAATTTAATAATGCAAATGGTCTTTTTATTTAATATTTCTTCAAATAAATTCAAGTTATAAAAACACTATTTATTTGAAGAAAATGATGCTGGAGCTGGGCCACAAGTTAATGCGAAAGCAAATAAAACCGGAACAGAAAAAGCATAACCTGATAATGCAAGTAATCCTGCTGCTCCCCAATAATCTTCAGCTTTTATATATTTTTTCAATTGATTCCAGAAAGATTGTCCTATTCCAAGTGCATCTTGCCAACATCTTTCCCAAGTATTACTAGAGTAAACATTACTTGATAGATCTTCATCATTTAACATTTTAGTACTTGCTAAAATACCTGCTTTTTCTTCATTGTTATACGGAGATTTTTCCAACTCTTCTTTATTAACTATGTATTTACCAGTTGCCTTATCTTTTACAACAATCTTTGTAAAAACATACTCAAATTCTTTTGCTAATTTTTCTATTTGTTCAGGGTTAGCACTTTGCGCTTGTCTACTATCAATTGTCGCTGCTGAAGACAACGTAGGAATAAGAAATAGAGTACAAGCCATCATTAAAGCAAAAAACTTTTTAAACATAAAACAATTCCTCCCTTTGGGATATTTTGTAATTCCATTACAGAATACAACATAATTTTCCAAAAATAAACACTTTTTTATCAATTTAAATATTAAGTTAATTAAGGACATTAATTAATTAACTTAATATTTTTAATAAGGTTTTCTTGCTTTTGGGTGGAATGGTGAAGACTGAGGTGAAGCGTAGCGAGGAGTTCACCACTTTATAGCGTTGATCATTAAAGAGGTAACACCACATCGCTATCAAGCTAAGATTATGCAAAGTCAATGTTAGGCGAGATTGTTTTTTTTCTAAAGGGCAAGTGCAGGTGATTGAAAGATTTGCATACGAAATAAACCCTAACGGGTTTCACTTTTTTGAATTAAGCGGCTTGATTATCAAACATGGTACAATTGTAAAAGACACCTAATATATCAAAGACCGTTTTTTCTCATATCGATGAGATTTCCGCTCATTTTGTTGTAGGAGATTGAACAGCCGAAGTAACACCTTTGATAGCTCTTGGGTGTGTTTTTGTATGGTTTGGAATATAAAAAAATAGTCTTTAATCATATATACAGCTTTATACTCATTAAGCTCTCGTTTTTTCTTCAAGAGGAGCAATTGGCGCATTTGAAACATAATAGAAGAACAAATAAGTAAATTAATAATTGGTATTTTTTCGAAGTGAACTATTGAGAAAGTTTATTTTACGAATAGGAACCGTAGTGTAATTGTTGTCGAAAAGGAAAATTATTAATAGCAGAACTTCCTTATTGAGAAACTTTTATTTTTAATATTTTATAAAGTTTTTTTATAAATAGTAATGCGATCAGCTCACAATTACAAATCTAACTATTCTGATTATTATTGATAAATAAAATATTAAGGTAAAAATATGGTAAAATTATGAAAAAGTTGTAAAATATTAATTAATCGCGATTAGTTTATAGAATAATAAATGGAGGTTTTTATTTATGAAAAAATCATTAATGTTATTAACGGGTGGTTTAGTATTAGCAAGCGGGATTGGTTTTGGGGCAGATGCATTCGCAAGGGACATTACACCTTATAGCGAAGTGACTTATGGTGGATGGCACGCTCAAGTAGCGGCGAAAAAATTTAGAGATAATGTAGACGGAATTGATAACAATGATCATATTTCCACTGGTTCTCAACGCTCTGTAATTCTTAACAGTGATGGTGAAGCTAGAAGTGATAAGATTACTGTATATAGTGGGAATCGTGAGCATTTAACTAATAATACTGGAAAAGGTGGTTATACTTACAGACTAAATATGACTCCTCCAACTACATGGGATCGTTTTAAAACATCAGGTAGCTTTAGCCCTGACGAATATTAATAATGTGTTAGGTTGATTAAATCCGAAATAACTAATTCAATAATCTTATATATTAAATATATAAGATTATTGAATTTAACTATTTATCTTTGTAAAAGGAGATTGGTTATGGGAATTATAGTTGCTGAAATGAAAAAGGGTATATGTAATAAAATGTTTTTATTATCTATCCTCTTGGGAATAATTATGATTTGTTATAGTGCTTATACTAGTTTAAAACCTTATTTGTTTCTGTCTAGCGCATCTGATATCACTGAATCTCAAGTTAATTTATTAAAGGAATTGGCATTTAATAGATATGAGGTTTGGGTGTATGGTACAGATTTTTATGTGCTTATTTCACCTTTATTAGCATGCTTAGCATATTCGACATCATATCGATTGGATATTGAAACAAATTTTATCAACTGTATTCTTGTTAGAACGAAGAAAAAATATTATCAAATAGCAAAAATTTCAGCAACTGCCCTTTCGGGAGCACTTTCTGTTAGTTTTCCGTTGATATTGTTTTTTATTATTATTAGTATTTTTCTTCAAGGAGATATTACGAAACCTTTAAAGATTTATCCTTTTGGGGTATTAAGTGAGATTTATAATTATAATCCTAATCAATACATATTATTTTTTATAGTTGTACACTTTGTTTTTGGAGCGGTGTATTCTATATTTTCTTTAGCCCTTTCTTCTGTTATTAAAAATCGATTAATTGCGTTAATTACTCCTCTAATATTTTTGTATGTAGGTACTATTACATTTCATACAATTGGCTTACCTAGATTTTCACCTGGAGTTGTTAATTCATTTTATCAAATGAAAACTGTTACTTTACTAGACATTACACTACATTTATTGGGAATGTTAATTATTAGCTTGAGTGTATTTTTTATTTCTTCCAGAAAGGAGCTTGAAGAAATTTAATGGGAAAATCAATTCTTTGGCGATTAACGTATTACAATTTAAATCAAACATTATTCCAAACAAAATTGTATGTATTTATTAGCATTTCAATTTTTCTTGCTTTTATGTCTAGCAAATTAATGTCCAATGAACTGCCAGACAGTTCTACGCTTAATCTTTGGGATGGTGTATTTTCTTTTATAGGTAATTATCAAATCAATTTGTTTTTACTTGTTTTATATTTTTTATATTCTATTATTAAAGTTTTATACGACAATGATGAAGTAAATATTTTCATAAGACTTATTAGTAAAGAACAATGGTTATTCTCTAAGATAATAACTATTTGTATACATAGCTTGGTAGCAGTACTTTTATTTTACCTTATCCCTCTTGTAGTAAATCTGATTTTACTGCCATATGATGCATCTTGGAGTGAAGAAGTGGCAAATGTACTTGCAGGAAAATCACCATTAATTTCTTTACCACATATGGATTTTTCAAAAGCTTTTTCACCGATATTTGCTTTTATTTTATCTTTTTTATTAACCATGATGGTATTGAATATTGTTGGATTATTCAATATTGTTTTATTTATGATGTTTAATAAGAAAAAAACAGTTGTTATTGCAATTAATATTGTATATTTGATTTTTTGCTATATTTGTTATCATTATATAGATTTAGGTTTTTTAAATTTTATTTCAATATATGATTTTATGGTATTAGAATTCTTTTATTACAAACCACATCAATTGGATTTTTTAACAACTTTTATTATGCTGTATATTATTTACATGTTACTTTTTATTTTTGGACGTTTGTTGGCTCGAAAATGGTCCGTTTTATGAAGGAGAGATTTAATGTTTCAAAGTATATTATTTAGAATTACTTGGATTAATTTAAAGTCTTTTTGTAGAATTTGGAAAATTACACTTTGTTTCACTGTATTTTTTTTAATTTGTATATATAATAGGCAGGAAATGAATAATATGATGTATTCTTATCATAAGACGTACTCGTATTTTGATTTTGCATTTTTTATGCTAGGCAGTAAATATGATCCAATTCACTATAGATTACTTGAAACAATGGTAATGATACTTCCTTATGTATTATCTAGTTATCTTACGGCTATTTATTCTTTGGAAGAAGGTATTTTAAAATCTTATATGACCATTCCTAGGGTGAAATCATTATTCAAATGGTATGTTGGTCATATTGTTACTTTAATAATTACATGCTCTGTATATATAGTTATAGAGCATATTTGTATATTTATAGTTTCATTAGATTTACCAAAACATGTGTTAAATTCAGATAATGAATTATTACCTGTTATCACTAACCCAGTAACTACAATGTTAACTGTGATAGGTATACAAATTATCAGTATGCTTTTTTTTCAGATATTACAACTGGTAATAACGTTACTTACCCAAAATCCAATTTATGGGTTTTTATTCGCGATATTTTCTTATGTAATGGTATTTTTTACGAACACTTTAAATGCAGGAGCTTTAAAGTGGATTCCAGGTATCCAACTTATATTGAAAAATAATAGTGTTTCTTCAGATTTTGTTAATACTATTTCTCCATCTTGGTCATTTATGTATATGTTTATTTTAGAATGTCTAGTTATAGGGATTGGTTGGTTTTTTTATAATCGTAAGGAAAAATTACTTTATAAAATTATGTGAGATGTTTAAAAGGGGGGGTTATCATGAATGATAATACAGTAGTAGTACAAGTAGAGGGATTTAGTAAAAAAATAAAAGGAAACAACATATTGACAAATATTAATTTAAATTTATACAAAGCGAAAATATACGGGTTTGTGGGGCATAATGGATCGGGAAAGAGTATGTTATTTAAAGCCATATGCGGATTAACAAAAGGTGAAACAGGAACAATAACAGTAAATGGGAACATCTTAGGTGAAAAAACTGATTTTCCTGATCGAACAGGCGCTTTAATTGAACATCCTGGTTTTTTACAACAATTAAGTGGTTTTACTAATTTAAAATGGTTAGCAAGTATTCAAAATAAAATTAGTAACGAACAAATTATTAATGCAATTCAGCTAGTGGGGTTAGATCCGAATGATAAAAGAGCTGTAAAAAAATATTCATTGGGTATGAAACAAAGGTTAGGAATTGCCCAAGCTATTATGGAAAATCCAGATATCCTTATACTGGATGAACCAATGAATGGATTAGATTCTCAAGGTGTTTCTTCAATTAGGAATTTACTTTTACAATTGAAAAATAAAGGTGTAACTATATTATTAGCCAGTCATATACAAGAAGATATTAAACTCTTATGTGATGAAGTGTTTATAATGAATAATGGGGAAATAGTCAGAGAATAGTGTAAGAAAACTGATCTACTTATAACGATAATAGCATTAAAACTTATTATATATTTAATTTCTTATGCAGACGCTAAAAAAGATGGTATATTAATTTAGCAAAGAGTTATACAAAGTAACTCGGCCGATCTTAACCGCTGAAGAAAAAGAACTGATTGAGAACATGTTGTTATGTTCCTTATTATCTGAAGAAGAAATACTAATTACATATTACGAAGGTGGTTATTTACTCTCTAGCTATATGACTGTTGTTGGTATTGACCTGCAAAACATTGCTGTCATATGAACTGATGCTTTTTATAATAAAATGAAATTACAGTTTTCTAACATAATCGATGTAGAATAATCCATCTAAAGAAGCCAATTCCTTTCAGGAATTGGCTTCTTTGTTTTTTCTATTATATTTTTAGTGGAAAATACATTCTTTGCTTCCACTATAAAAATCCATTCTCCCCATTGTTCATCTTCCGTATTATAAATTTAACGTACTCTAAGGGCAATATAAGGCTTCATTCCCCAAGTAGTGGATACTGTCTTACCACAAACTATATTTTTACCAGCATATTTTATTGCACCTGCTTTAAAATCGATTGTACCAAATTTATGAACAGCTTCTAATGGATTTTTCCCTTGAATTGCTTACCTAATAACATCTGCCACTATTCCATTAGCTACTCTTCTCGCCTCAGCTGTGAACTTATTTGTGCATCTGTTGTTAACGATGATATAGTACGATTTACTAAATCATTTATCCAAGCTAGGAAAGAACCTGGATTAGCGCTAAATACAGATACACCTGGAGCTAATACTCCCTGTAATACATCTTTTTCTGAAATATCTTGAGACCAAGCTGCAACTCACCCACCATTTTGAATGCTATGTTCTAATTCAAACTTATTTGTCTTGTATCCAGAAAAACCGTGACACAAAGTTGGATGCACTGGATGTATTGGATTATGCTCTATCACATCACTCAACCAACTCATTCAGTCCAATTCTGAATTATAAATATCATTTTTTACCATTTTGGTGTATTCGCTATTCCCTCCTCCATAATTCCAATCACTATAATAATCATAATGATAAGCTAGATAAGGTAATGGATACAAATAGGTTGATCTAGTGGAGAGTAGTTACTAAATTGGCCAAACAGGTCTATATATGAACAATACGGATTAATGATTATGAAATTCCCCCCTATATTTCTATTTATAAAAGTAATATATGATATCAAAGGAATGTAGGTACTTGTCTAAATTTAAATAGGGGATTTATCACAAATTCTCTTTTTATATTCTTTATCCCTCCCAAACCACTCCATAAGGTGTCCAACCATAATTTTGAAGTACGAAATAATAAATACCGCCTTTTGAAGTGATTTCTATCGATTGGATAGTTTTGCAAAAATACAATTAAACAACCTGAATTCCATATTTATAGGAACTCACGTTGCTTCTTTTAAAACTATTATCTTAGTATTTATAAACATACATATCTTTACAGAGAAAACATCTAACGAAATTATATATTAATAAATTATAGAAAAATCCCTCCACCTTAAGGCAGAGGGACTTTCTAATTACTATCTCAAACTACCAGCAATCTCCGTAAAGATAACTCCAAGCGCATGTGCACCTGCATCAGGATATCCTAAACTTCTTTCACCAACTGTACCGGCGCGGCCCATGCGAGCTACGATTTCTTTCGTATACTCCGCTCCTTTAACTGCTGCTTCTGCTCCTTTTTCAAAAGCAGTTTTCATGTCTTCTTCGTTTGAAGCGCTATCTAACCAAGAATCTACACATGGAGCAAGCGCGTCAACAAGTGTTTTGTCACCAACTACCGCTCCTCTACCAAATGATCTTTCTCCGATAGATTGTATACCTTGAAGTGCTGCTTGCAACATTTCAGCGAATTCTTTCACTGTTAGCTCACGTTTTTCTCCTGCTGCTTTGCTAGCTGCGCGGAATGCACCACCCCAAATTGGACCAGATGCGCCGCCGCAATGTTCCATAATAATCATTGAACAACCGTCAAGGAATGACCCAATCGTTACGTTCTCTTGATCTACAATAGAATGCCACTCACGTTTTAATTGCTTAAATCCTTTTGCCACACTCATTCCGAAGTCGCCGTCACCTGCGTGTGTATCTAACTCACAGAACGGTACTTCGTTTTTAATAATAACGTCGCTCATTTTATCAACGAGATAAATCATGTTGTTTAATGTAATAACATTATCCTTAATAACAGCGTGCTCTTCCGCCGTTTCTATTTCAAAGGAAACTTCCTTCTCTTCTGTCTCTTCAAGCACATTCACGTACTCTACACTTTCAACTGGCCCATCTACTTTAAACGCTGGTGTATTACACTCTTTTGATAGTAATGTTTTTAACTCATCATCTAACTTCATCACTGTTAAAGACATGCCAGCCATATCGATACTTGTCATATAGTTACCGACGAATACTCTATTGATTTTAATGTTTCTAGCAGCTAATTCTCTCGTCACTGCGTTGTTAAATAAGTAAAGTTCTTGCAGTGGTGTTCCGCCAAAACCGTTAACTAGAAGTGCGATTTCCTCGCCATCTTTTACTCCTAAATCTTTTACAAGATCATTTGTCATACGGTTAGCTAGTTCATCTGCTGACAGCATTTTTTCACGCTTAATTCCTGGTTCGCCGTGAATACCTACGCCGTATTCCATTTCATCTTCCGCAAGTGTGAAAGTAGGTGATCCGCTCGCTGGAACTGTACAAGAAGTTAACGCTAAACCGATTGTGCGCACGTTAGCCGCTGCTTTTTCCGCTACAGCTTTCACCGCTCCTAAATCCATACCTTCTTCCGCTGCTGCGCCGGCAATTTTATGAACTAAAATAACTCCCGCAACGCCGCGGCGTCCTACTGTATATAGGCTATCTTCTACCGCAATATCATCATCCACTTTTACGTAGTCGACTTCAATTCCATCTTCCGTCGCTAAATGAGCTCCGTTTTTGAAATTCATAATATCGCCGCTGTAATTTTTAATAATTAATAACGTTCCTTTTTTACTAGCTGTCTCTTTAATCGCTTGATACACCTGAATTTGTGAAGGTGACGCAAACACATCTCCGCACACCGCCGCATCTAACATTCCTTTTCCGACTAATCCTGCATGTGCCGGCTCATGGCCACTACCGCCGCCACTAATTAACGTTACTTTGT
>Ga0209463_1001429_pt1 | contig 14663 bp, 11 predicted proteins | sample AgamicMgSfrz_FD_187169 | JGI IMG/M metagenome (GOLD analysis project Ga0209463, IMG submission 187169) | Agave microbial communities from Guanajuato, Mexico - Mg.Sf.rz (SPAdes) (version 2) | ecosystem: Host-associated > Plants > Phyllosphere > Phylloplane/Leaf | place: Guanajuato, Mexico... | reverse complement strand
GACGGTGCGCGGGACCCGGACATCGTGGCGAGAACGCGCAAGCTGGATACGCTCCAGGCCGTGGTCGTCAACTGGCAGCATCAGATCGATGCGATCGGCGATCAGCAACGGGCGCTGGCATCGCGGCAGACGCAAGTCGACACGCAAATCGCCGAAGCGGATGCAGCAGCCGAACGGCGCTTCGACGCGGCGACCCGGCACTACGAGATGCAGGTGTTCGGGCTGCGGCTTGCGCTGACGTTGCCGATTCTGCTGGTCGCGACCTGGCTGTTCATCCGCTACCGCAAGGCGCGCTACTGGCCGTTCGTGTACGGTTTCGGCCTGTTTGCACTGAGCGCGTTTTTCATTGAACTGGTGCCGTACCTGCCGAATTTCGGCGGCTACGTCCGCGTCCTGGTCGGCATCGTGCTCACGGTATTCGCCGGTCTTTACATGATGAAGGCATTTCAGCGCTATGCCGAACGCAAACGGCTCGAATTGCAGCAGGATCAGGGCGAACGCGCGCGCACGATCGGATATGAAAAAGCCGTCCGGTCGCTCGAGAAAAAGCGCTGCCCGTCATGCGACAAGCAATGGAGTCTCGGCGGCAACGACTCCACGTTTTGCGTCCATTGCGGGTTGAGGCTTTTCAATGTTTGCGAATGCGGTGGCCGGAATTTCTTCTTCTTCCCGCATTGCCATCAATGCGGCGTTGCGCAGGGGAATGAGTCGCCGGTGTCGTCCGACTGACGGTCAGCGTGTCCGCACTGGCGGCGTACGATGGTCGTGAACGCGTCAGCCGGGTGCCTCACTCGATGACACGCGGCGGCGTCGACAACTCCGCCAGCTGAAACAGACAATCCCCGCGCCGCACCTGCGCGGGCACCCGCTTGCACACCACCTCGCCATCGCCGTTGAACCGGTGCAGCACCGGTTCGCGCAACGGCGTATCGGGGAAATGCACCCACGCGGCCGGCTGCCCGGCCTTCACCTGATCGCCGAGTTCGACGAGCGGTTCATACAGCCCACGCTCGTACGCATAGACGAAATGGCGATCGCCGTCGACGCGCATGAAACGCGGCACGGTCGGCGGCGCGTCGGGCACGAGCGCGCCGTGCAGCAGCCCGATGTAGCCGAGGTAATGCAGCAGCCCTTGGCGGCCGAGCCGGATCAGCGACGGATCGGCCATGCCGGCGCCGCCGAGCTCGGTGACGATCGAGATCGCGCCTTGCCGGCGCGCGGCCGACGCCGAATGCACGGGATTCGGTGCGTGCAGCAGCGCGTTGTGCAAGCCGAACGCGACCAGCAGCCCGTTGAGCTTCGCGGCTTCTTCGGCGTCGAGCGGATCGATCGCGAGCATGTTGCCGCCCTGGTACAGCAGCGAGCTGCCGCCCGAATGCAGGTCGACCAGGTACTGCGCGCGCGACAGCAGCACATGCTCGATGTAGTGGGCGATCATTTGCGTCGGCGTGCCGGTCGGGTCGCCGGGAAAGCTGCGGTTCAGGTTGCCTTCGTCGAGCGGCGACACGCGCTGGCCCGCATCCGCCGCCGGGAAATTCGCCATCGGCAACAGGATCAATTGCCCGCTGACCATGTCGGGTTCGATCTCGCGCATCAGTTGCGACACGATGATCTGGCCTTCGTACTCGTCGCCGTGGTTGCCGGCCATCACGAGCGCCACCGGGCCGTCGCCGTGGCGGATCGACACGATCGGGATCGGCAGCCAGCCGTAGGCGGAGCGGTGCACGGAGTGCGGCAGGCGCAGGTAGCCCGCGTGCTTGCCTTGCGCGTCGAGATCGATTTCGCAGTGAATGGGATTGCGGGGAGAGGAAGAGGCGGTCATGGCGGTATCGTTCGATGAACGGAATCTGCCATCTTATAGGGGAAACCGGCACCGCGCGGCGCGGCGGGCGGGATCAGCGAGGCTGCGCGTGACTGCGGACGGGTGCACTGCCGTGCGTTGCCGGGCCGATACGCGAGCGCGCGCGATGTTGCAGCGATGAAGCCATGCCAGCGCGCCGGTCGGCTGCATTCATGCGCCGGCTTTCGCGCCAGCCCATGTCGCGACAGGGCCGGCGCGCACGGCGCGCTTATCGGCCGGATGTTTCAGCTTCGAGACGTCCTTCTTCCCACAGCGCCCAGAACCGGCTGCCGGCGCGATACGGATTCGCACGCCGAGCGGCGTGATCGGCGACGCCCTGGCGAAACGCGCCGTACAGCGTGAGCGGCGGATTGTCGATGCATGCGGCTTCGTACGCGGCCGGCATCCGGCGGTCGGACACGAGCCGGCGGATCAGCGAGGCGCCGTCGATCACGGCCTGTTCGTCGATGATTTCGGTTCGTGCGAGGACGTCGACGGTATTCATGTTGGGCTCCCTGAAACGTTCTTTCCCCATCAAGGAGCAATAAGAGTGCCAACCGCGAAATGCCGTACTCGGCCTCGATCGTGCGGGCTTCTGCAGTCATCTTTCGGCGTGGCGGACGACGATGTTACGGAACACGTCACGTGACACGCGAACGCGCGGCGCCACGTGCGAACCGGCAAAGTGTTTCGGAATTGAATCGTCGGGAGGGGGCGGCGCGTACGGAACGGACGAACGCGCGGCGGAGTGCCGCGTCGCCGGTTCAGCTGGCGGCGGCCGGCACCACGCGGCGGCTGCCGCTCGAGTAGAAGCAGTAGATGCCCTTGCCGGCCGACTTCGCGTCGTACAGCGCGCTGTCGGCCTGCCGGATCAGCTCGTCGGGCGAGCCGTGCCCGTCGTCGAGCGCGATGCCGATGCTGATGCCGATGCAGACGGTTTCGCCGATCGACAGCGCGTACGGCGCCGAAATCTGCCGGATGATCCGCGCGGCGAGAATCGAGCACGCTTGCATCGTCGTGTCGTCGATCGCGACGATGAATTCGTCGCCGCCGATGCGCGCGGCGAGCTCGCCCGGCGGTAGCGTCTTGCCGAGCCGCTCGGCGACTTGCGTGAGCACTTCGTCGCCGGCCTGGTGGCCGAAGCGGTCGTTGATCGACTTGAAGCCGTCGAGGTCGAGATACATGACGGCGAATGCCGGGCTCGGCAGCCGCGGCCGGCGCGCGAGCATTCGCTTGAGCTCGGCGTGCAGTTCGTGGCGATTCGGCAGACCCGTCAGCGCGTCGTGTCGCGCGAGGTGCCGGATGTGCTGTTCGGTCTGACGGCGGGTGGTGACGTCCTCGACGATGATCACCGCGTTGCCGTCAGGCACGCGGTGGCGCGTCAGTTCGAGCTGGCGGCCGTCGGCGAGCGCGATGTCGAGCGGCCCGGGTTCGTGGCGGCTCAGCCAGCTGTCGCACTGCGCGGCGAGGCCGGCGCCGCCGGGATCGATCACGGCATCGGTGCCGAGCGCGGCGACCACGGCGGGCAACGGCGTATCGAGCATGATCTCGCGCGGCGAGCCGAACAGTTGCGCGGTCCGACGGTTCGCGACGATCACGCGGCTGTCGCCGTCGATCATGCACAGGCCGTGCGGCATGTAGGTGAGGGCGGCGTCGAAGCGGGCGACGAGTTCGGCGTTGCGCTGGCGCGCGGCGATCAGCGCGACGAGCACGCGGTAGTGGCGCTGGACGACCGTGCGCATTGCCGCGAGATAGATCGCGAGCGGCGGCACCAGCAGCCAGGCACCCGGCCGAGGGGCCAGCAGCGCACCGACGCCGATCGGCAGCACGCCGAGCACGACCTGCGTCATCGCGAGCCGCGGCAGCGCCGAATTGCGCGACGCGATCCCGCCGAACACGCCGCCCGCGACCATCACGGACAGCGTGCCGAGTTCGACGTCGGTGGCCTGCACGCAGCCCATCACGCCGAGGCCGAGCACGAAGCAGGCGACGAGCGACACCGGCGCATAGCGCCTCGCCCAGTATTCGGCGCGATCGTCGCCGGCGTTGCGCCGTACCGTGTAGGCCCGTGCGATCGACAGGCGCGCAATGAGCAGGCCGACGTCGACGACGAGCCACGCGAGGCACCACAGCTGCTGCAGCCGGATCAGCGCGACGGCCGCGACGAAGCCGCTCGCGAGCCCGGACAGCGCCATCGGGCGCACGTCCTCGAACAGCGTCACGAGCATCGACGGACGCAGCGCGGCCGTCACACGGTGGTTGCCGGAGGGGGGAGTGGCGAGAACGGAGTTCAGGAGAGACGCCCTGACTGCCATGATTATTGACCTCGACACGATGTCTCGATGGCTGGCGGCGCCCGCACGGCACGTGGCGGAGGCCCGGCCGAGCCGGATGCGCACGACATTACCTTGACGTCCTCCTCTCCCCAAAGGGAGAGAATTCCCACACTTGGCGATGCACGTCCGCATCGGAGAATGTTCAGCGCAGCGTTGGTATCTCGATCATGCTCGGCACCACAGTCACTGCAGGCCCACTCTCTTACTCGCAGTCCCGCGATACCTTTCGGCCGCGTCGTGCTGTCTTTCGACCCGCACGCCGAACAGGACTGGGTGGAACTCCTTTCGTCGACTTCCTCGAACGTGGCCCCGTGCGCGATCGCTTTGTAGCGGAGCTTGTTTCGGAAGGACGACCAGGATGCGTCGTAGACGCTTTTCGCCATCCTGGTTCTGGCAAGTTTGACGGCAGATACGTTGCCAACCGCGATGTAATCGAAGCGCCGCACCAGATCGAGCGCGAGCTTGTGCTGGAAGTCGGCACGCGCATTGGCGACCTTGGCGTGCAGCTTCGCGATATGCCGCTTGTGCTTTCGCGCCCGCTGCGCTTTCGCGAGCTTTTCCGCCGCGCGTCGACCGAACCGATCATTGGGCAGCTTCTCGCCGGTCGAAAGTGTGGCGAAGTCTTTCAGGCCAAGATCGATGCCAACGCCGGAACGGATCGGGCGAGCCTGAACATCCGGCATCTCGATCACGATGTTGAGAAACCAGTTGCCGCGTGCATCCTGCGCAAAGTTGGTTCCATCCTTGATCTTGCCTTCGGGAAGCGGTCGACTGTTGAACACGCGAAACGTGTTGCCGGCGAAACGGAACGCGTCCCCCTCGCGCTTCAGGTCGCGGCCCTTCAGCGGCACCCAGCCCAGCGATTTCCTGCCGCGATAGCGCAGGTAGGGCCGACGGTGCTGACTGCGCGACTTCGCATATTGCTCGCACGTCGCGTTAATCGTGCCGGAGTGGATGTCGAGTTCCTTGCTGCTACCGGTCGTCAGCACGTTCAGGTCGAAACCCGTCGGCCACTTCTTGCTCCACTTGAGCGCATGCTTCTGCGTGTCATTGCAGAAGTTCCAGACGTAGTTCACCGCACGGCTCTGCTTGTTGAGCAGTCCGTTGAGCGATTTCACCCGGTAGCGGTAGACAAGGATCATGCCGGCCATTTTAACGGTGGAATGCCGCTGTCAAACAGCGGCGCTCCTTTCCTCCCCGTCCTGAAGGACGGGGTTTCTCGGAGCAACTGATGAAAAAACGGCGGCGCGGGCCGCCCGGCGGCACCGCGCATCGCGTCGTGCGCGGTCGTCAGTCCCGGCTGCGAGCGGCTTGCGGATTCGGCGGCGCAAAGGCCGGGTCGTTGCGAACGGAACGATGTACGACGGCATCCGGCCGCACGCAAACGGCCAACGGATCGCCCCGCGACCACCCGCCGCAGCCCGGCTGAAACCCGTTATAAGAAATCTAATAAGTATTTCATGCGGGAAATACTATAGGCGATATATCAAAAACAATGCCAGAATGCGCGCCGCTCCGAACGCCGCGACACCCGATCGCCGTCCGAGCCGCATCAGGAGGTTCTCCCCCAATGAAAAACCACGGCCTGTCACGGCGGGGTTTTCTGAAAGCCAGCGTGCTGGCGGGCGTCGCGGTGTATGTCGCGCCCATCGGCAGCCGCGCGTTCGCGGCGCTCTTCGAAGAAAAACTCCTCACCCCGGTCAAATGGGATAGCGTCACCGGCATCCCCCAATTCCGCATCGACGGCATCGCGAAGGTCACCGGCTCTAAAGTGTTCGCCCGCGACGTGCGCGCCGCCGACATGCCGCACTGGCCGCAGCAGCAGTCGCACGCGCTGATCCTGCGCGTCACGCAGGCCGACCGCACCTACGAAGGCTTCGACCTGTCGCTGCTCGGCGACGAACTGAAGCCGGACCGCGTGGTCACGGCCGACGATCTCGCACGCGACGGCGTCGCATTCCCGGCGTTCTACGGCGACGACATGCTGCTGCCGGCCGGCAAGACGCCCGCGTATCTCGGTCATGCGGTCGCGATCCTCATCTATCACGACTTCGCGCGCTTTCGCTTCGCGAAGAACGCGCTCAAGTTCCGCGACGACGTGATCCGCTACGGCGCGGTCACGGGCCCGCTCGAGCGTGATCCGTGGGGCACCTTCCGCTACGTGCGCGTGGGCGGTAAGACGGCCTATGACGACGACGTCTATTCGAGCCTGAAGGACGCGCCGATCTTCCCGAGCATGATGCGCAAGCACCTGCCGGTCTGGCCGGACGGCAAGGAGCACGGCAAGCTCGACGAGCAGGGCATGTTCCTCGCCGGGCAGATCGCGAGCGAGCTTGACCATCCTTCGGCCGACTGGCTCGTGTTCGACCGCGAATACAACACGCAGTCGGTCGATACGGCCGCGCTCGAACCCGACAACGCGAACTGCTGGTACGACGCCGCGACGCAGTCGCTGCACCTCGTCGTGCCGACCCAGTCGCCGCTCGAAGTGTCGGAGAATGCGGCCGCGATGGTCGCGAAATGCCGCTTCCCGGTGAAGAAGCTGTTCGTGCATCCGTGCTACACGGTCGGCTACGGCTCGAAGGATCACTTCAACGTGCCGTTCTACGGCCTCGTCTGCGCGCTGTACGCGGACGGCCGCCCGGTGCGTTTCGCGAACGACCGCTACGAGCAGTTCCAGACGTCGCTGAAGCGTCACGCGTTCAAGATGCACTACCGGATCGCGGTCGATCGCAATACGGGCCTGCTGCAGTCGTTCAAGGGCGACTTCGAGGCGAACGGCGGCGGTCGCTCGAACTTCTCGCCGTCGGTCGCGATGGTCGGCGCCACCGCCGCGCAATCGATCTACTACTTCCCGAAGAGCGACCTCGCGGCCGTCGCGATCGCATCGCGTGCGATCGACGCCGGTTCCGCGCGCGGCTACGGCACGCTGCAGAGCATGGCCGCGACCGAGATGGCGGTCGACGAGATCGCCGCGCAACTGAACATCGACCCGATCGAGTTCCGTCTGCGCAACGCGCTGCGTTCGGGGATGAAGAACACGCAGGGGGCGATTCCCGCCGGCGCGCTGCGCGTCGACGAAGTGCTCGAGCGGGCGAAGCAGCATCCGCTATGGACGCGCCGTGCCGCGCGCAAGGCGGAGTTCGAGGCCGCGCATCCGGGCAAGCGCTACGGCGTCGGCTTCGCGTGCGTGCAGAAGGATTTCGGCACGGGCGCGGAAGCGTCGTTCGCGAAGGTCGAGTTCGACGCGCACGGCAAGGTGTCGCTGCAGCACACGGCGGCCGAGATCGGCACCGGGATGTCGACGTCGCAGGCCGTCGCGGTCGCGAAATGGCTCGGCCGTCCGGCGACCGACGTGCGCGTGGCCGTGACCGAATGGCCGGACCTGCCGGTCGAGACGAGCGGCGACCCGTACCTGATGTCGCAGGCCGACCAGGATCGCCTGAGCGCGAACCCGCGCTGGTCGCCGGGCTATGCGTCGCCGTCGAGCGCGACGAACTCCGCGTACTACTTCACGCACAGCACGCGCGAAGCCGCGCGCGCCGTGTTCCGCTACGGGCTGTGGCCGGCCGCGATGTCGATCTGGACGCGCGGCCTCGGCGGCGGCCAGGCCGCGCCGTACACGATCCGCATCGAGGATGCACGCTGGGTCGACGGCAAGCTGACCGCCGACGGCCTCGAGCCGCTGACGTTCGAACAGCTCGCGAAGCAGGCGCATGCGCTCGGCTTGCCGACCGGCGCCGTCGTGCACGTGTTCAACCGCTGGCAATGGACCGACGCCGAATTCGAGGTAGGCGGCGCGGTCGAGCGTCTGCCGATCGACGGGCTGTCGCTGCGTGTCGGCGCGCCGAAGACGGGCGCAGACGACGGCCCGGTGCCGGGCACCGCCGCGCCGGCCGGCGCGACCGCGCTGCGCGGCACGCTGCCGCCGACCGCGAACGGCTATCGCGTGCTGGACCGCAAGCGCGTGTTCATCCCGCCGACGAGCCGCAACAACGCGGCCGTCACGTACTACACGGCGGTCGGCACGCTCGTCGAGCTGGCCGTGCACGAAGCGACCGGCAAGGTCGAACTGCTCACGCACCACTCGATCATGGAATGCGGCAACCAGATCTCGCCGCAGCTCGTGTCGGGCCAGTTGCAGGGCGGTCTCGCGATGGGCATCGGGCATGCGCTGCACGAGTACCTGCCGCTCTACGAGGACGGCCCCGGCAATGGCACGTGGAACTTCAACCGTTACCAGTTGCCGCGCGCGTCCGACGTCGCCGTCTGGACCCAAACGGGCGACGTGCTGCCGCCGCTGTCCGAGACCGATCCGCCGAAGGGTGTCGCCGAAGTGGTGATGATCCCCGTCGTCGGTGCGATCGTGAACGGCATCGCGCACGCGATCGGCCATCGTTTCACCGACCTGCCGGTGACCCCGCAAAAGATTCAGGAGGTGCTCGCATGACGACCGCCCAAACCGCGGCTTCGGCCGCGAGCGCCAGCGCGGCTGCGACCGCCGCTTCCGCACCGACCGCGGCTTCGGCCGCCCCGGCGTCCGCTCCGGCTGCGCCGGCATCGGCATCGGCTGCCGTCGAGCGTCCGCTCGTCCGGTTCCAGCAGAAGCCGCTGTCGGTCAAGATCAACGGCAAGGCCGTCGGCCCGATGCAGGTGCCGGAAGGGCTGATGATGATCGAGTTCCTGCACGAGTACGCAGGCCTCACCGGCTCGCGGCTCGGCTGCGGGCAGGGCATCTGCCACGCGTGCGTCGTGATCGTCGACCAGCCGGACGGCACGAGCGAGGAAATGCGCACCTGCATCACCGGCGCGCACTTCTTCCACGGTCGTTCGATCCGCACGATCGAAGGCCACGCGACGCGCAACGAAGCCGGCGAGGTGGTCGAGCTGTCGCCGATCCAGCAGAAATTCCTCGAGCATTTCAGCTTCCAGTGCGGCTATTGCACGCCGGGCTTCGTCAACGCGGCGACCGTGCTGATCGAACGCCTGAAGCGCGAGCCGGTCGCGAAGGCCGACGTGGAACGCACGATCACCGATGCGCTCGACGCGCACCTCTGCCGCTGTACGGGCTATGTGCGCTACTACGAAGCCGTCAAGGACGTGGTGCTGACGACGCCGGGACTCGTGAAGGACGCAGCATGAAACGCACACTCGCTCATCGTGTCGCGCGGGCCGCGGCCCTGCCCGCGCTCGCGGCGGCCTGCGCGCTGCTGCTCGCCGCCTGCGGCGGCCACGACACGCCGGCGTCGAATGCGGCGTCCGGCGCGCCCGGCGCCGACCCGATCGCGCGCGGCCGCTATCTCGTCAAGGCCGCCGACTGCGCGGCGTGCCACACCGCGAAGGACGGCGCGCCGTTCGCCGGCGGCGCGGCGCTCGAATCGCCGTTCGGCACGTTCTACGGCTCGAACATCACGCCCGACAAGGATCACGGGATCGGCAACTGGAGCGCGGACGACTTCTACGCCGCGCTGCACGACGGCAAGGCGCCGGGCAAGCGCCTGTATCCGTCGATGCCGTACACGTCGTACCGGCAGCTCACGCGCGCCGACGCCGACGCGATGTACGCGTACCTGATGACGGTCAGGCCGGTCGCGCAGGAAAACCGCGCGCACGACCTGAAGTTCCCGTACAACCTGCGCTTCGGCATGGTCTTCTGGGACATGCTGTTCCTGAAGGACAGCCTGCCGGATGCGTCGACCGGACAATCCGCGGACTGGCAGCGCGGCCGCTATCTCGCCGGCGCGCTCGGCCACTGCGCGGAATGCCACACGCCGCGCGCGTTCACGGGCCAGCTCGATGGCGCGAAGCCGTTCGCGGGAGCCGCGCTCGGCCGCGTGGCCGCGCCCGACATCACGCCGGCCGGCCTGGCCGCGCGCGGCTGGACGGGCACCGATCTGCAGACGTTCTTCGGCGTCGGCATCGCACCGCAAGGCTCCGCGTTCGGCGAGATGTATCCGGTCGTGCACCTGAGCACGCAGTACCTGACGAAGGACGACCTGCGCGGGCTGTCGACGTACCTGCTCGGCGATACGCCGCCCGCGCCGCAACCGGTGAAGCCGGTGTCGGCCGACGCCGCGCAACTGGCCGCCGGCCGCTCGGTGTATCTCGCGGTGTGTGCGGGCTGTCACGGCTTCAACGGCGAAGGCAAGCCGCACGTGGCGGTGCCGATGAACGGCAACTCGACACTGCGCCAGGGCGATCCGCGCAACCTGCTGGTCGCGATGCTCGACGGTATCGACGAGCAGAAGTTCGCCGGTTTCGAAAACCTGCAGCCGATGCCGGGTTTCGCGAAGACGTTGAGCGATGACGAACTCGCGCAACTCGCGAACTACCTGCGCGCGACGTGGGGCGGCCAGCCCGCGAGCGTCACGCCGGCCGACGTGAAGGCGATGCGTTGAGTCGTGCCGTGGGGTAGAGCGTCGCGCGCGAGCGGCCGGCTTCCGGTGCTCGCGCGCGATTTCGTCGCCTCACTTTCCTCGCGGCGGCGCGTCAGTAGCCGCCGCCGCCCCCTCCACCTCCGCTGCCTCCGGAGCCGCCATACCGGCTCATGCCCGGTCCTTGCGACGTACCGCTGCCCGACGACGTACAGCCCGCCGACAGCACGAGCACCAGCGCCGCGATCAGCGCCGCAACCAACGTTGCCGATTTCATTGCGATCTCCTTGCAGCGCGCAGGCGACAGGAAAGGCGGTTCGCGTGAACCGCGCGTCTGCGCGATGAGAAGACGTTTCGGCGGGGCGTTTATTCCATGCTTTTTGCGTATCGCCGCGGCAGCGCCTGGATCAACGATAGACGAGATCGGCGCGACGGTTCTGCGCCCACGCGTCCTCGTCGTGACCGAGCGCGACGGGCTTTTCCTTGCCGAGACTGACGGCCTCGAGTTGCGTCGCCGGCACGCCGAGCGTTTCCAGTGCGCTCGCCACGGCCTGCGAGCGGCGCTGGCCGAGCGCGAGGTTGTATTCGGACGTGCCGCGCTCGTCGGTGTTGCCCTGGATCAGCACGCGCCGCGCGGGATGGCTGCGCAGGTAGTCGGCGTGCGCCTGCAGCAGCGACTGGAATTCGGGCTTCACCGAGTACTGGTCGAAGTCGAAGTAGATGCTGCGCTTGGCGAGCGGGCTGTTCGGATTGTTCAGATCGTCGGCCGTCACCGTCGCGACGGTTTCGCTCGAAGGCTCCGGCGCTGCGGCGGCATTCTCGGGCGTTTTCGCCGCGTTGTGGCAACCGGCCAGCAGGACGAAAGTTGCCAGGACCGCGATTCGGTTCATTTTGCTCATCGTTCTTCTCCAGCGGTTGACTGCGTTGAAAGCGGGGCGCGTGCCATTCGCACGCAACCGTCCGGCCGCCATGGCGCGAAAGGTCCGGCTCCGTTGCCGTGATGCAGGCTCGTAAGCCGGTGGTGCGCCAAATGAAAGAATGTTGCGACCGGAACGCCGGATCGAGGCGTCGCTGCAAACAGATTAGGAAAAATGTCACAACGTGCCCAGTTTCTCCGCATTTTTTGCGCAAACGCGACAGTCGGGAGGCATTCTTGCTTGCGCCGACGGTGCGCGGCAAGCGACGCCTGCCACAGCGAAAAAGGCCGCGCACGGGGCGCGGCCTTGTCGTTGCCGGTCATGGCGATCGGGTGATGCGGGAAGCATTCGCCGGATACAGTCGGTCGACCGCATGACGCCGCGGCGCACGCCGTATCGTCAGAACTTGTGCCGCAGCCCCAGTGCGACGACGACCTGGTTGCTGTTCGCGGAAGGCGTCAAGGTCCAGACGGTCGCGTTGAACGCCGGATTGCCGTTGCCGCCGCTCACGCTCTGGTAAGTGCCTTCGAGATACGCGTCCGTGCGCTTCGACAGCACGTAGCCGGCCTGCGCGACGACCTGGTTCCATTTCGGGCGCGTCTGGCCCGTGCGGGTGTCGAAGCGGCCCATCGTGTACGTGTACGCGGCGGCGACGCTCAGCGCGCGCGTGACGAAGTAGCGTCCGTCGATCGAGAAGTTGTCGAACACCAGCGATTCGCCCTTCAGCGGCGCGATGTTGCCGCCCTGGAGCACGCCCGTCACGCCGTCGGTGGTGGAATGCGACCACGCGGCGCCGACCGAGTGCGGGCCGAACGCATAACGGCCGGCCATCGCCCAGATCTGCTGGTTGCCGCCCGTGATCGTCGCCGAGCCGTCGACCGTGCTCAGCGCGCCGTCCGGGTTCGGCGCGTTGCGGTCGCGGCTGATCTTCAGGTAGCCGGCGCCGAGCTTCACCGGCCCGTTCTCGTACGACACCCCCGTGCTCCACACCGCATTGTTGGAGAACTGGCCGGCCGCGTTCGAGAAGCCGACCATCGCGCCGAATCTCAACCCGCGAACCGTCGGGCTCGCGTACTTCACGGCATTGTTGATGCGCAGGTTGCGGTTCGAATCGTCGTTGTCGTACGGGTGGACCGCGAGATTGCCGCCCCAGCCGGGGCCGGACGCGCCGAGCGGCGTCACGTAATCGAGGATCAGGTCGTACTGGCGTCCGAAGGACAGCGTGCCGGCCGTCTGCGAACTCACGCCGACCCACGCCTGGCGGCCGAACAGGTCGACGCCTTTCTGCGACAGCTTGCCGGTGGTGCCCGAGAAGCCGTTTTCGAGCGCGAAGACCGCGGCCATTCCGCCGCCCAGATCCTCGCGGCCGCGCAGCCCCCAGCGCGACGCGTTCAGTGCGCCGCTCGTCATCGCGACGCTGCCGCCGCCGGGCGAGCCGGCACCGCGCGTGCGCTGGTTGGTGGAGTAGGTGATCGACGTGTCGATCAGGCCGTACAGCGTCACGCTGCTCTGGGCGTGCGCGACATCCGGCACGAAGCTGCTCAGGCAGGCGGCAATGACGGTCCCCGCGACGCGTGCGCCGGCATGCTGGTTCATTTGGCAGGAATGCATAGGAGTTTTGTTGTTGTTGGTCCGGCCTGGCGGCCGATGGATCGAGCGGCCATTATTGGAGATCGTGCGGCGGTCGATTAAGGCGTTGCACAGGAAAGGTCCTCTGCGGAATCGGTCGGAATCGCGGGGGTGTCGATGGCTGGGAGGCGGTCGGGAGGGGGGCGGGCCGGGGTTCAGCGTGTCGCGAATAGCGGCGTGATCGATCGGGGTACGTCGTCCACATTATTTACTGATGGCCGGACACCTGCGCCGTGTAACGTCGCTGCATTTCGTCGGGTTCGACCGTTTCGATCGTATGCCCGATCAGCCAATCATGAACAGCGAACACGCCGATTCTACGAACGAATCAGGGGGCGGGCGCACGGCCGGTTTCGACCTACGGGCATCGGTGATCGGCGCGCAAGTCGGTCGGCGACTCCCGGCGGGGGTACGCGGCACGCACTGCGATGGGACGAAATCCCGAGACTGGAATCCACCACGATCAGACGCAACTCCACCTGCCGCGATATGGAGCGGGGCAGAATAGGGCGAGCGCGGCGCATGCCGCGGCGTTGTCGGCCGCGTGCCGACTCATGAAAACCTGTCGAGTCTCCATGGCGTTTCCGATGCCCCCTATCTTGCGTCCCATCCGGTCGGTATCCCGAACGACGGCCGGCATTGCCTTCGTCGTCAGTCTGCTGTCCGGCTGCGCTGCGATGTCTTCATCTGCGCCGATCGATCCCCAGCAGCAGTTCGTTGCGGAGCAGCGAAATGCGAACGAGCGGTACTACCAGACCCTCGCGGCGTACAAGCCCATTTTCCAGAATCCCGGCAACTATGGTCGAGCGGAGGTGCTGGAAAAGTACGACGCGGTGCTCTATCAATACTCGCTCGCCGCGGTCAGTTGGGTTCGCACGATCTATCCTGCCGCCCGGCAGACGCTGCCGCCATCCCTGCAACCGTTGCCTGCGTCGTCCGGGCCGCCCAGCCTGGCGGACGTGAACCGACGCTACGAACACGCGCTCGGCATGAACGCCGGCATGTGGGAGATCAGCATGGCCGCGGATTTCGGCAAGCCGTCGAAACTGGCGGTGCCGCGATATGACGGGCCATTGCTTTTCATGCCGTTCGCACCGCCTTTGCCGCCGCTGCAGGATGTTCGCGATCCGCGGTTCGCGCGGCTGGTGACCATGACGAAGAAGGTGGACGACGCGCAGAAGGCGGACCTCGCTCGACAGAACGCGGCGAACGCGAGACAGATGGCGGAGAACGCCGCGATGCACGCGGCGAACCATCCGCCGGGACCGAATCCGCTGGATTCGATCGATCCGCGGACCGGGTTGCCGTATCCGGCACCGCAACAAGACACGCAGCGCTGGTGCACGATGATGGGCAATGGTGTGGGCGGTCGGGTTCCGTGTTGAAACGGTGCGATCGACGGCGATCTGATATGACCTGGACATCGTGGTGATCGTCCCGGTCGCGTTCATCGCCGGCGCGCCCAAGGGTGCAGACGATCAATCTACAGGCTAAAACACGACATTTCTAACTGGCTCAAACAGGACATTACTAAATAGCCGTCACACAAAAATGTCGATAATTCACG
>Ga0209463_1001427_pt1 | contig 14701 bp, 15 predicted proteins | sample AgamicMgSfrz_FD_187169 | JGI IMG/M metagenome (GOLD analysis project Ga0209463, IMG submission 187169) | Agave microbial communities from Guanajuato, Mexico - Mg.Sf.rz (SPAdes) (version 2) | ecosystem: Host-associated > Plants > Phyllosphere > Phylloplane/Leaf | place: Guanajuato, Mexico... | reverse complement strand
TTTGTACTTTACCAGCAACAAAAGATGGTGTTGATACAATTTACTTTACTTCTCATATGGATACAGTAGTTCCTGGTAATGGAATTAAGCCTTCTATTAAAGATGGATATATCGTATCAGATGGTACTACGATTTTAGGTGCGGATGATAAAGCCGGATTAGCATCAATGTTCGAAGCAATCCGTGTTTTAAAAGAAAAAAATATCCCTCATGGTACAATTGAATTTATTATTACAGTTGGAGAAGAATCTGGTCTTGTTGGTGCAAAAGCATTAGATCGTGAGCGCATTACTGCGAAATACGGTTATGCATTAGATAGCGATGGAAAAGTTGGTGAAATCGTTGTTGCAGCTCCAACACAAGCGAAAGTGAATGCAATTATTCGCGGAAAAACAGCTCACGCTGGTGTAGCACCAGAAAAAGGTGTATCTGCAATTACTATCGCAGCGAAAGCAATTGCGAAGATGCCACTTGGTCGTATTGATTCTGAAACAACTGCAAATATTGGACGTTTTGAAGGTGGTACACAAACGAATATCGTTTGCGATCATGTACAAATCTTTGCAGAAGCGCGTTCTTTGATCAATGAAAAAATGGAAGTACAAGTTGCGAAAATGAAAGAAGCATTTGAAACAACTGCAAAAGAAATGGGCGGTCAAGCAGACGTTGAAGTAAACGTTATGTATCCAGGATTTAAATTTGCTGATGGCGATCACGTTGTAGAGGTTGCAAAACGTGCAGCTGAAACAATTGGTCGTACACCTTCTCTTCACCAAAGTGGTGGCGGAAGTGATGCAAACGTAATTGCAGGACACGGTATTCCAACAGTTAACTTAGCGGTTGGTTATGAAGAAATTCATACAACAAACGAAAAGATTCCTGTTGAAGAATTAGCGAAAACAGCAGAATTAGTTGTTGCAATTATTGAAGAAGTAGCGAAGTAATGTAATAGAAAAAGCGTGTAAATCAATTGTGATTTACACGCTTTTTATTTTGATTCGATTGCTTTTACAAGGCGGATAAGCCAATACAAGAAAATCCATGGCAGTATGTAAGTTGTTACTACATGGATTAGGCGAGGAAGGAAACCAGCTATGTTCATATCAAAAATAGGAAGAAGTAAATAATTGATTGCGACGATTAGTATAATTACGAGGAACGTATAGTTGAGTTTATCAGTTGATTTCATAGTAATCACTCCTGATTACAAATATATCCACTTTATTTAAATTATAGCAATAAACATGATAGAAAAGAACAAGTAATTATTATAATTATTGTGCAAAATTTGATATAATAAAAGAACGAACGTTCTGATTAGGGAGTGAGTACTATGCGAGAAATGTATCCGAAAAAGGGTCGTGTTATTTTACATGTAGATATGAATTGTTTTTTCGCATCTGTTGAAATTGCTCATGACTCATCATTACAAGGGAAGCCGTTAGCGGTTGCTGGAAATGAAAAAGAAAGAAAAGGAATTATCATAACATGTAGTTATGAGGCGAGAGAATATGGAATACGTACAACGATGCCTCTTTGGGAAGCGAAACGGTTATGCCCACAATTAGTTATAAGACGTCCTAATTTTACATTATATCGCGAAGCTTCATTTCAAATGTTTCAAATTCTTTCCCGTTTTACAGAAAAAATACAACCAGTCTCAATAGATGAAGGGTATTTAGATATTACAGATTGCTACGCACTTGGTTCACCTCTTGAAATAGCAAAGATGATTCAGCAAGCGTTATTAACAGAGTTACAGCTGCCGTGTAGCATCGGAATTGCTCCAAACCTTTTCCTTGCAAAAACAGCTTCTGATATGAAAAAGCCTCTCGGTATTACGGTGCTTCGAAAACGAGATATTCCAGAAATGATTTGGCCACTTCCAGTTGGAGTGATGCATGGAATTGGAGAAAAAACAGCTGAAAAATTAAATGCTATTCATATACAAACCATTGAGCAGTTAGCAAAGGGAAACGAACATATCATTCGCGCTAAAATTGGAAAGCACGGTGTTGATTTACAAAAGCGGGCAAAAGGTATGGATGATAGGGAAGTTGATCCGAGTCAAATGGGACAACATAAAAGCGTTGGTAACTCGATGACTTTTTCAAAGGATATGGATGAAGAGAAAGAATTACTTGATATGTTAGAACGGCTATCAAAATCAGTGAGTAAGAGGTTACAAAAGCGAACTCTTGTCAGCTATAATATTCAAATTATGATTAAGTATCATGATAGGCGAACAGTAACGCGGAGTAAGCAATTGAAAAATGCCATTTGGGAAGAACGAGATATTTTTCAAGCAGCTTCTCGTTTATGGAAGCAACATTGGGATGGTGATTCCGTTCGTTTGCTAGGTGTTACAGCTACTGAAATAGAGTGGAAGACAGAATCGGTGAAACAATTAGATTTGTTTTCATTTGAAGAAGATGCGAAAGAAGAACCATTACTTGCTGTCATTGATCAAATTAATGATAAGTATGGAATGCCAATTTTACAACGAGGTAGTCAACTACTACGTAAGCAAGAAAAGTCTTTTCAGCAAAAATTAGAAAATAAGTTTATGTAGAAGGTGTCATGAAGCAGTACATATCATGACCCTTTTTATTATAAAGTTTTTATAGAAAACCAATTGTCTCTTTTGCACTACAAGCAAAAGAATTATTTAATAACTCAAGTGAAAAGATAATTTTAGATGAGTTTCATCAAAGTATGTATACAAATTTTGGACGGAATATGCCGATTTGCTATATAAATATAAATAAAAAAGCACTGTAACCAGTGCTTTTTATGATAGATTAAGAGATTGTATTATTTTCAAAAATAACAATTTCTGAACTGTTTGTTGTTGAAACACGTTGTGCATAATATGTGAAAGCTGAAGAAATATATGTTGGTAACGAATCATTTGTATGTGTTGTTGTATATTCATGGATTAACTCTTTCAAAGTCGTCCATTCTAATTGTGCTGGGTGATCAGACACGAAAGAACTTACCCAGCGATCAAATGAAGATGAAAAATCAGTTTGTAAACGAAATGCTTCTTTCATAATAAAACGCTCCCTTAAAATGTAGTATAATCATTTTAGCATAAAACACGAACGATTGCTAAGTTTTTTGAGTATAACGTTCGTGATATATAGTTGTCTAGATGATTGGTTATGTAAAATCGATTTGCCATTTGAAATAACATTCCGTAAGATGGAAGGTAGATTATATAAAGAGCTGGAGGAAAGAAAGTGGAATTTGTATTTTTAGGAACTGGTGCAGGTGTTCCTTCGAAAGGAAGGAACGTTTCGGCAATTGCTTTGCAATTGTTAGAAGAACGAGGACAGACTTGGTTATTTGATTGTGGCGAGGCGACGCAACATCAAATATTACATACGTCAGTACGTCCACGCCGCATTGAAAAAATATTTATTACGCATTTACATGGTGATCATATTTTTGGATTGCCTGGTTTATTAGGAAGCCGTTCGTTTCAAGGAGGGACTACACCTTTAACAGTGTATGGACCAAAAGGAATTAAACAATTTATTGAAGTGGCATTATCAGTAAGTACGACACATGTAAAATACCCACTTGAAATTGTTGAGATAACAGAAGAAGGTACTGTGTTTGAAGATAATGAATTTCACGTGGCAACGAAAAGGTTGTCACATGGTATTGAATGTTTTGGGTATCGTATTATAGAGAAAGATATACAAGGTGCTCTTTTAGTCGATAAATTGCTGGAGATGGGCGTGAAACCAGGTCCACTCTTTAAACGTTTAAAAGATGGGGAAGTAGTTGAATTAGAAAATGGTACGATGCTAAATGGAAAAGACTTTATCGGTCCGCCTCAAAAGGGAAGAATTATTACCATTTTAGGTGATACGAGATATTGTGAAGCGAGTAGAGAGCTGGCACAAGACGCTGACGTACTTGTTCATGAAGCAACTTTTGCGGCAGAAGATGAACAACAAGCGTATGATTATTTTCATTCTACATCTAAGCAGGCTGCAAGTATTGCACTTCAGGCAAATGCAAAACGATTAATATTGACTCATATTAGTTCTCGTTATCAAGGAGATACATATAAGGAATTATTGAAAGAGGCAAGAGAGCTATTTTCTAATACAGAAATAGCTACAGATTTGAAATTATTTCCAGTGGAAAGATAATAATGTTATGAAAAAATGGTGACGAAAGGTTGCCATTTTTTTATTTCTAAAAAAAATTTAAAATAAAGCTGTTATCATTTTATGCTTATATAGGATGAAACAGAAAGTTTTAATGATGTGAAGATATAGGATGAAACTACATAGTATCGATTATTTAGAAAAACTGTTATATAAGTCAGACGACATACGAGTGATACAAATAGCAAAAACGGATTTTTATTCAGAACTTTTAAAATTCAATAAAAGTAAGCGTTTTATTAAAAACAGGCTATAATGAGGACAGATTATAATTTACTGTAGGCTACATGTGTTTGATTCATTTATCATAACAAGTGAAGTTGAATAAATCGTGAGAGAGCAACATGGAAATTATAATAGGAAGGATATTACTATTATTTGTATTAAGTCTTTTTCACTTTTTAGCTTTAAGGCATCAAAAGGTATGAAAGCAATGGGTGTTTCACTTGTTTGTGCTATGCTTGTAAGGGGTTCTGTGTTAAACTTTGGATTGCTACAAGACTTTACCGTAGATTATCTTATATTATTTTTAAATGAAGGTAATGCTAAGTTTCTTATTTAATATTATAACTGGTATTATTTCAGGATATATTGCTTCACTGTTATTCAAAAACAATCCAATTCGTACAGCGGAACAAATTCGTAATACAACTGGAAAAGCAACCGATTTGGTAGCTTAATAGAATAGTGAAAATTTTTTTCATAGAGGTTTAGGGGGAGTTATGATGAAGTATCGCTCAGTATTTGATATTATTGGTCCAGTTATGATTGGTCCATCAAGTTCACATACAGCAGGGGCAGCAAGAATGGGGCAAGTTGCTCGCCAGCTGTTTCGTCATGAACCAGAAAGAGTAAGCATTTCATTATATGGATCATTTGCAAAGACGTATCGAGGGCATGGTACGGATGTAGCGTTAATTGGTGGAATATTAGGATTTGAAACAGATGACTTACGTATTCCAGAAGCGCTAGATATAGCAAAAGAGCGCGAAATTGAAGTGGAATTCATTGAAGAGGATGCAAATGCACCTCACCCAAATACAGCGAGAATTCGTTTGTATAAAGGTGAAGAAGAAATTGAAGTTGTAGCTTGCTCAATTGGTGGCGGTAAAATTGAAGTTGTAGAATTAAACGGATTCGATCTTCAATTATCAGGCACGAGTCCAGCACTACTTATTGTAAATAACGATCGCTTCGGTGCTATTGCAGCAGTAGCTTCAATCCTTGCGAAACATGAGATCAACATTAGTACAATGAGTGTTTCTCGTAAAGAAAAAGGAAGAAGAGCGCTGATGGTTATCGAAACAGATGAATTATTAGCAAATGAAGTGATTGAAGAAATAAAAGCGCAACAAAATATTTGTCAAGTAACTATTATGGAATAATTGCAGGGGGGACACACCATGTTTCGGAACGCAGCGGAACTAGTGGCGCAAGCTAAAGAACAAAATGTAAAAATCGCAGAAATTATGATTCAATGTGAAATGGAAACAAGAAGTATTTCACGTGAAGAAGTAATTGCGGGTATGGAAAAGAATTTAGTCGTGATGGAGCAAGCAGTAGAACGTGGTATTCGCGGTGTGAAATCACCAACTGGTTTAACTGGCGGAGATGCTGTAAAAGTTCAGGCGTATATGGAGAGCGGAAAAGGCTTATCTGGAGATACGATTTTGGATGCAGTGAGTAAAGCTGTTGCAACAAATGAAGTAAACGCAGCGATGGGAATTATTTGTGCAACACCAACGGCAGGGTCTGCTGGAACAGTGCCAGGTGTACTATTTGCACTAAGAGAAAAATTGCAGCCTACACGTGAAGAAATGATTGAATTTTTATTTACAGCAGGAGCTTTTGGTATGGTTGTTGCGAATAACGCTTGTATTTCTGGTGCGGCAGGAGGATGCCAAGCTGAAGTTGGTTCAGCAAGTGGAATGGCAGCTGCAGCTGCAGTTGAGATGGCTGGTGGAACACAAGATCAAGCAGCTACAGCGATGGCAATTTCATTAAAGAACATGCTTGGTTTAGTATGCGATCCTGTTGCAGGACTTGTAGAAGTACCTTGTGTAAAACGTAATGCAGCAGGAGCTGCAAATGCGATGATTTCAGCTGATTTAGCATTAGCTGGTGTAACGAGTACAATTCCATGTGATGAAGTAATTGAGGCAATGTTTAGAATCGGACAAACGATGCCAGTAGCACTTCGTGAAACAGCTGAAGGTGGACTTGCAGCAACACCGACTGGTCGCCGTCTGCAAGAAGAGATTTTTGGAAAGACTAATAACTAAAAAATATATGTTTATAAAAAAATGGAGCTCAAGTAAGATTGAGCTCCATTTCTTATTTTTCTTTTGTTAGTTGTTCTAATGTTTCCCCGAGATTATGTGATCGTTGTGTAGCCTGTGTAATACAAGAAATAAGGGCTTGTTGAAATTGATATTCTTGTAATACTTCAATGCCAGCTTCGGTCGTTCCACCAGGAGAAGTAATTTCCTTTCGCAAAATAGAAGGGTGTTTTTCACTTGCTTTTAGCATTTCAGCAGCACCAATCATCGTCTGAAGAATAAGTGACTTTGCAACATCTTCTTTTAAACCGATTTTTTTTGCGGCTTCTTCCATCGCCTCTACTACGTAATAAATATAAGCAGGGCCACTTCCGGATAATGCAGTGACAGCATGCATATCTTCTTCCTCTACAACAGAGACGAGACCAATCGTTTCAAATAAGGCTGTTGCAGTCTGAATATGTTCCGCTTTTGCATGTTTTGAAGGCGAGATAGCAGTAGCTGATTTTAAAATAGCAGCAGATGTATTTGGCATGGCGCGAATAATCGGAACATCTTTTTGAAGTAGGTTTCTAATCGAGTGAGTAGAAACACCTGCTAATAACGAAATAATAAGCAGGTTATTATGTATATATTCTTTAAAAGGGATAAGCGCTTCTGCAACATCCTTTGGTTTCATCGCTAGAAAAAGAATATTTGTATCAGTAAGTAGTTCTTTTTTATTATGTGTACCTTTGACACCGTATTTTTTATGTAGCTCCTGTAACCTTGTCTCGTTAGAACGATTACTTACGGTAATTTGTTCGGCTTTCACAACATTTGCATGTAACAAGCCACCAATAATAGCTTCAGCAATAGAGCCTGCACCGAGAAAGGAAATGTTTTGAATAGACATGATGTTCCTCCTTTAAATTTGGTAGAAATTCTTATAAATGTACATACATTCGTTTTTAAATAGGAAACACCTCTTTTTATCTGAAAATAATGACAAATATATATAGAAGTTGTAAACTGAAGAAGTATTCATTTTTGAACCGGAAAGAGACAGGGGGGCTAAGCATGACGGCAATTCACCGAATGGAGATTCCTGTGCCATTTGCAGTTGAAACTGTGAATGTGTTTTTAGTTGAGGGGGAGACATTAACATTAATTGATACAGGGACGAATACAGAAGAGGCAAGAAATGCGTTAGAAAGTCAGTTAGGTGCATTAGGATATACGATAGAAGATATTGAAACAGTAGTCATTACGCATCATCATGCGGATCATTGTGGGCTTTTAAATATATTTTCTGAGAAAACAAACATTATTGGACACCCTTGGAATGAGCCTTGGATTACGCAAAATCCAGAATTTTTAAAGCGGTATCATGAGTTTTTTAGAGAGACAGCTTTGCAATTTGGTGTTCCAGCAGCATTTTTGAAAGACGAGGCGTTATTAACGACAAGAACACTTAAATATTCTTGTAATAGATCGTTAACGCATACTGTGAGAGAGGGAAATCGTATTGATTCCTTACCTGGGTTTACAGTAATCGAAACACCAGGTCATGCTTCCACTCATATTTCATTATATAGAGAATCTGATGGGATATTAATTGGCGGTGATGCTCTCATTAGTCATATTTCTTCGAATCCAATATTAGAACCACCATATGAAGGACAAACAGAAAGGGCACGCCCGTTATTACAATATAATCAAACGTTAAAGCGTTTAAGTGAAATGAATATTTCACGCATTTTATCAGGACATGGAGAAGATGTCCTAAATGTGAAACAACTTATTGAAACGAGATTACAAAAGCAAGAAACACGTGCGTTTAAAGTGCTTGAGTTATTAAAGGAAAAACCAATGACAGCATTTGAAGTATGTGTAAAACTATTTCCGGTATTATATAAAGAGCAATTACCACTTACTATTTCAGAAACGGTTGGACAATTAGACTTTTTAGCATATAATCAACAAGTGATGATTGATGAATCTTCGCAACAATTGATTTATTATGCAAAGTAGGTGACAGCAATGACGGGACGTTTACAAAATAAAGTAATCGTCATTACAGGTGCTTCTAGTGGAATTGGAGAGCAAGTTGCAATGCAAGTTGCAGAGCAAGGGGCGACTCCAGTATTAATGGCTAGAACAGAAGAGAAATTAAAAGTGTTAGCAGAAAAAATTAAAGAAACTTATAATACGCCTTGCCATTATTATGTATTAGATGTAAGTGAAGAGACGGAGGTACAATCTGTTTTTTCAAAGGTATTACAAGAAGTGGGACGTATTGATATATTAGTAAACAATGCGGGATTTGGTATTTTTAAAACGTTTGAAGATGCGTCAATGGATGAAGTGAAAGATATGTTCCAAGTAAATGTATTTGGATTAGTAGCTTGTACGAAAGCGGTACTACCTTATATGGTAAACAGAAACGAAGGACATATTATTAATATTGCTTCACTTGCTGGGAAAATTGCGACTCCAAAATCAAGCGCATATGCAGCGACGAAACATGCCGTATTAGGGTTTACGAATAGTTTACGCATGGAGTTGTCTAGTACGAACGTTTTTGTAACAGCGATTAATCCAGGTCCGATAGATACGAACTTTTTTGAAATAGCTGATCAATCCGGTACATATGTGAAAAATATGGGACGATACATGTTAAAGCCAACTTATGTAGCAGAACAAATTGTAAAATCAATGAAAACGAAAAAGCGTGAAGTAAACTTACCGAAGTGGATGGGCATGGGGCCGAAACTTTATGCTCTATTCCCAGGTTTATTTGAGCGTGTTGCAGGCAAATCATTAAGCAAAAAATAGGAGATTTCCATATGGAAATCTCCTATTTTTTTATTTTCCAGTCACATAATCGTAAACAATATCCTCAACTGCTTCGTATACATCAATTTCAGTATTTGAATGAATTATCGTTTGAATCTGTTTAATTAGCATCTCCTGATCCTCATTTGACATAGGATTACATTGGTATTGTTGAAAACTTTTTATAATCATTTTCTCAATTAATTTTTCATTCATGTTTTCCCCGCCTGTATGTACGTATGTATTGTTTTATTGTACTTGAAGTGGAATGAAAAAACTACTATACATTATTTGTGTATAAAAATTCGGGTGTGTATATTATTTTTCTAGTAAAATTAAGTTTTTTAAGTTTAAAAAATTTATAAATATTTAATTGACTCTATAAATATACAATATTATAATCATACTTAATTTAAAGAATCGATATGAGGAGGAGCGTATGAAAGTCGCGATTATTGGAGCAACTGGGTATGGAGGTATTGAATTAATTCGGTTATTAGAGCAACATCCATATTTTTCGATAGCATCTCTCCATTCTTTTTCACAAGTTGGCGAGTGCATAACAAATGTATATCCGCATCTTCGAAATATTCTTGTTCATACGTTACAAGAAATTGAGGCGGAGGAAATAGAGAAGGAAGCAGAAATTGTATTTTTAGCAACCCCAGCAGGAGTATCGGCAGAGTTAACTCCAAAATTATTAGCAGTAGGTTTAAAAGTAATTGACCTATCTGGAGACTTTCGTATGAAAGATCCTTTGATATACGAACAGTGGTATAAAAGGGCAGCTGCAAAAGAAGAAGTTCTTAGTGAAGCTGTATATGGGTTAAGTGAATGGAAAAGGTCCGAGATTCAAAATGCAAATTTAATTGCAAACCCAGGATGTTTTGCTACAGCTACATTATTAGCGATATTGCCGTTAGTACGTAGCGGCATGATTGAAGAAGATTCAATTATTATTGATGCAAAATCAGGGGTATCTGGAGCAGGCAAAACACCAACAACGATGACTCACTTTCCTGAGTTATACGATAACTTGCGTATTTATAAAGTAAATGAGCATCAACACGTCCCTGAGATTGAGCAAATGCTTGCAGAGTGGGATAGGGAAACGAAGCCAATCACGTTTAGTACACATTTAATACCGATATCACGAGGGATTATGGTTACACTGTATGCGAAAGTAAAACGAGAAATGGAAATAGAACAACTTCAAAAGTTATATGAAGAAACGTATGAACAATCGGCTTTTATTCGAATTCGCACGCAAGGAGAGTTTCCGAGTCCGAAAGAAGTGAGGGGCTCAAATTATTGTGAAATGGGGATAGCTTACGATGAAAGAACAGGAAGAGTGACAGTCGTTTCTGTTATAGACAATATGATGAAAGGTGCGGCTGGGCAAGCGATTCAAAATGCAAATATAGTAGCGGGACTAGAAGAAACTACAGGTTTACAATATATGCCGCTTTATCTATAAGGGGGACATGATGATTAAAGTAGCGTCTATTACAAAAGTAGAAAATGGTTCGATTGTAACTCCGAAAGGTTTCTCGGCCATTGGTACTGCAATTGGTCTGAAAAAGGAGAAAAAGGATTTAGGGGCAATCGTTTGTGATGTACCGGCATCATGTGCTGCTGTTTATACAACAAATCAAATACAAGCAGCCCCCTTGCAAGTAACAAAAGATAGTATAGCGGCTGAGGAGAAATTACAAGCTATTATCGTCAATAGTGGAAATGCAAATGCTTGTACAGGAATGAAAGGATTACAAGATGCTTACGAGATGCGAGTATTAGGAGCGGAACATTTTGGATTGAAAGAAAATTATGTTGCAGTAGCTTCGACAGGTGTAATTGGTGTTCCTTTACCGATGGATATAATTCGAAAGGGAGTTGCAACTCTTATACCGACGAAGGAAGAAAGTGAAGCGCGTTCTTTTTCTGAAGCGATTTTAACGACGGATCTTATAACGAAAGAAACTTGCTATGAAATGATTATTGATGGGAAAAAAGTGAAGATTGCTGGTGTTGCTAAGGGCTCAGGGATGATTCATCCGAATATGGCAACGATGCTGAGCTTTATTACGACAGACGCTCATATAGAGCATGACGTATTGCAAACAGCATTATCGCAAATAACGAATCATACATTTAATCAAATTACGGTGGATGGAGATACTTCTACGAATGATATGGTCATCGTTATGGCAAGTGGATTATCAGAAACGAAACCAATTCATATGGAACATCCGGATTGGGAAACTTTCGTATTTGCTTTACAGAAGGTATGTGAAGATTTAGCCAAAAAAATTGCACAAGATGGTGAAGGTGCTACGAAGTTAATAGAAGTAAATGTGCTAGGAGCGAAAGCGAGTGAAGAGGCAAAGAAAATTGCAAAGCAAATAGTCGGTTCAAGTCTTGTGAAAACAGCAATACACGGTGAAGATCCAAATTGGGGGCGAATTATTAGCGGCATTGGACAAAGTGAAGTAGTGATTAATCCAAATACAATTGATATTACTCTTCAATCTATCGTTGTGCTAAAAAATAGTGAACCTCAAATGTTTTCTGAAGAGGAAATGAAAAAGAGATTACAAGAACATGAAATTATGATTGATGTGTATTTACATTTAGGAGAAGAAGCAGGATCAGCTTGGGGCTGTGACTTAAGCTATGAATATGTGAAAATAAACGCTTGTTATCGTACATAAGGAGAGGGAAGATGAGCGATTATATTGTAGTGAAATGCGGCGGTAGTATGTTGGAGCAATTAAATGATGTGTTTTTTGATTGTATAAAGAAATTACAGCAGAAGTATAAGGTAGTGATTGTCCATGGTGGTGGTCCAGAAATTGATACCAACTTAAAAAATTGTAATATCAAAGTAGAAAAAAGAGATGGATTACGAGTGACACCAAAAGAAGTTATGGATATTGTTCAAATGGTGCTATGCGGGAGTACGAATAAAAAGTTTGTAATGAATTTGCAAAGGCATAATTTACTTGCGGTAGGTTGTTCAGGGTGTGACGGCAAATTACTTCAAGTTCAACCTGTCAGCGAGGAGATAGGATATGTGGGAGAAGTAAGCTATGTAGAAACAGCCTTACTAAAAGGATTAATAAATATGAATTATATTCCTGTTATCGCTCCAATCGGGATCCATGATAATGAGATTTATAACATAAATGCGGATACCGCTGCAGCTGGGATTGCGGCCGCACTATCCGCAAAAGAACTCATTTTTATTACGGATGTAGATGGGATATTACATGAAGGGAAATTGGTAAAGAAAACAGATGAGTCTGAAATTGCAACTCTTATAGAAAAAGGAGTTATTACAGGCGGAATGATTCCGAAAGTACAGGCGGCACTAGCTTCATTAAAAATGGGAGTGCACAAGATAAGTATCGTAAATGGTACAAAAGATTTTACTAAAGATACAGGAGAATGTATCGGAACGACGGTAACGAGAGGAGTGAGTATCGTATGACAACTCATCTTTTTCAAACATATGGGAGAAGAACTGTTGAGTTTGTAAAGGGAAAGGGAACGAAAGTTATTGATAATAACAGTAAACAATACTTAGATTTTACGTCAGGAATTGGCGTATGTAATTTGGGACATAGTCACCCTACAGTTATGAAAGCTGTACAAGAACAACTTGATGATATATGGCATATATCTAACCTATTTACAAACAGTTTACAAGAAGAAGTCGCGTCATTATTAACAGAAAATATAGCATTAGATTATGTGTTTTTCTGTAATAGCGGAGCAGAGGCGAATGAAGCAGCTTTGAAGCTAGCTCGTAAGCATACTGGAAAATCTCTCGTCGTAACATGTCTGCAATCTTTTCACGGTAGAACATTCGGAACGATGAGTGCGACGGGGCAAAATAAAGTGAAAGAAGGATTTGGTCCACTCCTTCCGTCTTTTTTACATATCCCCTTTAACGATATAAAAGCATTAGAGGAAGTAATGAATGAAGAAATTGCGGCGGTAATGGTAGAAGTTGTTCAAGGAGAGGGAGGAGTCATACCTGCTGATCTATCTTTTTTGCAAGCGATTGAAGCATTATGTAATAAGTTCGGTTCCTTATTTATTATAGATGAAGTACAAACAGGGATCGGAAGAACAGGTACATTATTTGCTTATGAACAAATGGGAATAAAACCTGATATCGTTACCGTCGCAAAGGCACTTGGAAACGGGATTCCTGTCGGAGCGATGATTGGCCGGAAAGAACTTGGAACATCGTTTACTGCAGGCTCACACGGTTCAACGTTTGGTGGAAATTATATTGCGATGGCTGCAGCGAAAGAAGTATTGCAAGTAAGCAAAAGACCATCGTTTTTAAAAGAAGTACAAGAAAAGGGCGAGTATGTATTACAGAAGTTGCAAGAGGAATTACAACATGTCGAATGTATTCAAAATATACGTGGTAAGGGGCTTATGATTGGAATTGAATGTACGCATGAAGTTGCAAGTTTTATAGAACAACTAGAAAAAGAGGGACTTCTCGTATTACAAGCAGGGCCTAATGTTATAAGGCTATTACCGCCACTTATTGTAACGAATGAAGAGTTAGAACAGGCAGTATATATGATAAAAAAAGTAGTTTGTACAAAAAACGTATCGATCATATAAGGGGGAAATTTCATGTCAACTGTACAAGTACCGAAATTAAATACGAAAGATCTTTTAACACTAGAAGAATTAACGCAAGAAGAAATTATTTCTTTAATTGAGTTCGCTATATATTTAAAAAAGAATAAGCAGGAGCCTTTATTACAAGGCAAAATATTAGGGCTTATCTTTGATAAACATTCAACTCGTACTCGTGTATCTTTTGAAGCGGGAATGGTACAGCTCGGGGGACATGGTATGTTTTTAAGTGGGAAAGAGATGCAAATGGGAAGAGGAGAAACCGTTTCAGATACTGCGAAAGTATTATCGCATTATATTGACGGGATCATGATACGTACATTCTCACATGCGGATGTAGAAGAGCTTGCAAAAGAATCGAGCATACCTGTAATTAACGGTTTAACGGATGATCATCATCCTTGTCAAGCATTGGCAGACCTAATGACAATATATGAAGAAACAAATACATTTAAAGGAATAAAATTGGCTTACATAGGTGACGGAAATAATGTATGTCATTCATTGTTGCTAGCGAGTGCGAAAGTCGGAATGCATATGACTGTTGCAACGCCTGTAGGGTATGAACCGAATGAAGAGATTGTAAAAAAAGCGTTAGCAATTGCCAAGGAAACAGGAGCTGAAATTGAAATTTTGCATAACCCTGAATTAGCGGTGAATGAAGCAGATTTCATTTATACTGACGTTTGGATGAGCATGGGGCAAGAGGGCGAAGAAGAGAAATATACTTTATTTCAACCATATCAAATCAATAAC
>Ga0209463_1001424_pt1 | contig 14720 bp, 18 predicted proteins | sample AgamicMgSfrz_FD_187169 | JGI IMG/M metagenome (GOLD analysis project Ga0209463, IMG submission 187169) | Agave microbial communities from Guanajuato, Mexico - Mg.Sf.rz (SPAdes) (version 2) | ecosystem: Host-associated > Plants > Phyllosphere > Phylloplane/Leaf | place: Guanajuato, Mexico... | reverse complement strand
GCAGTTGTTCAATCATATCATTTACAGAAGAAGTATGCTGAGTTACTTGTTCATTGTTTATGGAAAGGGTATAAAAAGTTTCAGTCACTTGCGCATTCGCTTCTTTTGATGAAGTCATGGCTTGTTTCGAAGCCTCCATATTTTTTAAACTCTCCTGTGTGCTTTGTTGAATTTCATTTAAAATAACACCGATTTCTTCGGTAGATGACTTTGATATTCCTGCTAACTTTTTCACTTCATCGGCTACAACTGCAAATCCGCGACCATGAACACCTGCTCTCGCTGCTTCAATAGCTGCATTTAAAGCTAATAAGTTAATTTGTGCTGTGATTCTTTGCAACGTTTCAATAATGGTTCCAATTTCTTTTGTTTTTGTATGTAAAATCGTATTTGACGTTAAACTTTGTTCAATTGTTTTATTTAGTTTTTCCATTTCTCGATTTTGTTCATGAATATAAGATAATGTTTCTTGAATGAGATTAAATGATTCTTTTGATGAATTTTTCATTAATTCAGAGGATTCGTTAATATTATCTGTTTGTTCAGAAACTGAATGAACATTGAATAAAAGATTACCTACTGAATTGGTTTGTTCTTGAACTGCTTGGTTCATTTGTCCAAAACTTTCGTTTACTTCTGTTGTTTTCATTGCTACAATGTTAATATTTTTCTCTAAGTTATTTGAAAATTCGCTAAGTGCAATTCCATTTTTTTTCATTTCATTCATGATAGAGAGTGCTTCATTTTTTGCTTCATTGGCTTGCTCTGCGTTTTGTTCTTCGTTTCTCCTTACTCGCTCATGGAAAATTTGTTGAGCGATACAAGATACCCCTAAAATTATAAGAAATGACATATAGTACCATAAATCACTTGCGGTAAAATGATCGCCCATTACATCTTTTCCGTAGGTAATCGAAAAATAAGAAAAAGATATGCACGAGATAATCGTTGAATAAACCGTTAGTAAATAAGATGGATAAAAACCCGATACTAATGGAATTAAAAATAAAAAAATCAAATTTACCATATCTCCTTCAATAAAGTTAATTGTTGCAACAATCAACCATGAAACGGTGACCAAATAATACATCAAAAAACGAGGGCAAAATTGCTTTCGATTCAACACATAAGCAACGGACATGGTAATTAATCCTGCCGCAAAAATCACAATAATAAAAATAATGTCGGGGTGCCAAAAAGCATTGGCAACGAGATCGAGTAAATAACCGATTGTAAGCATTGAAATGAGCAGCTTGTTCCGTTGATGAACAATTTCGATTTGTTTTTTATTCATCTCCCTCACCTCCGCGGCTATATTAATCGATACATGGAGTAAAAGCAAATAAAAAAGACGAAATAATTCGTCTTTTTTTAAAGTGAGCGTGTTTTTTCTTGTAATTCTTTAAAATCACTATTAATTTGCTTAATCATGTTATCCATTTCGTTTATATTAAGTGATAAATTCGAAATACTTCCTTGGTTTTGTTCACTTGTTGAACTCAAACGCGAAATATTATGATTGATTGAAGAAATCGATTCGCGTAAATATCCGATTAATGTATTGATCATTGAAATTCGACTCACAATATCTCCATTATTGGAAGTGATAATAGTAAACGCTTCTTCTACGTTACGCGTGGTTACTTCGGATTTTTCGATAGCTACTTTTGATTTATTCATTTTTTTCACGCTTTTTTCTGTTTTATTTTGAATTTCATTTAAGATTCCACCGATTTCTTTTGTAGAAAGACGGGAGTTTTCTGCAAGTTTTTTGACTTCATCTGTTTTCACCGCAACCTCATGTACATTTGCTTCTAAGGCATTTTTAACGGCTTGTTTACGAAGATTTTCGGAAAAACGTTGTTGAAGAATACCAACTGCTCCAATAGAAATAAACATCGCGATATAATATAAAACGTCCATGTTATGGAAATGATTACCCATTACCACTTTACCATAATAAAGCTGAGATGATGGTTGAATAAATACAATGACACCACGGATAAATATTTTCTTATAAATTAAAAATAATATCGGCAATCATGACAAAAACCGAAGATTTAACTAGTAGTTTATTTCTTTGGTGAATGATCTCTAAATCCTCTGGCAAACGGTCATTCATATTTTCACCTCCGACCAACAGATATTACTTCTTTGTGTCGAAAACTGCAATAAAATTAATCATTATTTTTAAGATTTGACTTTTTTTAAGAATTGGATAGAATAGTCGTGATAAACTAAGTTATGAGGTGAAAAGGTGGAAAATTATGTTAAATCTGCTCAATATTTTGTATTACCTCCATGTGAATTGTTCATTGAAATGAAAGTGAATATTGGAAATTCTCAGTTCAAATGTATCATTCAAGATAATAAAAATTGGATATATGATGAACGAGAAGGAAGAATGAAATATGCAGAACCATATAGTCCTATTAAAGAAGAAAAATCGATTTATCGTGTCACAAAAGAAGTAATTGATATAAAAACAGGTGAAACGAGAAATTTAATGCCCATTGAACAAGAAATGGTGTTAGATTTTCTTTTTGAAAAATGCGGAAAGGAAATGAAAAAGATTCGAAAACATGAAGAAGAAAAAATGATGTATTTACTAGGAATGGATGAAGATCAATACGATTCATTATCCGAAGAAGAATTAAAAAAATTAAGTCAACCTTATGAATTTAGTGAGAAAAATTAATCGAAGATAGTAAAAAAGAAAAGACTGTCATATATTATGTCAGTCTTTTTTTATGGATTAACTAATGTCTTTCTTCGATCGAACAATCGTTTAACACGTGGGAATTCATCTAAGTGCTCTCTTGCATATCCAGTTCGAATAATGGTAGGTATTTCTTTTCCTAAAACATTACCGTCTGAATCTCTTACGATTATATCGTCACCAACGCGTTCAATTGGAAAACCATATCTTCCTATTAAAACTTTCATAAGATCAGGTTGAATACAGTGAACGTAGTATTCTACATCATTATCTATAACATAATCCATCATAGTAAGGATAGCTTCGCCAAAGATCGACAGTGAAGCAAATTCTTTTGAAATCGTAAATTTATCGATTTCTACTACGTTTGTGCTTTGTTTAATGCAATCGATTGTGTGAAAATCGAATTCCATTTTTGATGTACATGGATGATATGGAATAAATTCAAATGTTCCAGTGTATTGTTCTTTTTCGTTCATCAAAATAATTTTGTGTGATTCATCTCCCCTGTAAATTTCATTCATCGCTTCGTTTCCGAACTTTTCTTTCCACGTTTTTTCAACTATTTCGTAAAATGATTGAATGGATTCTTTATCGTTAGCGTATTTATACATGGAATTTCTTCCTCCTTAAGATTATTTATTTAAATATAAATGTTTTTTTAAATTAATCAATGTTTTTTATTTTTAGATCATTTGAGAAAAAAATGAAATTTCATCTTTTTAACATAAAATTCTGTGGTATAAATAGATCCATGGAGAAATGTTTTATTCTCCGAACAAAGGATGGAAGGATGATCCGTGGATGTATCAAAAGGTAGAAAATCACACCCAGATGGAATTATTCAATCACATGTGGAAAGAATCTTTTTCTGAAAAAAAATATGAACTGGAGGAATACTCATGGAATGCACAACGATATTTAATTCAAAACAAATGCGGAGAATTAAAAGGGACAATCGAATTAATTCCTTATACAAGGGATGTAGAGAAATCGACGATTGAAGATATGTTTCCATTTTCATCACTTGAAATAACGAAAACAACTCCTTTGCATCAAATTTATGAAATTGATAAACTAAGCGTTTATAAAGAAGGAAGAAAAGAAGGGACCTTGGAGAATATTCTTAAATTTATGTTGGAATTTGCAAGACAAAACGACGTTTTGTATTATTTTGCACTCATCAATCCTTTGCTTTTTCGAGCGATTAAAATCGCATACGAAATACCTGTTGAAAGAGCAGGGAAACTCATAAAAACAAAAGAATATCCTATTCAACCCATGTATATTGATGTTGAAAAAGTGATGCAACTACAAAATCATCCATTTTTATCCTTAAAATCCACATAAGACAGTGATAGGAGGTAACAAAAAAAACGAACCATACGGTTCGTTTTTTTTAAAACATTTCAGGTTCAAATCTTGGTTTTGTATAAACATCTTTTTGACCCATATAAAATACTTTTTGTTGTTCTTTATTTGGGAATGTCAAAGGCTTTCCTTTTTGTTCGGAATTAATACTCATAACAGCAGCGCGTTGTTTGTTGTAATCTTGTGCTTTTGTTTTTTCTGCCATGTATTTTTTTGAAAAATTGACTATGTCTTCGCCTAATTCACGTGCTTCTCGTATAGCGTCACTTTCTTTTGGTTTTGTTCGAACACGCATATTCCCCACTGCATGATATTCTTCGATTGAATGATTACGTTGTCTTCGAGGTATCTTAAGTTCTTGTATTTCTTTTATATTTTCTTCATTAACCATCGCCACAATGCGCCCTGCAAAATAGGATTTTTCATCCTCTGTTTTGGCTTCATTAAAATAAATTTAACATAAAAAAAAGCGCATTGCGCTTTTTTTATAATTGTAATAAATAGCTTTGATTGTTTGGTACATATTTGATTAATTTAAGCAATGCAATAACTAATACATCTGCTTCATATTCTTTATACATCGGAGCCAACTTAAGAGAATGAGCAACATCATGCCTTAAATTAAATCCAGCTTTTTCAATTAAAACATAGTTAAAGAAAAACCAATCATCTTCGGAAAGAAAATTCATTACCGTTTTATTTCTCAATAGAGCGGTGATATCTTTTTCTGTTGTATAAAACTGACCATTTTCATCTTCTTTTACTGTAATGGTTGTTTTTCCTAATTGACGCAACATTTCTCGAAATAATCGTTCAAATTGCACAGATAAAGATTCAATAATCATTGAATACTGATTTGTTTTATTTGCTTTTTGCATAAAATACCATTCAATGTTAGGTTCGATTAATTCTAAGAAATTGTGTGTGAAAAATTGTTGATTAGGAACAGGAATAGAAACGGTTTGCGCGAACCAAGCTTTATTTTGTAAATAATTCATCACAATTTGCTTATTTACTGTTCCTTTTTGAACTGCTTTTTGCATAATCTCATTGAATAAATAAAGAAAGTGCATCATGTTTTCTCCGTAATTTTGATACATTGTGAAATCCAATTCTGCGGCATTATTATGATTTTTGATCGCATTGCCTTTAAAATCGGTAGAAATTTTAGGAATCATTGAAAACAATGTAGCCTGTTGATTAATATAATCTTTTTCTTCCACATTTTTGTCTTTAGATAATAAATCTAATTCAAATGTTTCAATTTTACCTGATGTATTGGTTGTAATGAAATTATAAGCAAATAAATCTAAAATTTGCTCTACTGAATAATGATCAAATAAAATTTGAGTCCAAAGATCATATTCAGCACGAAAAGCTGTTGCGTATTGAACAAAAATTCCGTTTGATTTTAAAGGAGCAAACGATGTTTGATGATTTTCTTCCTCGTATTTTTTCAACATGTTTTCGCATAAATTCAATTTTTTATTTTCTTTATACAAAAAAGCTGCATTTAAATACTGTTTTTGTTTTTCGAAATTTTTCGCTTTTTCAAGTTCCCAGTTAACGCCAAAATTACAACTTATCGTTTTTAATTTAATTCCGATTTCACAAAAGGCAGTCGCTTGATGATAAAGTCCTTTTGAATGATAGCTGTTGTTTAAATTTTGACATAAGAAATTGATTTGTTTGAATTTATTTGTTTCGTTTGAATCTTTTGATCTGTTTTCGATTAGAAAGTAAGATAATTCTTTAAAAAGAATAAAATGACTTTCTGAATCAAAAGGAAAAGATAAAAGATGATGAAATAGAACATCTTTAAACTGTTTGATTTCCTCTTGCTTATTTCCAGTTTGTACATAGAAAAAATAAGAATTTTTAAAAAAATCAGAAATGTACATTCCTAAAAACTTGGTTTTATCACTTAAAGCAGCATTAATGTAAAGAAGAGCTGCCTCTTCGTAAGATTTTCTCGCACATAAAGCGAATTTATATTTTTTTCCTTTTTCAAAAACATGGATTCTATTCTGCAACAAAAACCATAAAAAATGAGAAAAATGCGCTTTTAAAATGGGATTATTTGTTTTTTGCAAAAGCGTTTCAATGTATTCAATTGAAGGACTTGTAATTAACGAATGATTCGAAATCCGTTGTAACTGTTGTTCATTAAATGGACGATATGGTAAAAGTAGTTTGATCAAAGAATGAAAATCTTTTATCGAAGATTCTAATTCATAAGATAAATTTGTTTCAAAAAAATCAATAAATTCATGTAAGTCATTCACTGAGTAACTATGATAAATAACTGAATCTAACTGTTGAACATATTGAGTTAATGATTGTAATTGCTGTGAAGATGTTGGAATAGTTGCCATAAAAAATCTTCCTTTCAAATATGATGTACGTATATTACCATAAATTTTAAAAAAAAGGATTATAATGTTAAATAAGTTAGATGAAAGAAAAAGAGTGGACAATTTTATATTTTGAATTATACTTACAAAATACTAAAAATAGGAGTGTTGATATTATGAAAATTGAAAAAATCACAAAAGGAAACGTATTACAAACAAACTTTACCATTGGATTCCCGTGTCATTTCCGCTTAGAAATGCAAGTAGAAGTTGAAGAAGAAAACGGAGAGAAATGGAAAGTTCCATTTTTAATTGAAGATAAAAACTGGATTTTTGATGATCAAAATAACATGTCCTATAAACAAGACAAAGAAGAGCAAGAAGAAATTGAAAAATACAAAGTATTAGAAGGTACATATAATGCCAAACAACAAGAAGTTCGTTTTCTAACAGATGATGAAAAAGAATTGCTTAAAAAACGTATTTTTGAACTTTGTGAAGAAGAAATGACAGCGCAGCGCGCTGTTGTTGAGGAAAATATGGTTCGTTTTTGTAGTGATGATTTTGAAAAATTATCAGAAAATGACCGAGACAAAATTCTTGCTTATTTCAATTAATACCAGTAAAGTTGCTGTTATAACAGCAACTTTTTTTCATCACTTGCTTTGTTTGACAAACAATCGAAATTGTGTAAAATGCGAAAGAATAAAAATGTAGGAGTGATTTAATGTTTTTAAAAGAACCAGTTCGAGCATATGTAAAATCAACCAATTTCGCGCTAGGATTTCCATGTGGTGATGTTCGTTTAGAAATGGACATTACGATGGAAGAAAAAACAGGCGAAAAATGGACGATTCCTTTTTTAATTGAGGATGATAATTGGATTTTCAATGAAAACAACAACATGTCTTACAAAATCGAAGATAGCAAGTACCAAGATGAAAAAAGTAAATATACTATGTTAAAAGGGATATATGATGAACAAAGTCTTCAATCATATGAACCAGACGAACAAAAAAAAGAACAAATTAAACGTGATGTATTTGCTCTTTGTGAGGGAGAAATAGTGTATAGACGTTCAGTAGTGGAAGAGAATATGTTTAAATTTTTAAGTCAAGATTTTAACGAGCTTCCTGAAAAAGAACAAAACAATGTTTTGGAATACTTCGGATAATCATTTTAAAGTTACTGTCGATGACGGTAACTTTTTTAAATTTAAATGAATTCGACAAAATAATGTTCAAAAAATTGAAATAATACTTTCTTTCGAGTATTCTTGTGGTAGATTAAAACCAGAAAGGTGGTGATTTTGTTAGAATGGATCGCGAAACAAAAATTATATATAAACGAAATTGGCAAATGATACTAACAGCATATGGATTAATCAGCATGGATTTTATATTTAACTTAATCATTGGAAATAGATTAGAGAGATTTCTACTAATTATTTTAGGTGGAGTTTCTGTAATTGCTTTACTTCATTATTTACACCATAAAAAACGCTTTATTCACGGAACAATGTATATATTTTCGGTGATATTTGTAGGATTTCTATTTGCAGTATCTATTACGGGAACTCCTGTCCAAATTGCTATCAACATTTTTTTCTTTCTATTGCCTATTGTATTTTCAAATTTATATCAACAATGGAAAAACATTTTATTTACGACCGTTATTGCTACAAGTTGCTTCTCTTATTTAGGTATTAGAGATTATGCTCAGATTTTTCCCGACGGATTTCGCCTTGCTTTTTTCTCATTTTTTGTCATTATATTTTTAGTTTTTGGAGGCGTGAGTATCATTACTGCACGATTCACAGAAAAATTAAGATTTGAAGCGTACATACAAAAAGAACAAGCTGAAGAAAAATCCAACGAAGTTGAAAAATTATATCGAAATATGAAAACAGGAACGGAACGAATTCATGGATTTTCTAGAACATTAAATAGGGATATTCAAGAAACGAACGAAATGTCTAGTACGATATCATCGGCTTTTACAGAGATGGAAGGTTCGCTACATTATTTATTAGAAGATATTGGAGATTCTACGCAAAGTGTTTCTCAAATGTCTAATCGAATTGATACTATTAACGAAGCTTCGCTTGAGATGAAAGCTATTACGATTGAATCAACGGAAAAAGTAAAAAATGCCAATGAACAAATGGATTCATTGCATGGAGTGATTGGAGGTCTAGGTAAAAGTTCTAATGAAAACGTGCAATTAAACGAAGAACTATTAGAATCTTTTTCAACTATTCAAGTGATCATTGAAACAATTTCTTCTATCTCTTCCCAAACAAACCTTTTGTCATTAAATGCAGCGATTGAAGCAGCAAGAGCTGGCGAACACGGGAAAGGATTTGCGGTTGTGGCAGATGAAGTGAAAAAGCTAGCAGAACAATCTGGACAAAGCGCAAATCAAATTACAAATATTTTGCATAATTTGAAAGAAAAAGCTCAAAAAACGAACGAAGCAACTCTTCGTTCCAAAGAACAAATTACAGATTCATTAGAATCCGTAGAGAAACTGCAGGAATCGTTTACAGAGATCGAGGAGAAATCGAATCTTGTAGTAACAAAAATTGAACAAATTTCAGATATGATTGAAGAGTTAACAAGAGAAGCAACAAAAGTAGATCAAAACATGGTGAGTGTATCAAGCATCAGTGTTCAAAATCAATCAAGTGTGAACGACTTATCTAATTCTCTTCAAGTATTGCTTAGTAAATTTGATAATGTATCAAAAGAATTTGAATTACTGCGCAATGAGAGTGATTTATTGTTCAAGAAATAAAAAAAGCTGAAATTTGGCTTTTTTTCTTTACATAATGAAAAAAATTTATATACTGATGGCGATTACCAACTTCATAGAGCTATAACTAACAAAAAATACACTCACAAATCTAAAAACGAAGGGGATAACAAAGATGAAAACTAGTTGGTTTGAATTAGTAGATACAAAAAAGAAAAATGAATTATTTGATGAAAAATGGACAAAAATTTGTGAAGAAAACAATTTCATTTATGTTTCAAAACCATTTGAAGAATTAAACGCAAGCGGAATTGTACGTTATTTAATTAAAGATGCACAAGAAAACTTTATCGGAACGGTTGAATTTGTACCATTTACACCAGGAGGATATTCAGTTATTCAACACTATGCTGATTTCCACGGAGTAAAAAAATACATAGAAAATCAACAATACGTGTATGAAATCAGTAAACTTAGTATTGATCAAGAAAGACGCAGTGAAGGTCACCTTGAAAAAATCTTATCATTACTTGCGGATTTCTCAAAAAACTATGAAGCAAAATATTTTATCGCTTCGATGAATAGTAAATTGTTTGATACATTAACACGTTTCGGTATTCGTTTAGAACAAACGTTCGATACGTTAGTTTATGATACGTACAGTTTAGTTCCTTGTGAATTTAATATTGAAAATCTTGAAAGAGATTTAAAAACAAGTCGTTGGTACAAAAGACAACAAAGAAATTTACTAAAAATCTAAATGAAAGCCACAAATGTCGCTTTCATTTTTTTATTTAAAATAATAATTTAAATGTTTCCCTGGTCGTTCGACAAATCTGAGGTTCTTAAGAACCTCGGTTATCATCCTTTCATTTTCTCGTTGTTTTCCACGACTGGCTGACAGTCGTGACAAAATATAATAACGAACAATCTCAATGTCGCACTTATACAAGTGCTCCATTACACGAGTGATGAAATGTTAGAAGATGAAGAGTTTACCACTGCTATTTTTGATCTTCAAGGGCATATTTTTGACAAAATTGTTCGTCCTATTGATACTTTTGAAGAAACAAAATTATATATCGATAAAAATAAAAAAAGATGGTTCAATAAGATTCAAAAGGATTTTGATGCATAGTCACCGTAGATCATATGCTTACGCATTAATTACATTCACTGTAATGAGTAAAGATGTTTTGTCAATGAAAAAATTCCATACGGAATTTTTGAAAACATGGTAATATAAAGTAGTCAATTAAGACTAAATTTAGTGGAAAGAAGGAATGGAAATGAATGTAGAGATGAACAGTTTGGGAATTCTTCAAAATGAAGAAAGGATACGAGAAGGAATTATTCATATAGCTAATTATGAAGACATTTCGGTTCATTTTACTGTAAAAGAAGATGGTGTTCATTTTCGGAATTGTTTTGAATGGAAAAAAGAAAATGTAAAGCTATTTGAAAAATGGCATTTAAAAGAAAAAGAAATGTATGAGGAATATATTATTAATTACTTTAAAGAAATTGATAATATCAACGATGTATTAACATTTGAAGGAAAAATTATTAGAGAAAACAAATCTCAAGCAGGACCACATTATCCAACAAAATATGAAATTGGTATTGAATATAATCATTTTCCGTATAATGTCTCTTTTACATTTGCTCCAAGTATGAATATATTCATGTTGGATTACGATGTCCCTGTTTCCATTAATAGCGAAGGTGAAATTGCTAAAAAGCAATTGATGAATTATATTTTAAAAGAAGAAACGATTCAACGTATGTGGGAACCCTTTCGAGATAAGACTAACTATCGTTTGCAACTTCTTCACATGTTGCGATAAAAAAGCGGTCCTTTTGGACGCTTTTTTTATGTATTAAAAATACGTACATTCACATTAAATTCTGGAACGCTTTAATAATGAAGAAAAAGAAAATAGAAACAAAAGGTGACCAACAAAAAAGATCTATTATCAACCTTTCTTTTTTTGTTGGTTCTTTTTTTTCTTTTGACAAATTAATCCCAAAAACAAACAAAACGCAAGTGATAAAGAATAGTATTTTATTTGCAAAAAGTAAATCATGATAAATATTAGGAACGGATTCGGGAGTCATTACCCCTTGACACTTTTCAACGTCTTCTGGATTTATAATTTCCTGGTCATAAGTTGCTCCACATTTAACAGCGAACACATGAATCGGTTCAATAGTGAAAATTGAAAACAAACACAAAGCTATTACCATTATGTTTTTCATACAAACACCCCCTCTATTAGGCTTTGTATTCAATATAAGCAGACATTTCTATTTAGCAAGAGATTTAATGTACCACTTACGAGTAATTTAATGGACCATCTAGGATCACGTCTTCGATCGTAGAGTGCCGTCCCCCCATTACGGTAAACGGGGCGTTCATTTTTCTTTACAGGACAATTAAGCTTTTCCGTTTCTTCTTTTGTTAAAAGTGCTCGTATATCTACTTCTTTTGTTAGTTGCGGAATATCAAATATATTTGTCGCATGTACGTCGAATAATGGTTCACTCAATGATTGATATGGATTTTTCATAAAACAAATTGGTTTCATTTTTTTCACATCGTAATTGAACTCTTCTACTATGCTGCGACAGACAGGACCTGTTTCTTTTCTACAATATAAATGAGTATAATCCAATACATAAGGAAGTGTCATATATTCATGATCTCGTTTATCATACAGCACCACAGGTGCTAAAAATTCTTGATGGAATACTTGATTCATTTGTATAAACAGGTAAATTCCACACGGTGGAAGCTATGCAATCATATAAAGGCATATATTTGTTTTCATTAGGTTTTACTCACATATCCAACAGGTACTTCATCAAAACTTTTGAACAAAGGCTTGTTCGTTCGATGTGCTTCTTCATACGTTGTCCATTTCCGCATATAAATCCCTCCTTATAATTGTTTATATCACATTTCAACATAGTTTTGCATTAATGAAAGGAATCAAATCAAAAAAATACCTGAATATCGTTTACGATTATTATTAAACAAATAAAGCAGCCATTAGGCTGCTTTATTTGTTTTCTTCTTCATTTAATTGTGTTAATACATCGTTTAAATCTGCTTGTGCAGCGTCAATTTCTTCTTGTGTAAGTGAATGATTTTGCAATTTTTGTTTAACGGTTTCTAAATAACCCGAACATTGTTCAAGCGTTCCATCATCACCAATAGCAATGAAGTAATATTTGCTCCCTGTTGTATAAGATGGTTTAACCGTCATGTAAAATGTACCGTTTTTGTCAACACCAAAACTCATCGGACTATTCAAAAAACTAAGTGTATTAGCGCTAAAATACTCTTTTAAATTTACGAACCATTTAACTTTCCCATCAGGATTCAGTGCTGTAAAATTACCATCTTGACTACTAAAATAAATAACACCATTTTCATCAATAACAGGTACATTTAATAATGAACCATTAGTTTGATACGTCCATTTTTGATTCCCGTCTAAATCATAAGAGGAAATTTCTTTTCCATTTTGTACAATTAATTCGTTACTGTATTCGGAATATACTGTAAAGTGACCTCCATCGGCATTTGAAAATTTAATCGTTTTGTTAATTTTTCCATCCGACGGATTAATAATATTTACATATCCTACATTACTTGCACCATAAGCAGATGATAATACCTCTCCGCTAGGCAATAATGAGTAATTACTTAAATAACCTGAAGAAGGAATCTTCCATTTAATTTGTCCAGTTTTATCCACGGCTGTTAAATAACTAGCAGCAGCACTTCCTTGAACATAAATCGTACCATCTTTTGAAATAAGCGGCGATTTATTATCAGCTACACCATCATTAATCACGGCAGTTTTCCATTTCATACTTCCATCGGGATTAATAGCATAGAGTTTTTTATCACTGTTGTTGTATGCGTAGATCGTGCCATCTTTATCAATGGCAGGTGTTTGTTTAAAGTTTGCTGTAAAGGTTGTTCGCCATTTAACGGTTCCATCAGTATGTAAAGCAATTAAACAAGGTCCTGATGAATAATAAAGAGTGTTATCAGTCCCAATAACAAGGGATCCATAAGGAGAATAGCTGGAGTTGTCTTGAAATTTCCATCGTTCGTTTCCATTTTTATCATACGAAACGACTTCATCTTCCATATTCATTACATAGATATTTCCATCTTTATCTACAGTAGGAGTAGCTAAGCTGTAATTCGAAACTTCTTTTGACCATTTTACTTTGTTTGTATTTGTTCCTGCAAATGTTAGATTGTAAGACCAGTTCCCCACAACAGGCAAACTCGCTTCTGCGCTATATCCACCACTTTCGAAGGCTTCACCTTGAGAATAACTTGTAGTAGCAGCTGATGCATCGGTCTTATCATTTCCAAAATAACTGGAACCAATCAAAATACTTGCAATAGATAATGTAGCTAATGGAATTAAAACGCGTTTCTTTTTACTGAAAGTTGACAATAAAATTCCCCCTAAAAGATATGTAATGACCTTACTTAATTATTATATCAAGAAAAAAATGTGAAAAAAAGACTTGATTTTTATCGAAATAAGACGAGCCCTTATAGCGATTGAGAAAGAAAATTTTAATTTTTTTGAAACTAAAAACAGCCTTCGAGCTGTTTTTAGTTCGTATATTCGTTGAGTTCTTTTTTAAATTTTGTTTTCACTTGTTGTTCAAATTGTGCATGATCAGATGCATGTTCTTGTTGAGCTTTTGCAAGTTTTGGTGCAACAGTATGTGCTTTAACATCAAATTTACCATTTAAAATATTTGTAATCGAATAAGTTCCGTTCTCATTTTTCGTCAAATAAAGAATATAATCGTTTTTATTACTCATTTCTTCATATCCTTCAAAGCTAAGTTTTTTGTTGATACCGTCGTTGTCTTTAACAACTCCGATATTTTCAATAACAGAAGTACTTTTCAGTTTAGTAAGAGCAGGTTCTTTAGCAGAAAGTACTTTTTTAATTGAGATATCTGTTAATGTATATGAGGCTTCAGGAAATTTTTGACCACTGGGATCACTTACATACGTTGTAATATGTTTACGTTGTTCAAATGGCTTTTTAGGTGTAGCAACAACCACTAAATCAGATGCTTTTTGCATTGAATCAACCGTAGAATACGAAATGTAATCGCCGTGCGAAATATATACAGGCATTTCAGAAGGTTGTTTAACAGAAGCAGTTGCTGTTTTTTCAGGCTCATTGTGTTGAAATGAAGAATACGTAAAGACACCAGCGCCAAGAACTGCAGCGATAGATAAAGGCATTAACACTTTTTTAATCATCAAATTCCTCCTCATATTATTTTCCCCATTTACTTTCCATTGATTGTTTATCATACAGTCGAATAGTAGTAGAAGGGATATCAAAAATACCTTGTCTCATAACCGTTTCTAATGTTCCTTTAAGGTTGTGTGCTATTTTGACACTATGACCGACTTCATGAGCAGCAGTCTTTCTAATTTCATCAGCGTCCATAGCTCTATAACT
>Ga0209463_1001422_pt1 | contig 14728 bp, 16 predicted proteins | sample AgamicMgSfrz_FD_187169 | JGI IMG/M metagenome (GOLD analysis project Ga0209463, IMG submission 187169) | Agave microbial communities from Guanajuato, Mexico - Mg.Sf.rz (SPAdes) (version 2) | ecosystem: Host-associated > Plants > Phyllosphere > Phylloplane/Leaf | place: Guanajuato, Mexico... | reverse complement strand
TTGAAACGGTATACGAAAAAGTTTTATAAATCCTCCTATTAAAATAAAAACTGCTAAAATCACTTGCATAAAAGTTATCATCTAAGCTTACTCCTTTTAAAGATCTTGTTTAGAGATATTTTTAAGTGGGAATAAATGGATATATATCCCTTATTATATTTTATCATTAATGATGAATTATTAAGTTGAAATTATGTATACTATATACAATTTTAGTTAACATAATGTAACTTTCCGGAAGCAAAAAAAGAATCCTCAAAGAAAAGGATTCTTTTTTTGCTCTCTTTATTAAATGTGAGGTTTTTTATAAACCTTTAATATAATAATAGTTTCACTAGGTATAAACAAAAGAAAAAAATATATAAAGTGTACATTTTATACATGTATTTTAACTTCCCTGAAATAGTTCTGTTATAAAAATATGATATGATGTGTTTGCAGTTATTTTTTTCATAGTGATATCCCTAAAAAAGCTATCTCACCAAGGCTAGGCCAATGACCTTGGTGAGATAGCTTTTTACTTATTAGGTATATAATAAGAGCTTCGACTTTTAATAGACATCTAATTCTTATGTATAAGGATTAGGATTCTTTGTACCTACAGGGTATTAATATACGATTTGAACTGTTTATCCTTACGGCTTTCTCATAATGGAAGGGCTTTGATAAGTGAATGACTTTGCCAGAAATTAAAAACATGCTAAAATGTATCGTTTAAGGGCGAAGACATGAAAGAAGGTCATATGCTTATATCAAAAGGGACATATATTAATCCTGGTGTTCAAGCGTTACTTGCAACATTTGGCTATAACTACGTGAAGGTTGTAGAAAAACCGAAGATTGGTATCTATGCAACAGGAACCGAACTGTTAGATGTTCATAAGCAGCTTGAACCTGGGAGAATTCGTAATAGTAATGCTTATATGGTACAAGCACAAATTGAGCGAGCAGGCGCTACTCCTCTCTATATTGGTAAGCTAGCTGATAATTTTGATGACTGTTATAAGGTTATTTCAAATGCCCTCGGTGAGGTTGATATATTGATTACGACAGGTGGTGTATCTGTTGGGGACTTTGATTATTTACCTGTTATTTATGAAAAGATGGGTGCTCGGATATTATGTAATAAAATTGATATGCGTCCAGGAAGTGTCACAACGATTGCCGAATTGAACAGTAAATTATTATTTGGTTTATCAGGTAATACTTCGGCTTGTTATGTGGGCTTTGAACTTTTTGTGAGACCTATTATTAAAACCTTATTCGGTTCAAAAAGGCCTCATTTGAAAAAAGCTCAGGCTTTGTTACAAGCTGATTTTCCAAAGCCTAATCCATTTACTCGTTTTGTTCGTGGTTATATGTCCTATGGTGAAAGAGGAATCCAATTTACACCAGTTGGCTTTGATAAATCAAGTGTAGTTTCATCACTGGCAGCAGCCAATGTTTTAATGGTATTATCAGGTGGAACACGAGGTTTTATAGAAGGAATGGAAGTTGATGTACTTCTACTTGAAGATGTTGAGGGCAGTAGGTGGCCTTGGTGGAGAAAAATAAGTTTATAAGAGTATAATCTTAATATCTAAATATCTGTGTTAGAAAACATAACAAGGTTGTAGCCTATTTGTATAATTTACTGTTATTGTGCAAGGAGTTGATTGAAAATTAAGAGTATTCCTGTATGGGCACAAAAGCATCACCTAATGATTTAGGTGATGCTTTTGTGTCTATAAAATCTAGAGTTAATCCTTTATTGAAATTTAGAAACCTTAGAAAAACATATTCTTTTCTACAATTAATGTAATGACTAAAGCTTATTTTCATGAAACATATTAATCGTTATATGGATTGAATTTAGAATTAATTGAAATAAATTGCTATACATACGGCATTTATGGAAACAAAAAAGAGAAGTCACCATTACTTAAGAAGTAATAGTGACTTCTCTTTTTTTAAAAATTTATTTTCTCCTCTTTATATCCAAGTTTCAAAGATTTCCTTGAGTACCTTAAAATTTTCGTTTACATATAATTGAAAATAGGAACGGATTTATCTTAACAATTGTTTAATTTGTAATTTCTATGTATATCATAATCTTCATCTTATTCATAATATACATACATTGAATTTTTACAGAAGGGGGACTAAAGAATGAGTCGAGAACATGTCATTAAAATTTATCAAAATATTTTAGATGGAAAAGTCAAACGTTTTCCCAATAATTTTTTCGTAGGTGAAGAAGGTAAAATGTCTATGAAATATATGACATGTTATTTGCTTGAGGAACGGCTATCAATTCAAATTAATGAAATTCCTATCAAGGTAAAGGCAAGTATTCTATGGTCTCATCGTTTAAGATCTCCTGCTCTAATCTATGGATGGAATTATTATGACGTTATTGATAATGCCTATCCAGGATGCTTCAAACCATGGGAATTTCACCAAGTTCCTCATAAATATTGGTACGGACAAGAAGGGAGAAATCGAGCAATTAGGGCAGTTAAGCATGTGATTGAGAATGAATTGAATCTATCTCTAGAAGAAATCCCCTCGCACGTGAATCATCATTTTTTTAAAAATCATGATTTAAATGGTGCGTTTAAAATTTTTGACCACTCTCCTTTTCAAGTTATCGAAGCTGTTTATCCTGGTTTATTTAAACCTTGGCAATTTGCCAATGTTCCCCTGAACTGTTGGAAAGATGATGAATTTATTCAAGAGACCATGGAGGATCTAATTTTTCAGCAGCTCCGTTTTTCCTCTTATGAAGAAGCATTGCTTAAAGTAAGAAAACAACATTTTTTTGATTATCAATTGACAGGTCTATTCCAAATGGCTTTTGGGTCTCGCCTACAAAAAGTATTAGAATGGTTACAACTTAGAATCAAGGAAAAGAATCATTTTCTGCTTGTAAGTAAGTGATAAGAAGAAAAAGAGGAGAATTAAACAGTTAAAACTAAACCCTTCAGTAAGCCGCATGTCTTTTTTAGATACTTAAAATTTTAGAGATAAAGATGAATACAACGTTAAATTATGGAAAAATTATAAAGTAACTATAGAAAAGAATTAATCTCTTTATTCAAGAATACTTGGAGGGATATGGAAATATGAACAGCGCATGGAATCGCTTGATGAGAAAAGCCAGAAAACCCAAGAAAATGGTCCCTCAGTATGAAGAAAAAGAAATGACTCCAAATAAGGAAACCCTTAGTTCATCCTTAGCTGAAAATCTTACAAAAGTGAAAGATTCTTTAGGTAATAGTGGAGATTTGGTGGCTCGTGATTTTAAGATGGGAAAACCTTTTTTATGTAAGGTAGCTTCTATTTATATAAATGGATTAACGGATAAAGAAATTCTGGGAAACTCCATTATAGAAAGACTGATGAATGATGTAGAGATGATTGAAGAGGAAGCCCCTTATGGCCCAAGTCAATTAGGGACGTACATAAAAGAACATATGTTAACTATTACGAATGTAGGAGAGGTAACAAATTTTGAAAAACTTTTTCTTCATCTTTTATCGGGAGAAACAATCGTACTAGTAGATGGATGGGATCAAGGGTTGGCCTGTTCTGCGCAAGGAGGGGACCTTAGAGCCATTTCGGAGCCCGTGGCAGAATCGTCTGTCCGAGGCCCTCGAGATAGCTTTACAGAGTCGCTTATTAGTAATACAGCCATGATTCGTCGTCGGATCAAAAGCCCCAATCTTTGGTTGGAAACGACGGAAATGGGAACAATCACGCAAACGGGCGTTGGGATGATGTATGTAAAAGGAATCGTCAATGATAAGCTCCTTACAGAAATAAAAGAGAGACTCAGTAAAATAGAAGTAGATGAAGTTCAAGGATCGAATACGATTGAAGAATGGATTACAGATGAAACCTGGACCCCTTGGCCCACTGTTTTTATAACCGAAAGACCCGATGTAGTGGCAGGAAATTTATTAGAAGGAAGAGTCGTAATTTTTGTAAACGAAACACCTACGCCTCTCATTGTTCCTGCGACATGGAATCAATTTTTCCAGACCGCGGAGGATTATTATTTACGCTGGACGATGGCTAGCTTCTTGCGAATATTAAGAATTATTTCTTTTTTAATCACTCTTCTTGGTCCATCGTTATTTATTGCGTTTCTCTCGTTCCACCCCGAATTAATCCCAACGCCATTGTTAATTAACTTGGCAGCACAGCGTCAAAGCATCCCTTTTCCCATCATAATAGAAGCGTTATTGATGGAGTTCACGTTCGAGGTATTGCGAGAAGCCGGTGTTCGTATGCCGCGTCCTGTCGGTCAGGCTGTTTCCATCGTCGGGGCCCTTGTATTGGGAGAAGCAGCTGTTTCAGCTGGAATTGTTTCCAGTGCAATGGTTATTGTCGTGGCAGCTACAGCTATTGCTAGCTTTACCATTCCTCATTATGCGATGACGGATGCTACTCGTTTACTTCGATTTGGAATGATGATTTTGGCCAGTTTTTTTGGACTCTATGGAATTGGCTTAGGTGTAATCATGCTAGTAGCTCATACGTGTAGTTTGCGTTCATTTGGTATTCCTTATTTGGCACCTTTTGCACCCATTGTTATAGCTGATCAAAAAGATTCTATTTTCCGATTTCCCTTACCTTTTATGTCTAAACGTCCTCGTTTAGTTAGTCAGGTAAAAACGAAGAGGACAGATGATAACTACAATCGTGAACCTTCACCAAGAGAAGGTGGCATGAAACAACATGAGTCAAAGAGGGATTCCAATGAGACATAAACCGTCGATGCTTATTGTAGTTTGCGTATTTGTAGTCTTATTATCAGGATGCTGGGACCGTGAAGAGTTACAACAACTAAGCATCGTATCAGGGATGGCCATTGATAAAGGTAGTGACAAGATAAAAAATCGATACAGAGTTACGGTTCAAATCATCAATCCTTCCCAAGTCGCTGGTGGACAACAAGGAGGAAAAGTTCAAGCTTCGCCTGTGACAACCTTTACTGAAACAGGAAGTACCCTTTCTGAGACCCTTCGAAAGATTTCAACAAAGTCACCTGGAGAGCTTTTCTTTCCTCATCTTCAAGTTTTGGTGATTGGTGAAAAGGTAGCGAAAGAAGGAATTGAAGATTTGTTTGATATGATTGAACGTGATGCCCAATTTCGCGTCCTTTTTCCAGTTTTAATCGCAAGAGGACATGTTACAGCAAAAGAAACTCTTGAAGTCACAACAGCTTTAGAAGCCATCCCATCTGCAAAGATTGGAGATGCCTTAAAGACTTCTGAAGAAGACTGGGGAGCCTATAAAAGTACACGTGCGGATCAGGTGATTCAAGGACTAAAAGAAGGAAGTGTAATGGTCACAGGTATTGAGATTGATGGAGAGACGAAGAGTGGAAATGCCACAACAAATACGCAACAAATCTCTCCAAGTGCGAAGCTCGAGATAAAAGGGATGGCTATATTTAAAAATGGGAAATTGGAAAATTGGTTGGAGGGACATGCTGCACGAGGAGTGACATGGATTACGAATGAAATGAAACGAACCGTGATGAATCTTAACTGTGGAAAGAAAAAGGATGCCACTGCAATTGAAATTTCACGTGCCAAATCATCTACGCATGTAACAATAAAACATCAGAAACCAGTCATCTATATTACCGTTCATGCCGAAGGCGCTGTCTTAGAAAATAATTGCTCTAAGGACCTTGGTAAATCGCAAGTTCTTGGCCAACTAGATGAACAACTAGAAGAAGAGATTAAACAGGAATTGCTACTAACAATTAAACAAGCACAAAAGCAAAAAAGTGATATTTTTAATTTTGGTGAACAGATTAATATGGCAGACAAACATGTATGGAAAAACATAGAGACGTCATGGGAAAAAGATATCTTTCCTGAAACAAAAGTCCATGTGAATGTACAGGCAATTATTCGCCGAACAGGTATGACAACCAAATCCTATATAAACAAATAACAAATCCAGTCATGAAGGGCAAAGAAAGGGGTTGTTTGATCAATGGAAAAAGCGAAAATAAGTGTCATTCAACTGTTTGCCTTGATGTTTATCTTTGAGTTGGGAACAGCACTAGTCGTTAGTTATGGGACATCTGCTGGAAAGGACGCTTGGCTGTCTATTCTTTTGGCAATATGTGGTGGTGTTGTTTTATCTTTTGTCTATTTTATTTTATTTCGTAAATATCCAAATTTAATCTTAACTGGATATATAAAAGAGATACTTGGCAAATATATTGGATGGATAGTTGGTTTGTTATACTGTCTCTCCTTTTTGTACATATGCGGGAGAAATGTACGTGAGTTTGGAGATCTATTGGTTTCATCCACCTTATCAGAAACTCCATTATTGGTAATCAATCTTACACTTGTGCTTGTGATGTGCTATATCATTCATCTCGGAGTAGAAGTATTAGGGAGAACAGCAGAAGTATTTATTGTTATTTTACTCTTACTTGGAGCAGCCGGGAATTTTTTTGTTCTTGTATCTGGAGACGTTGACTTTCATCAGATACGTCCATTTCTTGAACATGGATGGAAACCTATCTTTACAACAGCTTTTCCTCATCTAATTATTTTTCCATTTAGCGAAATGGTTGCCTTTACCATGCTGTTACCATATTTAAATCGTCCTCAATTAGCAAAGAGGGCATGGCTGGCAGCTTTGATTTCAAGTGGGCTGATTTTAAGCTGGACCGTATTGTTAAATATATCCGTTCTTGGGCTAGATGTAATGAAACGTTCGACGTTCCCTCTGTTAACAGCAGTTGGGAAAGTCAATTTGTTTGATTTTATCGAAAGACTGGATGCCATTGTGGTATTTACTTTATTGATTACAGTCTTTTTCAAAGCATCCATCTATTTATATGCTGCCGTCGTTGGAATAGCTGATTTATTCAAATTAAACAATTATCATCAGATTCTTTTACCGATAGGAACAGTTGTTATCTTTTTATCTCTCTCTATGGCTTCTAGTTTTTCAGAACATACGAAAGAAGGTTTTCTTTTTAATTACCTGGCTGTCACTCCACTTATCATTCTTCCCGTATTACTGTTGTTAGTTTCGATTATACGTAAGCATTTTGAAAAGAAAATGAACTAGTAATGGATTTAGACTGATTCTATTATTGAACATTGAGAAAGTTATTAGCCAATATGAAAGAAAAAAGACGACTTTTTAAAACCAGAAAGAAAGGAGGTAATTTACAAAGATGGAGAAAGCGAAAATAAGTGTCATTCAACTCTTTGCCCTCATGTTTATTTTTGATTTAGGGACTGCATTAATCGTAAGTTATGGAATACCTGCAAGGAAAGATGCTTGGATTGCCATAATTTTAGGGATGGGTGGAGGAATACTCTTATTTTTTATTTACTACATGCTATTTCGTCAATATCCGAACCTCCCACTTACGGGGTACGTTAGAAAAATATTTGGTAAATATCTTGGTTGGATAATTGGTCTGTTATATTGTTTATTCTTCTTATATATTGCAGCTAGAAATGTACGTGATTTCGGAGACTTACTGACTTCGTCCACTTTGCCAGAAACCCCGTTACTTGCAATTAATCTCTCACTTGTTCTTGTTATATGTTACATTATCTACCTAGGAATCGAAGTATTAGGGAGAACGGCAGAAGTATTCATTGTCATTTTGCTTTTATTTGGGGTAGGAGCAAACTTCTTCGTGCTTGTTTCAGGAGATTTCGATTTTAATCAAATCAGGCCATTTCTTGAGCATGGGGGGAGGCCCATCTTAACAACAGCTTTCCCATCTGTTATTTCTTTTCCATTTGGTGAAATGTTCGTATTCACCATGCTACTACCGTATTTAAATCGTCCTAAACTAATAAAACAGGTATGGTTATCTGCTTTAGTTTCAAGTGGTTTAATCTTAAGCTGGACAGCTGCTTTAAATATGTCCGTTCTAGGTTTAGATGTAATGCAGAGATCTACATTTCCTACATTAGCGACAATTGGAAAGGTAAACCTGTTTGATTTTATTGAAAGATTAGATGCCATTGTAGTGTTTACGTTATTAATGACCGTTCTCTTCAAGGTATCCATCTTTCTATATGGGGCTGTTCTGGGAATAGCTGAGTTGTTTAAATTAAAAAGTCATCAAAGGCTCATTTTACCGTTTGGTGTCATTCTCATTTTTTTATCTATGACAATTGCCTCTAGTTTTTCCGAACATATAGAAGAAGGTTTAGGTGATACAATAAAATATCTTCACGTTCCTTTTTTTATCGTTATTCCATTGTTTATGCTGGTCATCTCCATCATTCAGAACTATGTTAAGAAAAAGACTCACTAGGAATTGTTTCGGTTTTCCTCTTTCTTTTTTATAATTATAAAAATCTGCTGGCCAATAACAATTAAAAAAAGCCCTGCTAACATTATATATTCTGCACTACTCATAACCCAAAAAGGGTTTAGGAGATGAAGTAATGCATCAGAAAGTCTAAAACCTAACAAAATATCCATTAATAAGAGGTTTAAAGTTGCCAATAAAAAAATCAATATACTTATTCCGAAAATCTTCATATTCTTCCCTCATTTAAGTCAAAGTAAATATATTATTTGTCAAAAATAAGGTTTTTAACAACAAACTTTTATAAACGAATTGACTGATTAAAGGAACTTTTTCCCAATAGAATATGTTAAAGAAGGATATGATACGTAATCCATGATTATTTACATTTAGCATATTTAACCCAAAAATATAAACCATTCTTTATAACAAAACGTTAAAACGGTAACATTAAATATTAGATAAATAGAAAATATTTATTTGAACAAATGAAGTAGCCCCTACTAGTTTTAATTTATTCTTATTATAAGTCATAAAAAACCTCCTTGTATCCAATTATATACAAAAATACAAAAACGGTTTTTAGTAAATGAATCTTTTTAAACGATATAATTAATATGTATATATACCCTTAGTTAACATAAAACCTATTCTAGGAAGTATTTATAATTTATTCTTCATCGTCTTTAGAACGTTTTTTTATTAAAAAATAACCAAATGAAAAAGTTCCTAAAAAACATAAAAATATAACTGAACCAATTATTATACTATCAGCCAAGCTACTATTAGATGTTATCTTTGTTAGTAGACCAAAAATAACTCCGGCAGCTAAACAACATAATACTAATAAGTAATAGGGCATTTTTCTAATTCGTTTCTCATTTTCATAGGAGTCAACAGAAATACTTAAGTTCAAATACCCTAATATAACACTGGTAAGTATCAAAACTAGCCATATAGGATTATTGGTAATATTATTGAATCCTTTCGTAATACCGTCGTATATTACAATCCCCACAAGTGCTAAAGTTTGAAAAGCAAACGCAAAACGAATATTTTTTAAGTTTTTGATAACAAGTCTTTCGTCTGTTATTACTTTCATTTAAATCTCCTCCTGATCAACCCAAAAAATCTCATCTAAGGTTTTATTGACTGCATAACATATTTCTAAGCAAAGTTTTAATGTAGGATTATATTTTCCTTTTTCAATTAGACTAATGGTTTGACGAGTAACACCAACTTTTTCAGCTAATTGATGCTGAGTTAAATCAGCCTGTACACGAAATATTTTTACATTGTTTTTCAATATAAACCAATTCCTTCCTAATTTTAGTGTAACATATACATTGCATTATTCAATATATATATTACATTGTCCTTGAATTAAATTTACATAATACGGCTTATTTGCACTAAAAAAGGATCATTCGTTAGAAGATCCTTATAGCTGCTTATTTACTTTAAGTGTTTTTTAGCAATTAAAGATAAAGTGCTGATACAACTAAATAAGTTAATGAGAATAAACTTAATAGAAAAACAAAAGATGCAAAAAGTAAAACCTTTGAATTTTTATTAATTGTTATACCTTTTTTGAATAAATTAGAGAACCCTAACAATAAACCTCCCAAAATTGCTACTAATCCAAACCATTGGTTAACTGTACTTCCCATCCATACCCCTATAACAAGGATTATTAAAGCAAAAAATGGATTAAAAATAACATTCACCGTCACATTAATCAGCCTCTTTCCAATTTAATTACTATTAATTACTATTTTATCAGAAAATGGATTAAAGAAACGGTGTATATCATATATCTTTAGTTACCATAATGTAAATTATCAGAAACAAAACACATAATTAGAATTTAATAATTATATATATCATTTTATAAGGAACTGCCAGAGATTATAGGAGGTCAAAAATAATGAGTAAGTTACTAGACAGACTATTTATATGGCTGTTTCTCTTGTTTGTAAGCATATTTTTAGTCCTTATTTCTATTCTCTTGCCAGTTACCATTGATGAGCGTGAAAAGCTCAGAGTAGCAATGCTTGGTTACCCTGTTCCATTTGCTCATCAGGATTTAATGGAAGCTTACGGAGAGTATGCAGTAAAATATCCGCACAAGTTCACCATTAGCTTTGGTATGTTGGAAAATACCAGTAGCATTTATTTCTATGAAATCCCCTTTTTCTTTTCAGTCATTATCGTTTATATAGGATTATTAATTATAAGGTATCTACATAATCGATTTTTGTTGTAATCAATCCTAATGATGACTACGAATAACCTATATAGCCTTAGTCAACATAATCAGTGTTATAAGAAGCAAATTTGTCAGAAGCTCTAGTTACTATAATGATACTTTAAGAACAAAAAGAGCCTTCTCAAAGAATGAGAAGGCTCTTTTTGTAGTTAGAATCACCTACTATAATTTCCGTTACAGTAAGGTAAAGATAGTATAAATAAAATTCGATAGAATGTAAATAAAAAAAACAACTGCCTATAAATAAAGAAACATGTTCCACCATGCACCCTTTGAACAGTTGCTAAAATTAATTTTCAGAATAATTTAACTATAACACACGTAGTCTGTTATGTATATTTCATTTTTAAAAATGAAATATCATGATTTTCTTTTTAATACATGTTATGGTTTTATTAGAAACCCACTTTTTAATAATCTCTCTTACAACAATCTACTAGGTGGCTTATCAACGGCTTAAATTTAAAACGAAAAAGACTTTCTCAAATAAGAAAGTCTTCTCCTAGTCTGAATGAATGTACTTGGTTAAGGTTAACATTCTCCCTTATTATACGTATTTTCCAGGTGTCTGTCACCTAGAAAATGCCACATTTATTTAGGTTCTTATAATGCGAATGATTAGCAAGACAACAAATAAAATATAGTTAAAGTCTTCATTATAAAATGATGATTTGGAGGATTATAATGACCATTTTAAGAGGAACAAAAGATAATTTTTTCTCACTAATTAAGGAAGGCATAACCTTAGCTTATTTTTCTAATCCGCAGACAGAAGAGTGCCAAACAACTCGAGCAAACTTAGAATCTATAGAAAAGAATATCAAAAAAGATATTAAGTTCGTAGAAATTAATGTGAATGAAGAAAAAAAAATAGTCGACAAATTCCCAATAGACATATTCCCGACCATTATCTTGTTTAAAAATGGAAAAATATTAAAAAGTAAAATTGGAGGACAGCCCAAATCCCAATTAGCACAGTTTATAAGTCCTTTCAACTAAATGTTGCATTTTCAACATGTATGTATATCAATCAAGTTAAGTGATTTTTCTATGGAAGTTTGTTATCATATATCTTGAAGAAGCTCATTTCCGGTGAGATAATTTCTTCGAAATCACATAACATGTATTTATCCAATGTCTAAGCGTATTAACGCAATATCTTTTGGATAAACTACTTACGATGCCGAGAGGCATTAACTTTCCTATTCTATTTTAGGTGAAAAAAGCTACTGTTGGTGGAGTCAGTCAGTAGCTTTTTTCTGTTTCTTTTATCTTTTCCTCACTATTTGCCTGCTAACCAAAGTTGAACATAATATATGGGACATACATTCTGATTTTTTTCTTAAACTTGAATATTCTTTCCTTTTTTATCTAAAGATAATGAATATTTATAAGATTTTAGATGTCTAGTAAACTAAGCCTTTAGTTTGACTTTTATCCTTGTTCTTGTATAGTCTTATACCTTGGAGGTGACGTGATGAAATGAAGTTTAACAAGAAAAAAATTAACGTCGTAGATATTGACATAGCTAAAAAAAGCGTCTTTGCTACAGGGGTAGGAAACGCGATGGAATGGTTTGACTTTGGTTTGTATTCATATTTAGCTGTTATCATTAGTCAAAACTTTTTTAGCGCAGTTCAAAATGATCAACTCAAATTAATGTTCACATTTGCCACATTTGCCATTGCCTTCTTAATGCGTCCACTAGGCGGTATTATATTCGGTAAAATTGGAGACAAGTTAGGACGAAAAGTCGTTTTAACCACTACGATTATTTTAATGGCCTTTTCCACATTACTCATTGGATTATTACCTACATATGATCAAATCGGTGTATGGGCACCTATCCTTCTATTAATTGCACGCATCATTCAAGGTTTTTCAACTGGTGGTGAATATGCTGGTGCGATGGTATATATTGCAGAATCATCTCCAGATAATAAGCGTAATATGCTTGGAAGTGGATTAGAAATTGGTACACTTGTTGGTTATATTCTTGCTTCACTACTCGCTAGCTTACTGTTTATTCTTCTGTCAGATAAACAGATGACCTCATGGGGCTGGAGAATCCCCTTCTTATTAGGGTTACCTTTAGGACTAATTGGTTTTTATTTACGAAGCAGTTTAGGGGAAACACCTATTTTTGAAAATGAAATCTCTAATTCTGAAGATGAAATTGAAGAAGAAAGCTTCCTCTCTATTTTAAAAAATCACAAAAAAGACGTGTTTGTTTGTTTTGTAGCTGTAGCTTTCTTTAACATTACAAACTATATGTTATTATCGTACATGCCATCTTACTTAAATGAAATTATTGGTTTATCAAACACAGTGGGTACGGTATTAATTACGGCCATTATGATAATTATGGTGCCACTTGCGCTTATGTTTGGAAAGCTAAGTGATAAAATTGGAAACAAGAATGTTTTCTTAATTGGTTTAGGTGGGTTAAGCTTACTATCAGTCTTTTCGTTCTATTTAATCAACTTAAATGGTTTAATCTTTGTTTCAATCGGTATTCTAATTCTAGGTATTTTCCTTGCTACGTATGAAGGGACAATGCCAGGAACACTGCCAACGATGTTCTATACAGATATTCGCTACCGAACATTAGCGATTACGTTTAATGTTTCAGTTTCTATTTTTGGTGGAACAACCCCATTAGTTGCGACATGGTTAGTTCATGCAACAGGCAACCACTTAGCTCCAGCGTTCTATTTAACCATTGTGAGCATCATCGGATTTTTCGTGATTTTGTTCCTGTTTGCGAACACGGCAGGAAAATCACTCAAAGGTTCATACCCAACAGTTTCCTCTAAGAATGAGTACAATGAAGCAGTTGAAAATCCAAAAGATTCATTATGGTGGCACACGGAACAAACTAAAAAAACAACCGAATAAAATTGAAGTCTCTTTCTAAACTATGTTACAATCTAGATGACAAAAGACAAGCTTTAAATAAAAATCTACCTAATTTGCAACCATTAGGTAGATTTTTTATTGTTGAATTCATTTCTTTCATCCTGACTCCTCTTTTTCTTATTACCTTATGTACACTCTTATATAGAGTTAGTTTATATGAATTTGATTATGTTTAGTTTAAATTCTGTCACATCATTAAGTGAATCTAAGCACATTTTATTAAAATTAACGTTATTATTTACATACCTTATAGAAAAACCAATTATTTGTCGTCATAAAGAGTAAATGATAAAACTTTATTTTTTACAAGTTAGTTTATATATTTACTTCTATATATAAAATGCAATAACTTTGTATTTTGTATTGAGTTTATGTTATCGAAAACATAGTAACATTAAATGTTTAGAGGTTTTCTGTTTGGTTATTGTTAATATAAAAATTTCTTAAAAGTAAAGTAGAAGATAGGTTGATTGTGTTAAGAAGTAAAATATGGGCTTATTCCACAAGTATTATAAAGAGGGTTCTTAAACAATCGGTCGCTATCCTGGAACAAGAATAAGCGCTCATTTTCATTTTAGGACCAGATTTTTGAAGATCAGAAGGTTTTTAGACTTACAATGATGAATGAACTAAGAAGAATTAAAAAAATATGTTGATATTAATCTGTAAAAATATAATAAATTAGGAGGTGCTTAAATGGGAACTATCCAATATACATTAGAACCCCCTGAGGATTTTTCGCAATTACAAAACTTATATGATTCTTTAGGATGGAATTCACTCAAATTAACAGTCCATGAATTGGAACAAATGTGCAATCAAAGCTGGTATGCAATTTATGCTTTCGATGAAAGAAAAATGGTGGGTATGGGGCGGGTTATATCTGATGGTGTGGTTACTGGAATTATTTGCGGAGTCGGTGTGCTGCCGAATTATCAATCCAAGGGTATCGGCAAAGAAATGTTAAATCGAATAATTCAACATTGTGAACAAAATCGAGTTATACCTCAACTTTTGTGTTTAGAAAATTTAGAATCATATTATGAATCTTTTGGATTTAAGAAATTTTCAATTGGAATGACAAGCAATATAAAACGATAAACGCTTAACACCAATAGGCGACCTATTCCTTCTGTTCAGAAAGATAAAGTCACCTACACGATTTTTGCATTCATTATTATACACCCTTTCACTTTTTCTTATTTATAAATTTATTGATTTACATGTTCCTGTTCTAA
>Ga0209463_1001421_pt1 | contig 14728 bp, 17 predicted proteins | sample AgamicMgSfrz_FD_187169 | JGI IMG/M metagenome (GOLD analysis project Ga0209463, IMG submission 187169) | Agave microbial communities from Guanajuato, Mexico - Mg.Sf.rz (SPAdes) (version 2) | ecosystem: Host-associated > Plants > Phyllosphere > Phylloplane/Leaf | place: Guanajuato, Mexico... | reverse complement strand
TGCTTATAATGAAAAATATAGAAATCCTGAACAGAGGAATTTAAAGCAGTATATCCTGAATGTGAAGAGGATAAAGAAAGATTCTTTCAGTACTGGGTTGAAATGAATAAAGATTTTTCTGTAGCCATTAAATGGATTGACGATTTCATAAAACAAATTAAGTAATATCCTCAAGGCTATATCCACATCTTCAAGAAGAAAAAAGATCTTATGTAACATAGGATGCATATCCTTAGCAACCAGAATGTATAATAGCAAAAAATAGATAGACCAGAACTATTTCTGATCCACCTTTAAAAATCTTGGAATAAAAAATAGTGGATAGATTAATAAATATAAATTAGGTACCCACCAAGAGATATCAAAATCGTTCCTTAAAGCCCAAAAAGATATAGCTTGTAGTCCAGAACATGATGTGAGAATTAAGGAAATTAGTGCCATTTTGCTCCAAATAGGATTACCTTGTTTATAATTATACAAACTAATTAGTCCAGTTATAGAGATGAGAATATCTAATGGTAAGAAAGACCAATTCCAGGCGTGCAAAATTGGATTGTTGTAGTCCTTGAAAAGATAGGAATCCGGAATAATATGTAATAAAGTTATTGCCCAATAAACAATGAAACCTAAATCCGTTACCCAAAAGAATATTCGAAGTGTTTTCATGCTAAACTCCTCTCTATAAATTGTAAGTTGCTTTATAATAAACGATTTACTACCGAAAAAGTTTCAAGATAGTCAAGGGCGTTACAAAGTCGAAGTTCTTGTGGGGCGCATAAAGGGAAGATAGATGAAGATAGATGTCTAACTTGTGTTCAACAATGGGAAATTTAATGGAATAAGATTACACCAAAAGTCGCTTTCCCTTTAATTAGGAAAGCGACTTTTTCAATTAGTTTCCCTCTAGATTTCAAGCTTTTTTACTTTAGTTTCTTTGACTAATTTTGAAAATGTTGTTGACTATTCAGTTGAACTGCATTATGTTAATACTAAGTTGAACTATATAGCTGAACTGAATAGAGGGTGAGCATATGAAACATAAATTATTACCGTTGTCTGAAACCATGCATTATATTTTATTAGCTCTTCGTGAGCCACTCCATGGCTATGCCGTAATGCAGAAGATAGAAAAAATAAGTAACGGTACTGTTATTTTAGCAGCTGGTACATTATACGGTGCGATTGAAAACTTGAGTAAGCATGGTTGGATTGAACCTGTTGGAGATTCGGGTCGGAGAAAAGTTTATATGATAACTTCTGAAGGAAGCGCAATTTTGAAAGTGGAACAAAACAGGTTAATGCATATTTTATCCTTGTACGAAGGAAGTGAATAAAATGAAGAAGTTTAAGGTGTTTTTTGATATTGAAAAAGAGGAACAATGGCTGAACGAGCAATTACAAAAAGGCTATCGTTGTACAAATATTAGTGGATTCGGTATATATACTTTCGAAAAAACCGACAAGAGATATGTGATGCGACTGGATTATCAAGATTATTTATCAAAGAAAAAGTCCAAAGATTACAAAGGGATTTATCAAGACTTCGGTTGGAGTTATGTATATGGCTCATCGCTTGGTGGAATTAAATATTGGCAAAAAGTAATCGATAATCAAAATGAAATCTTCTCAGACCGCCAATCAATGACTAATTATTATAAAAGATTGATGGGTTATTCATCTGGCTTAGGTTTATTGTTATTGTTTGTTTCATATATACTTTACAAAGATTCAGGTTTATATTTAACCGAAGGTCTTTGGAATATGAAAGGTTCATTATTTTGGAAAGCATTTTTATTTGAAACTCCATTTGCCCTTTTGAGGTTGCTTCCCGCCCTTATGGTTGTTTTCTTTGGTAGCAGTTTCTATAAAGCTTATCGAAAGTATTCCATGTTAAAAGAATAATGGAGGATAATTTATCTACGACAGTCTGGCGCTTTTCTTAAGAAAGCGTCTTTTGAATGGACAATAAATCTAGGGGATTGAGTATTTTTAGGTGTAAAAAAGATTATGAAGTAATGTGAAGCGTCTAAACTTATCTGGACATAAAAATTAAGGTCACGTACACTTGACCTAAAACAGGATGAATATCCACAAATGTACAAAGGAAGTGAATCTATGCCAATGTCAAAAATTATTATTATAGAAGACACGGAAAAGATAAGAGAGGAACTTAAGACCTTTTTAATCAGATATGGATATGAGGCTGTTGCGCCAACAAATTATGAAAATATTATTAATGATACTCTAAGGGAAGAACCCAATCTAATACTATTAGATATTAACTTGCCTATATTTGACGGGTACTATATCTGCAGAGAAATAAGAAAAAAATCCGATGTGCCTATAATAGTAGTTACGAGCAGGGATAACGAGATGGATGAACTGATGAGTATGAATTTAGGTGCTGATGATTTTATTACAAAACCGTATAATACGCAAATTCTTTTAGCGAGAATTGAGTCTATATTAAGAAGGGTTCACGGATCCAATTTTCGGGAGACACTTGTATATAATGATTTAAAGCTTAATTTATCCAATGGTTCTGTTACATATAAAGGGAAAATAGCAGAGCTGACTAAAAATGAAATAAAAATACTTTCTTGCTTATATAAAAATAAAGGAAAGATTGTGTCTAGGGACGATTTAATGGACTTTATGTGGAACGCAGATGTTTTTGTCGATGATAATAACTTATCTGTTAATGTTACTAGATTAAGAAAAAAACTTGATGGGTTAGGTATGAAGAAAAATATTGAAACAAGACGTGGATTAGGATATATACTTCCATGAGTATTAAAGAGTATTTAAAGGACAGAACGATATTCCTACTGATCAATTTTATATTATTCATCAGCATATGTGGCATTATGTTACTAATTAACATGAACAGCCAAATAATTTTCCTGATTTTCTGTATCTGGTTTATCCCCATATTTATTTATATAATGATAGAATTTGTTAAACAGAAAATTCTATATAACGAGTTAAACAGTATTATCGATAATTTGGATAAAAAATATCTATTACCTGAAATTATGAAAGAACCCGAAAATGTAGAAGGTAAGCTTTTATATGATTTATTGCGACAGGCAAATAAGGACATGCATGAGCATGTTAAGAGTTATAGAGATCGGGAAAATGAGTATAGAGAATATATAGAAACATGGGTACATGAGATAAAGACACCAATTGCATCAGCTCAATTAATAATAGAAAATAATCAAAACGACATTACTCGAAATATTAAAGATGAAATAAAAAAAATTGAAGAATATATAGAACAGGTCCTATATTATTCAAGAAGCAATAATGTCAGCAAGGATTATCTTATTAAAGAGGTATCTTTAGCTGACCTTGTCAAAAGTGTTATAAGGAAAAATTCGAGAGACTTTATTAGGAAAGGTATTACTATTGATATAGAACAGGTAAAAGGCACGGTGTACAGTGACGCAAAATGGCTAGAATTTATATTGAATCAACTGATTGGAAACGCTATTAAATACAACCGGGAACGTGATGGAAAGGTAACAATCAATACGATTAGAAATGAAAACAATATCGTGCTTACCATAGAGGATAATGGCATCGGTATTATAGATAAGGATATAAATAGAGTTTTTGAAAAAGGTTTTACTGGTGAGAATGGACGGAAATTTGGAGGATCAACTGGCATAGGGCTTTACTTGTGCAAAAAACTTGCAGAGCAGCTCGGTTTAGGGCTTTTCTTAACTTCGAAAGCCGAAGAAGGTACAAAGGTTAGTATCATTTTCCCCTTAGGGAGCAAGTTAACTTAATGACTAATTCACCTTATAATAACGGATTTATGGCTAGTGTAAACTGCATTAGCTGTAAACCCGTTATTTTTGTTTCTAACCTTGCAAAAATGTAACTTTAATAAAATATAAACCAATATGTGATCATTGGTACTGCTGATAATATAATAACAAATAATAAATTTAGGAGGAATTAGAATTGAAAAAGGTAATAACAACAATACTAGTTGTATTTCTATTATGTGTCGGCGTTTATTTTGGGTATGAATACGTAACTGAACCAAAAATAGTAGATGGTAAACTGTCAAAAAATATCGATTACAGGGGGAAGCCAGTAGATATAGTTACTGAGTTTGCGCCGAATGATACTATTTATTTTTCTGCAAAGAGGAACCGATTTTGGATAAAAAAAGCAGAGGTCGTTTGGTATAAAGGCGAAATTGCAAAAGAGAACAGATTTTTAGTTGAGGAAGAAGTTACTGTTAACAAAGCGAAATATTTCTCTACCAAACTAACCGTTCCAGAAGGTCTTGAAGAAGGTCATTACGGTGTTACTATTTATGTAAAAGGTTCAGAAATTATGGAAACAAAAGCTGAATTTGATGTGAAATAATAAAGAATTATAAATATAGATCATGGAGGAAAAGAATGCAAAATATATTAAGCGTTGAAAAAATTGAAAAGTATTATGGTAATAAAGGCAATATTACAAAAGCCATTGATAATATAAGCTTTAAAGTAAATGAGGGAGAGTTTTTAGGAATAATGGGGCCATCAGGTAGTGGTAAAACCACTCTCTTGAATTGTATTTCAACGATTGATAATGTAACAACAGGCAATATTATTATTAATAACAAAAATATTACCGTTCTAAAAGCCAAAGCTTTAGAAGAATTTAGACGTGATGAGTTGGGTTTTATATTCCAAGATTTCAACCTTCTTGACACACTAACTGCTTACGAAAATATAGCTTTAGCACTAACCATACAAAAGAGGGATATAAGAGAAATAGATAATCTGATTAAAGAGGTTGCGAGTAAACTAGAAATTACTGAAATTCTTAGCAAGTATCCCTTTCAATTGTCAGGTGGGCAAAAGCAAAGAGTAGCATGTGCAAGGGCCTTGGTTACTGAACCCTCTCTTATTTTAGCCGATGAGCCTACTGGTGCTTTAGATTCAAAATCCTCAAGATTACTTTTGGACTCATTTGAAAAGCTGAATAAGGAGTATCATTCGACGATCCTGATGGTTACCCATGACTCCTTTACGGCAAGCTATGCAAATAGAATCTTGTTTATAAAAGATGGAAGAATCTTTAATGAATTAATACGGGGAAGTGATACGAGAAAGGAATTCTTTAATAAAATTATTGAAGTTGTTTCTTTGCTTGGAGGCGATGTTGGCAATGTTCTCTAAAATAGCAATCAACAATGTAAAAAGAAGCTTTAGGGATTATTCAATTTATTTCCTTACATTGACCCTTGCAGTATGTATATTTTACAGTTTCAATTCGATTGAATCCCAAAATGCAATATTAGAATTAAATAAGAATAAGACGTTTATGTTAACACTAAATAAAGTGATAGCTGGAACATCCATATTTGTTTCCTTTGTACTCGGTGGGCTAATCATTTATGCCAATAAATTCTTAATAAAAAAGCGAAAAAAAGAATTAGGCATCTATATGACATTAGGAATGTCAAAAGGTAAAATCTCGAAAATCCTGATTTTTGAAACGCTTTTAATAGGTGTACTGTCCCTAGTGGTAGGAGTTGTACTCGGGATTATCGCATCACAGGGTCTATCGGTACTTGTGGCTAATATCTTGTCAGTTGATTTGAACAAATATAAGTTTACTATTTCTTTAAGTGCAGTGATTAAATCGGTTGTATATTTTGGAATAATCTTTCTTCTAGTCATGATTTTCAATCAGTTTACTATTTCGAAATACAAATTGATTGACATGCTAAATGCAGCAAAGAAAAATGAAGAAGTAAAGCTGAAAAATTCTTTTGTATCTGTGCTTATTTTTATATTATCTGTAGGATTATTAGCAGCTGCTTACACTAGGATACTAAAAACCGGCTTAAATGCAGATAACTCGGATTTATTAGTCACTATAATGATGGGAGTTATCGGAACTCTGTTATTCTTTTTCAGTCTCTCCAACTTCTTTATCCATATTGTACAATGGAACAAAAAAATCTATTTAAAAGATATAAATATATTTGTATTAAGACAAATAAACAACAAGATAAATACGAATTTTTTGTCCATGACATTAATATGTCTAATGCTTTTTTTAACAATTACTCTTCTTTTTTCTGCCTTTGATATAAAAGGATCTATTGACAGAAATTCAGCGGCAAATAATGATTTTGATGCTTCAGCGTTTCTAATTGTTAATAACGAAAACGAAGACTCCAAGGTAAATAATATAGAAGATTATTTAAATGAAATAAACTTTACATTCGAAGCTTATGAAAAACATACCTTTTATAGTGATTACAAACTTAATATTAAGATAGAGAACTTGTTATCAAAGTATTTAAGTAAGCAAGAGCAAATCGATTTAGAGGAGAATTATTTGGATGGTGAAATATCCGCTCTAAAAATATCGGATTATAATTCAATCATAAAACTTAAGGGACAAAATGCTATTGATTTAAAGGAGAATGAGGTTTTAGTTGTTTCTAACTATAGTCAGGTTAATAGTGCCTTACCTGAATATATGAAAAATGAAAACATCATCCATATAGATAACAAAGCATACGCCATTAAAAATGAAGCGCCCATAGAGGAGAGTATAAAGAATATGGGAGGCGCTAAATTCTTTTATCTCATAATTCCTGATACCTTCAATGGAGGACTAGAATTAGAGTTCACAGGTTTTAATGTGATGTATGATGATAGCTATTCAGAGAAATCGGAAGAGAAATTTGCAACCCTATTTACTAACTTTTCTGAAGACAAATATAGAGATATCAACCCAGCCTTAGTAATAGGGAATACAAAGGAGCAAATAAAAGATAGAGATAATGGTATGGCAGCAATAGTCGTATTTCTTGGTCTATTTTTAGGCCTCATATTTATCATATCTAGCGCGGCGGTTATGGCATTGCAACAGTTATCTGATGCAAGTGACAGCCTGGAACGATATAAGTCTTTAAGAAGAATTGGTGTTACTGAAAAATTAATAAACAATGCAATATTGAGACAAAGCTTAATCTATTTTTTAGTTCCATTAGGTCTGGCTGTTGTTCATTCAATAGTAGGAATAAGAGCAGAAAGTGGAAATTTTACATTCCACTACCAAAGTATAATCGTAAGCTCTTTACTCCTTGTTATAATATATGGTGCCTATTTTTATGCAACGTACGTTGGTGTTAAGAATATAGTTAAAAAATAGTAACTAATTATAATTAAAAATAAGTTGAGTGGTGAACTAACAAGAATGCTTGGTTAGAAAGTAACCAAGCATTCTACAGGGAGGTTTGAAATGATTTTGATTCTATTTGTAACCATTACTACATAATTCAACGATACTATTCAACAAATATAGTAAATACAGAATTACAACAAAATGAGAGTGGGGAAAATATTACAATGTTAAAGAGAAAAATATTAACTGCTATTCTTAGCAGTTTGTTATTTGCATTTATCTTTTCAGTACTTGGTGGCTTAGAGGTCAACCGATTTTTCAATTTATATTTCAATTTATATTATATAAACTTTATCATTGTAATTTCATACGGAGTTCTTGCTTCCTTCTTTAGTGACTGGATAAGTCGGAAAGTTGCTAAGAAAGCTTATACTTATGAAATTATCTCCTTGTTATTACATTGCGCCTGCGGAGCAGTATTACAGATTTTTGGTCTAGGTTCTGCTATCTTATTCTTTATTATTGATCGTTTATTAAATAGGGTGAAGATTGGATGGTTGTCAGTTATCATAGCATTAACAACCGTAGTGCTAGTATTTATAGTTTTAGTTAACTGGTAGGCAAAATAAGCGAATTGAACTTACTTACGACATAGCAGTAGGAAAATCTATGGTTGTTGTAAAGTTTAATAATAATCATAAGGATATAACGCAAACCTGATTTCAATACTTTTATTACGTAAAAGAAATAATTGGTCTCGAACAGGCAAATGTAATTGTTGATTATTGGATGAGAGATTTGTCCTTTAATATAGAATTTTATGTATAAGTTTTAGGTACACCAAAAATACTTATCGTTGCTAGTACAAAAACAAGGTAATCAGCTATAAACCCAGAAAATAACCTTTTATTAAACTAAAGTGTGCATTAATCAGGTACAATTAATGCTTTTTTTCTCGTGTGTTAAATCGGGAGTATAGCTTTATAAGAAAAAAATTCTTTCCAAATAAGAAAACATAATCAAACTCATTCTTAGTGGGAATTTTTTTAATGAAACAGTTTATTAGTTAGTCTAAGTCTAATGATTTACATAATTATTAGGGAATATGAAATATAAATACTATGTTTTTGAAACGAGGTGGAAAATAATTACACATGTAATATTGCTGGTTGAAGATGATATAGAAATTAGTGAAATGGTAAAAAGTCAAATCATTAGGGAAGGGTTCAAAGTAATTCAAGCATTTGATGGAGAGTCTGCGCTTCAATACTTTTCTTCAGAGACTATAGATTTAATTTTGTTAGATTTAATGCTTCCCAAAATCAACGGTATGGACTTTTTACAGTCTGTGCGAGAAAAGAGCACTATTCCTGTCTTAATCATGTCAGCAAAAGATAGCGACGTGGATAAAGCAGTAGGTCTTGGATTAGGTGCAGATGATTATATTACGAAACCCTTTTCTATGATTGAATTGACAGCTAGAGTCAAGGCAGCTATCCGTCGGGCTAAAAATTACTCGGAATTTTTAAAAAAAGAAGTAGTGACAATTATTAAGGTCGGAAAGCTTACCATTGATTTAGATAATTATTTAGTTACGAAAGAAAGTAGGGAAATTAAACTGACTTCAAAGGAGTTTCTAATTTTAAGAATGTTTGTTACTTCACCAAATCGTGTATTTACGAAGGCGCAAATCTATCAATCTGTTTGGAATAATGAATATTATGGAGATGAGAATGTAATTAATGTACATATGAGGAGACTACGAGAGAAGATTGAAGATGACCCTTCACATCCGCTGTACATTAAAACATTATGGGGCATTGGTTATAAGCTTGGAGAATTTTAATATGACTATTTTATTCATTTTCATTATTTTAATATTACTTGCAGCCGTTTTACTACAGTCGAGAGCTGCTAGAAAGAAACAAGCAGATCTTCAATATATTCAACGGAAACTACATCAAATCCTTACAGAAAAAACAGGTGAGAAGCTGATCTTACAAACAGATGAGGCCTATTTGAAGCTTCTGTTAATTGAGATGAATCGTTTATTGGAACATAATCAAAAGATTGTTGCTAAATATAATAGAACGGAAATAGCTATGCGGAAAATGCTATCCAACATTTCACATGATTTAAAGACTCCTCTCACTGTTGTTTTAGGCTATATTGAAATGGTGTTGCAAGATTCAAGCCTATCCGAACAAGAAAAAAATGATCAGCTTGAGAAAGTATATCGTAAATCTCAGGAAGTTTTAGAGTTAATGAATAAATTCTTTGATTTAACAAAATTAGAATCTGGTGATAGGGATATTCCTATTAGTCGTCTTGATGTAAATGAAATTTGTAAAAATAATATACTATCATACTATGATATTTTAACCTCTAAAGGGTTTAATGTAGAGATTGCTATACCTGACCATTCTCTTTACATATTTGGTAATGAATCAGCACTTGACCGAATCCTACAAAATTTAATTTCGAATGCGATTAGGTATGGAAGTGATGGCAATATCATAGGTATTGAAGTTCGATACGAGGAGGATGCTGTCTTTATTGATATTTGGGATCAAGGTAAAGGTATTCAGGCCATTCATAAAGATCAAGTTTTTGAAAGAATGTATACGCTTGAAGACTCTCGCAATAAACAGTATCAAGGAAGCGGTTTAGGTTTAACCATTACAAAGAGATTAGTGGAAGCAATTGGTGGAGAAATTACTTTTTCCAGTATTCCATTTGAGAGAACTATCTTCACAATCAAACTTAGACAAGTCAAATACTAATAAAATAAACGTAAGAAATATGTAAGAATTGATTAATAAAAAAGAAAGTTCTCCTCGTTAATATGAAGATAAGAAAAATAGAGAGGAGTTTTTAAATGACATACATTTTACAAACCCATCAGCTAACAAAAGCCTTTCATGGTAAAGAAGTAGTGTCAAACGTTAGTATGAAGGTAAGAAAAGGAGAAGTTTATGGATTTCTCGGTCCAAATGGAGCAGGGAAAACAACGATTATAAAAATGCTTACTAATTTAGTAAAGCCTTCAAGTGGCGAAATCAATATGTTTGGTCAGACCGTAACCAATCATTCATATGAACTGTTGAAACGAATTGGCTGCATTATTGAGTACCCTGTATTTTACGATAAGCTTACAGCAAAAGAGAATTTAGAATTTCATTGTGAGTATATGGGTTACTATGATAAGAGGGCAATTAAACAAGCATTGGAATTAGTGAATTTAGTAAATGTTGATAATAAAGCAGTAAAAGATTTATCCCTCGGAATGAAACAAAGACTAGGGATTGCTAGAGCAATCATCACAAAGCCTGAACTACTCATACTAGATGAGCCTATAAACGGACTAGATCCTGTTGGAATCAAGGAGTTACGAGGGCTATTTCACATGCTTTCAAAGGAATATGGGATAACTTTACTTATATCAAGTCATATCCTTGGAGAAATTGAATTAATTGCGGATACGGTTGGTGTTATTAGTGAGGGACGATTAGTTGAAGAAGTATCCATGCAAAACATAAAAAAGAAAAATACAAACTACGTTGAAATTTCTACGCAGGATCATAAAAAAGCTGCACTAGTTCTAGAAGATGTCTTGCATATAACAAACTATAAAATTGTTGATAATTCGATCATAAGGATTTATGACACACTTATTTCACAAAATGAAATATCTAAAACATTGATTTTACATGATGTTTCCATTAATTCTATCAATGTAAAGAATCATTCTTTAGAAGATTATTTCTTAACATTAATTAATGGAGGTGGTGCAATTGCTTAAATTAATAAGATTAGAATTAAAAAAACACAAAATTTCAGGGTATATCATGGCTGCAATTATCGCTAATATTATTATGTTAGTAGTGGCGTGTCTTTTACCAATTGTAGAAAGATTAGAAAATGATGCTTATTTTATAAATTATGAAATGATGTTCATGATGATTAACTTGATGGCTAGAGGAACATTTATTGTGTTTGCTGGGGTACTTATTGCAAAATTTATAATTGATGAATATAAAAACAAAACGATGCATCTCTTGTTCATGTATCCCATTAGGAGACAAAAGATCATTCTAGCAAAGCTTATTATTATATCAAGCTTTACATTTATATCCATTGTTGTATCTAACATTATTATTGGTTCAGCCTTTTACGGAATTAATTCAATTGCACATTTTTTTACAGCGCCATTAAAGTGGAAGTTTATTTCGGAACATGCAATAACAGTATTATTTAGTGCATTAGCATCAGCAGGCTTAGGCTTAATTCCACTATACTTCGGTATGATAAAAAAGTCTGTACCAACAACAATCGTATCATCCATTTTATTAGTTAGTATTGTGGGTTCCAGCAATGGAGAATTTTCTTTATTTAACATCATTGCAATTCCAGCCACTCTTGCAGTTGTTGGACTATTTATTGCCTATATTTCAATTAGAAATATAGAAAAAGAAGATATTAATTAGGAACTGATAAGTCAGAGGGTGGAATACAAAGAAGGGTAGCGCGTCCTAGTAAAATATAAAAGGCATAGGCACTGTATTTAAATTAGTATCAGAAATCTAGCCAACACATAGTTATTTGACTGAGCAAACATAGGACTTAGTGAAAAAGAAATGGTAAGATATGCGAGTCTTCAAATAGCTATTTTCTTTTTTCTTCCCATTCTTGATGGCAGTAATAGAAACAGGTTTTGCGCTGCATGTTCTACAAAAAGAAGGCGGGTTTCCAAATGTAATGCAATCTGGTGTGATTATAATTCTGTGCTTCCTTGGTTTACAGTTACAATACTTTATAGCTATCCGCTTTAGTTACATCAAAAATTTAAGAGAATATGTTTATCGGTAAATTAAACTAACAATTTTTATAACACTAAAATCAATTAGGAAATGAGTGGATAGTTGGTCTTTCAATAATCTAAAATCGCTGTAGTTTTTTCATTTATTAAAGCACCTCTCTATTAATTGAAGAAGCTTAGTTTTGAATTAATACAATAATTGTGAAAAAGGAGATAACAATGAAAATAAATCTGCTGATTTTTATATCGTCTATTAAAGGACTTAAAGAAAATAGTAATGGAATAGTAATGATGAAAACATTTGAAACTGATTTTCGTCCTTTTATAGGTGACGTTATAGAAGATCCTGGATTTCATCCAGGGTTTCATAATGGATATGAAGTTGTAAAAGTGACTATTAATTACGCTTTAAAAGAATGCTATGTTTCTCTAACTCCACTTGTATTAGACAGGGAGGAAATTAAGGTAGAGACCTATATAGAGAAACTAAAAGGAAATGGTTGGCAGGTTTTCTCTAAAGAAGAAATACATAATGGAATAAAATAAGCTATCTGCTAGAAATGTTATGAATATGGTTTATATGAAATATTTAGGTAATTAACAAATGTATTATTAGGACTTTTATAACAGCATAAAGGGGGATACTATGAAAATTGCTTACTAATACTGCGGTTATCTCTAGCGATATCCCCTTGTGTGAATTGTTAATATATGTACTGATATAGAATGGTTTTTGCTTTAATGATTGTAGCTTTGATAATGTCTATTTAAATTTGAAGAACTAAGTCGAGATCATTATCGCAATAAGAAGGGGCGGATATGTTTAATATGAATTTTATGTTTGTAATTACTTATATAGTTATTACTAAATCATAGGGGGCGCTTTGTATGAGCGATCAAAATAAGAGAGGGGAAATAGCTTTTATTTTAAAGAGAAAAATATTAACGGCTTTCCTTAGTAGTTTGTTATTTGCACTTATCTTTTCAACGTTTGGCGGCTTTGATGGGAATGCATTTTATAATTTGTATTATTTAAATTTGATGATGGTCATCACCTATGGAATTATTACTTCCATCTTTAGTGACTGGCTTAGCAGGAAGCTTGCTAAAAGAACCTATATGCGTGAAATTACCTCCTTCTTATTTCATTGTTTTTTCGGTTCCATATTATTAGTACTAAGTCTTGTTTCTGCTATTACCTTCTTTATTGTTGACCGTTTATTAAGAAAGGTGAAAATTGGATGGCTGTCCGTGATTATAGCACTATTAGTCGTCGTGCTCGTATTTATCATTCTAATTAATAGTTAGCTAACAAAAGCGAACCAATCTTAACAGTTATAAAATACATAAATGTGTATTTTAAGAATCCTTAATGAATCAAGGAAGTGCGTGCGTTCACAGATCCTTTTAAGGAGTGTTTGTTTTCCTCCTTTGATGAGAAAAACATAGTATGGGGCGATTGGATTTAGAAACATATATAATGGACACTTTAAAAATCTAAAAATAAAATTTAAATGTAACTACTTCACTTCCTTCACTATATCGGCAGGTTAGTAAAAAGATGGTAACTGCTTCTCTTCCTGTTATCGTAAGTATTTCGTAAGATTTTACGTAGAAAAAAAACAAAAAATGTTATTTAAATGAAATAAAGACAATGTTTATTGGTTGTATTGTATTCTAAATTAAGGAGTTTTTAAATTTATGGAGTTAGATATCAGTTATTTGCCTAAGCACTATTATAATTCTAATCCTGATTTAGGTGGTTTTTTCCCTTTTGGATATAAGGGAACTCCATTACATGTTTTTATATTGAGTAACCTTTATCTTCCTCGAATTAATAATGATTTCATACCTATATTAATGGGAAATATTAATGCATATCCGATCTATTTCTGTGCAGAGATTACTTCAGATCGTAAAAAGGAATTTGAAAAGATATGTCATACTGAAAAAGTAACCTATGAATATATAAATAATAATATAGAATTTGTAGTAACAAAGGTGGTTAGTGAAAGTCAACTTCGTGCGCTTTACCCATTTTACGTAACTACTGGATGTATAAATAATTTAGTACTATGGTCATTGGGGAAAAATGTATTTAGTTTAAAAGTTTGTAAATGGGTTGGAACATGGGAAGGTTACAAGGAAACAGTTGTGGTAGAGTTTGATGATAATACTAGTGTGTTTTGGATTGGTTATGATGGTGATAGTATTGTTGGGCTTTCGAATAATCCTCAATTTTCTACATATCACAATATGTGTTCGTTATTACCTGAATTTGTGAACCCTTCAGAGAGTGAACTAGAGTAAGTATAAAGGGAAGCGAATGGTTAGAATAGTTTTATGGAAACAACTACTGGCTTGTGTTAACTTCTTTTTAACACTTAAAAAATTTGGGAGTAATTACGTCTAAAACCTTGGTGTATATGGGATTAGACGTTTTTTTATTATATCATAATCCATACTGAGAAGGATTATCTCACGTCTTTTAGAATTAACGCTCATTCCCTGCGTAAAAATGCGTATTTAAGAGATAAGTGGTTGTTTATTGAAGAAGGATATTATCTGTTTTAAGCGAAATAGAATTAAAAAAATAAACCTTACATGAATACAGGTTTTGAAATAAGAGGAATAGGGAGGTTTTAAATATGAAAATTAATAGAATAGATCATGTGAGTATAAATGTAAATGATCTTTCAGGGGCTAAAGCTTATTTTCTTGATTTAGGACTTAAAGTACAAGAAGAATGGGAAT
>Ga0209463_1001420_pt1 | contig 14733 bp, 11 predicted proteins | sample AgamicMgSfrz_FD_187169 | JGI IMG/M metagenome (GOLD analysis project Ga0209463, IMG submission 187169) | Agave microbial communities from Guanajuato, Mexico - Mg.Sf.rz (SPAdes) (version 2) | ecosystem: Host-associated > Plants > Phyllosphere > Phylloplane/Leaf | place: Guanajuato, Mexico... | reverse complement strand
GTGCAGTAAGATTAATAATGCCGAGGGCCTGGGAAAGTTCCATTTAAAAAGGGCTCCATGATGAACATGAACCCCTTTTTACACCAGCCACCGGATCGGTCAACCGATCCTTAAACGATCGGCATTAAGCTACCCGGCTCGCTTTTTTTATTATTTCCCCGGTCAAAGGCGTTATACCTTTTTCAGCAACCCCGGCAGCGTTACATCCGTCACATCCGTAGAGCCCAGCGGTGTCGGAAGGTTAACCCGATCCTGCAACCACATTTCGCCCATCATTTTATTCAGGCCGCGATCGAGTCCGGTAACCAGACCGGCGCCTGGCGTAAAGGTTAATTCGCCAAACCAGATCTGTTCTTCATGGATATACCAGTCAACGCGAACGTAATCGAACTCTTTCGCCAGCGTTTTACTTAATTCCAGGGCCTGTTCCAGCTTCGGCATCACCTGTTGAATATCCAGACCGGTATCGCGGATTTTATACCAGGCTTCGCTCAGATTATTCACGTAGAAATTCATCGAGAGCGCCGGGTTGCTGCGGTTATAGATAACCTGCAGCACATATTCGAAATTGCCGTCCTTTTTATTGAACATGTGAAACTTATAATCGATCGGCGCGCTTTTCCCATCGCCAATATACTGTTCAACCAGAATGCGCGGCTTGATATAACGATAATGTATCTCGCGCGCCTCTTCAGAAAAGTCTTTGCGCAGCCACTCCTGACAGCGATTAACAATCAGCTGCTTTTGCAGGCTGTCCGGCTCCTCCAGCAGAATTTCCACCATATTAGAGCCGTGGTTAGGCTTAACCACCGTATTCTTCAGGCCTGGCAGACTCAGCAGCGTCGTGGGATCGCTGGTTTCATGTACCAGTGGGATCAGGTATTCATTGCCAATAGTATCAGCGATATAGTCGCGAACCGTAAACTTGTCGGAGAGCTTGCTGTAGCGCGCGTAGTCACCGTTGACGAACTTACGGTATAACACTTTCTCGTTGAACAGCCTGGGTTCACGAATATTGGGTAGTCTTTTAAACTTATGAAAATAATGAATACGGTCCTGGTATGCCCACGGCATTTTTTTTACAAAATAAAGAACGCTTCTTCTTAATTCATCTTTAAACTTAGACATCTTAACCTCATTTGTAAGTTTTGTAGTTGAGTGAGGAAACGTGGATCTTGTGGATGACGCCATGTTTGAAGAAGTAATTCATTACGGTCAGGGACAGGATTTCTGTGATTAAAACACTCCACGCCGCGCCGATCAGTCCGAAGCTGGTAATTAAAAACCAGGATAACGGTACGCTGATTGCCATCAGGCAGAGAATTTTCTTCAGCAGATAATTAAAACCTCCTTCTTTGACCATATAACGATATGCAACTGTCCCCATTGACGAAAAGCAGGTTGCTAATGACAATAACGTAATGAGACTTCCCGACTGTGTGTAATCTTGCCCATAAAGGGTAATAATAATGTTCTCACCGTACAGGGTTACGATAAGCAGCATTAATAGTGAAATAACCATGACATAGCCATTCAAACGCGCAGTCAGTTTTAATGCCCTTTCTGACTGTTCCCTGAATATTTCCGTAAAACTGGAGGTAATGATTGCCGCAGGAATAAATATCCATGAAGCGGAAATAATATTCGCTGCGTTAAATAGCCCAACATCCTTCGCAGTCCCTACGCTGACCAGGAAAAATTGCGCCATTTTTATCTGTATTGAAATAAATATGCTCGAAATGGCTAATGGCAGTCCGGCATAAATTAAATAACGCAGATAATTGCCGCTTTTGCCGCGCGGCGGGGCTTCGTCGCTATAACGTTGATAAAAGGTATACCTTTTAATCAGGTAAGGCACCAACGTTACCACCACAATCGAGAGCGTCAGCCAGAGCGGACTCAGCTTAAGCCAGGCAATGCTGAAACTGATAGCAAAGCTCAGCAGCATACCCACAGTGTTAGCAAGCGTATTAAACCGGGACGCCAACTGTGCGTTATTGAAAACGCTAAACGTATCCTGTGTAACAAACATCGCTGACAAAAATGCGGCCAGCGCAAAGGCGAGATAGTTCTCACGCATGTGGTAGTACATCCATGCCAGTAACGGCAGGGAAAGCAGCAGCAATAAGGCCAGACGCAGCTTTTTGGCAATGGTCATCAGACGTACGCCCTTCTGCGCGTTTTTGCTGATGCGCTTAAACAGAATGGTTTCCGTGCCAAAAATTGCGATAGTTTGCACCACTGAGAACAGCGATGTGGAAAATGACATTTGACCAAATACCGTGGGCCCAAAAGATTTCGCCACATAAGACGTGACAAAAATGACGCCAAATATGGAAACGAATTTTTCAGATATCATCCAGGCGGCGTTGGACATTACACTGTATTTCATCGACGCATCCTTTGTATTTCTCACAACTCACATATGAAAACGACATCCATGTTTAAAACGTACAATTACGCACAGTGAATTCTGGCGACACAAACTTTAAAATCCACACCCGCTAAACGGTTATTTAATAACGGCCTTTTGATTTTTTATTGAGATTATTCTCATAGGTAATCTAATAAAAAATGGCCTTTTAAATTACTTGTAAACGATTTCATAAAATTTATTTTGAATGACAACCCTGGCATAAATTTGCCGTTACGCAACTCCACCGAAACGTTAAAGGTCATCGAAATCGTTTCACCTGATGGGGAGAGAATTTATAACAAAACGCAGTGCTGAGAAAGGCATGGGCCGAAGGCAAAGATAAAATAAGAGAAATCCCATGATGATATTTCTACAGGATAACTTAACTTATTGCTTGCCATTCAAATCGCGCACTTTAATACGCTGCTCTAATATTCCAGGGGATCAGATCCATTTATTATTGCAGCCATTCTCATCCATTAATTGATTAGAAAGGTAACAGCATTTATGAGAAAGTCACGATACACCGAAGAGCAAATCACCAATGCGATTAAAGCTTCTGAGTGTGGCGTTAAGGTCAGAGATATTTGTGAAGATCTGGGGATTTCAGAAGCGACCTTTTATAGCTGGAAGAAAAAATATGCCGGACTCTCGTCCGAGGAAGGGAGAAAAATCAAAGAGTTAGAAGAAAAACTTCAGGCACTCAGCCGCGAATTACAGACGTTGAGTTCTGATAAGGCCATGCTGCAAAGCGTGGTAAAAAACTTCTTTACGACGAATGATAAACGCCAGGCAGTTAATTATTTACAGGATACTTTCGAGATTGGCACACGCCGCAGCTGTCGCCTGCTTGATATTAGCCGTAGTGTTTATCATTATCCGTCCGGGCAATGTGATAATCATTGAATAAGTCATTATCAAAAACACAGGATAAATCTGATAAGCAAAGATGTGTGAAATTAATTAAAATTTTAAGAAGCAGCCATTCGTACCATTTTTTCCTGAACTATTTCAGTTCAGGCGCGATTGTTTTTTTAGGCTTTCTTTTATCTCACTCACATTAAAACCCTTTATTTCAGGCATTTCCCGACCTTTTTTCCTTTACCCACAGAGGGAAAGAGGCCGGGAAGCACTTTAACTCTACTAATCATCACCTCTCTAACGGCCCTCTTTCATTCAATCTGGCTTATCTTTTCCAGAGTATTCTGTACCGTCGAAATAGCAGGATTGTCCCGCTGCGGAGGATCGGAAAAGCGCAAAAAAGGACAGCAAAGCGGGTTTATCCAGACACAACTCTTAACGATAGCTTTAGGCATACTAATTATTAGTTGTTAAAGATAGCTTTTCAGCGCTACAAAAAGCCATTTTACTTTCATGATTCTTACCATTTTTTTGCGACAAGCTCCGCTTTGCCGCTTCGTTTGCGAAACTAAACTAAAGCCATCTCTGGATCGCGATAAGCGCCATAATGCGATCCAGAACACATCAATTATACAGTAGAATAGCTTGACATTGGACGTCCTAAACGAAAACGATTTAGCGAAAATTCTGATAGCACTGTCGGGGGGAATTTATGGCAAGACAATCATAGAGTTAGTGTAGAATTTGCTGTAAAAATCAGCGCTTAAAGGTTAAGCATAATCTTAATATCAGGACCAATTTATATCTACCGCAATATTAGCCCGGTTTCAGCAAAGATTTAATTTTTTTATCAGGCATTTTTTCACGTAAACGCGGTCATTTAAGCGGAATTAAATTAAAAACAGTCAAAATGCAGTGAGGGTTTTCTTAAAATAGCGCTGCTGGCTATTTTGGGCCCGCAGCGCGTTTTAAGAAATTATGGAGAAATATCCAGCGGTTTTATAGCCGGCTCGGGCTTAATGCGAATAGCAATCACTACGCCAATAATTAAACAACCTGGTCCTGTTAACGTTAACAACGGCGGCCAGCTTTGACGCAGCATAAAGGTATAAGCAAGTCCGGCCAGCGTTTCAAAAACAATAAGCGGGCCAACCAGTACCGTCGGTAACCGCTGGCAGGCTTCATTCCAGCACAGCGTGCCAATCCATGAGCAAAACAGGCCAATCGCCAGCATTAACGGAATAAACACCTGCGGACGCGGGCCGAAAGGCAATGCGAAATCGGGCTTTGTCCAGTGCAGCATCAGAGCGACCAGCAGCCATGCCAGCAGCGCCACCGGCAGCGTGGCCACGCCCTGTGCCGTCGCCCAGGTGCCCGGCTTTTTATCAGGATTTGCACGTAGCCAACGGGCGTTGCGCAGCGGATACCAGGTCCAACAAATGACCGCCAGTATCGCCAGTAAGATGCCGCTCAGATAGCGCCCCGGCTCAATATCACGTGCCGCGCCCTGCAATTCCGCCACGTTAACGCAGAGCAAACCGAGAACGATCAGCAGCAACGCAGGCATCAGCTTACGCCAGGCCAGCCGCCCTTCGTGCCGTCCATACAACAGATTCGAGGTCACCGACATCACCACCGGCAGCGTACCAATAATCATGGTTGAGACGGGCGCGCCGGTGCGCTGAATCGCGGCGGAAAGACAGGTGTAATAAAGAAGGTTGCCGACCAACGTCAGGCGTAAGGCTTCGGCCCAGTCGCCACGTGATAAACGTTTCAGCCGATGGCGATCGTGCCAGGCCAGCATAACGGCGATGAGGCCAAAGGCGACATAGCGTCCGGCTGACAACAGTGTTGCGGGATACTCTGGTACCAGCAGCGGGCCGATAAAAATCAATCCCCACAGCAGGCCCGCAGCCAGCGCAAAAAGAACTCCATGAAGCATAGCGATCTCATTAACAGGTGTATGAACCGCTATTTTGCCGGGGCCAGCCAGGAAAATATTGTATGAGATTGCGCTCGCGGCGCGTTAGTTCCGCCGCGATTCGCTACTTTTATCGGGCGGAGCCGATAATCTGCTTTTGATAGCGCACGGGGGTAATGCCGTAGCGATGAGCGAAAGCCCGCGTCAAATGCGCCTGATCGCTCAGCCCAACGCTAAGGGCGACTTCAGCAGCGCGATGACCCTGCGCCAGCAACCGTTTGGCTTCAAACAGGCGAAAAGCCATCAACATCTGATGCGGCGTAACATGAAACTCTTGCTTAAACTGCCGCAGAAAATGGAACGGGCTGAGCGAGACCAGATCCGCCAGTTCTGCCAGCGTGACCGGTTGCGCATAACAGTCGCGCAGATAGTCGCGTACGCGATCGAAACGCAGCCCTTTTTCAGGCAGATTTTTTTGCGCAATCCGCGCGTGCGGACGAAACAGCTCGATAAGCTGGAGCATCTGTCCCTGCGCCGTTAGCGAATCGGGCGCCTGCCACAGCGCGGCGATCGCCTGCGAAAGCTGACGCGAAACGGGGAAATTCTCTTTTACTACGTCGGGAAACCACCAGCCGCGTTCACCTGTAACCTTTTCCAGCACTAACGGATCGATATAGATCATGCGATACCGCCAGCCCTCTTCGCCGATCGATTGGCCGGTATGCAGTTCATCCGGGTTCATCATGACCAGCGACTGCGCAGGCGCCACATGACTAGCGCCGCGATAGCGAAAACGCTCCGCGCCAAAGTCAATTGCGCCAATCCCGAAGGCCTCATGGGTATGAGGCTCGAAAGCGTAGCGTGAAATATGCGCCTGATAGAGTTCAACGCCGGGCAGCGCGCTTAGCTGGCGAAACTGGGCGCGATCTTTTTCACTGGGAAACTGTTCCGGCACACCCTGCACGTTGATCTCCTGGATGGTTTAAAACCTGAACATGGCAGCTACGCGCTGATAACGCAAAAGGCGCCCCTGGCTTTTCATTACTTACAGATAATAAAGCGGAAAACCGACAAAAAGGGAACGTCGGCTAACGTTTTTGAACAGATCGGCGGCGACATTGTGTAAAGCCAGCAATGGAGAGGAAGCGAAATAGCGCGCCAGGCAGCGGCGGAAAATGAACAGAGAGCGACGCTACCGGTCGCCCTCGCGAAGATTAATGTGCAGGCAGCTGGAACGTTGAAACCGTATTTTTCAGGTAGTTAACCTGCTCTTCAAGTGAAGATGCTGCGGAGGCGGACTCCTGTACCAGCGCCGCGTTCTGCTGCGTAACGCCATCCATCTCCGTTACCGCCAGCTCGATCTGATGAATACCACGACTCTGCTCATCGGACGCCGTAGACACTTCCTGCATCAACGCGTTTACGCGCGTCACGGAATCGATAATGTTGGCAATCGCCTCGCCGGTTTTGCTCACCTGCTGAGAACCCTGACTGATATTCGTTACCGACTCTTTAATCAGCGTTTCAATCTCGCGGGCGGCGGCGGCGCTACGTTGCGCCAGATTACGCACTTCGCCAGCCACAACAGCGAATCCACGCCCTTCTTCACCGGCGCGCGCCGCTTCCACCGCCGCGTTCAGCGCCAGGATATTGGTCTGGAAAGCGATGCTGTTAATCACGGTAGTGATCTCTTCAATTTTGCGCGAGCTTTGGGTAATGCCGCTCATGGTGGTAATCACCTCTTTCGACACTTTATCACCGCTCTGCGCCGCTTTTACCGCTTCTTGCGTCAGGCGCGTCGCCTGATAAACGTTATCGGTATTCTGTTTCACCGTCGCGCTCAGCTCTTCCATGCTGGCCGCGGTTTGCGTCAGCGCTGACGCCTGCTGCTCGGTACGTGAAGAGAGGTCGATATTACCGGCGGCAATTTCCTGTGAAGCATTAGCTACGCTGTGACAGGAATCGCGCACCTGGCTGATAATCTGGATCAGTGAAAGGCGCATTTGCTCAATGGATCGCATAACCTCTGCGATTTCCGTGCGCGAGGTGGCGCTGACCGGTACGGTATGCTGCAGCTGTCCTGCCGCAATTTTGCTGCACTGATCTTTCGCCGCCAGCAGCGAATCCAGCAGATACTTTTTCAGCAGGAAATAGATCAGGGCAATAATGCACACAAGCAGCACGGCGAACACCACCAGCATCATTACTGAGAAATTAAAGTCTTCCTGCGCGGTTGAGTTCAGCTGTTTGGCATAGGCTTCATGCAGCGCCAGCACTTTATCCAGCGCAATTTCATACTGACGATCCAGTTTCGCAACCGTCATAAGCTGGTTGGTAAAGCCCGCCTGATCGCCGTTATGGGCAGCCGCCAGCAGCGGCTCGATGCCCTGCTGCTTATAATCCAGCCAGGTGCGCTGGTATTCTGCCAGCAGCCCATCTTCATTCGCCAGGCGCGGCGCCTTCACATAGGCCGCAAAAGCGTCATCCATTTTCTGCACCAGCGCTTCCACACCTGACAGCCTGGCGTTGGCGCTTTCCACATCGCCTTTTTCCAGCTGCTTCATATATTCCATCAGATGTACGCGGAGGTTACGGCTGTGGTTAATCGGATCGATGATCGATAACACCACACGAATTTCTTTATTAACGTTATCCAGCGAGTTGTTACTACGAACAAACAGCCAGGCGTTTGTCAGGGAACTAATGAGAAATATTGCCAGTAGTGTTATCAGAATAAACAATGAACAGCGTTTAATAGTCATTAACAGCGTCTCTCTATAAAACCGTACCAGTAATATCGGCATTAATCGCAGGCCATTTAAGTATTCTTGAGGTTAAAAAGCGAAGAGCCGGGTTAAACGGTGATATCGCACTGAATAATAAGTAAAAAATATTAAAGACTTTTTATAAAAGTCCTTGCGGCCTCAGGAAGCGCTTTAGTCAGAAATGACGGTTTTAATTGGGCTGAGCGCATAACGCTCTGGAAATTTTTGCCGCCTTTCAGCACCCATGAAAAGCCGCGAAAAGCTGGATGACGGAGAAGACGGTTCAACGCCGCCAGGCATTATCTGTAATTTACGCTTTTTACCGTTAGGGTCATCGCACTGTCATATCCCGCACGTAACACTCCAGAGCTGCGCTATCACTTCTTTTGCGAGGCCCGTTATGAGCGAGAACCACACCTGGAACGCCGCGTCATCCTCTGCGTCAGCGCGTCCCGATTTAAGCAGTAAGCACAGTAAAAAAACCGCACTGGCAGCGATCGTTTTGATCATCGCCGGGCTTATTTTTGCGGGCGTGAACCTGTTTGCCGATGTGGAAGCGTCAGGCCAGGTGGTGACCAGCTACCTTCCCTTTGTGCTGTTGGGACTGGCGCTGGCGATCGCGCTGGCCTTCGAGTTTGTGAACGGCTTCCACGATACGGCTAATGCGGTAGCGACGGTGATCTATACCCATTCGCTGACGCCCGGTATCGCGATTTTCTGGTCAGGACTATGCAATTTTGCTGGCGTGCTGCTTTCCAGCGGCGCGGTCGCCTTTGGTATTATTTCGCTGTTGCCGATGGAGCTGATGTTGCAGGCCAGCAGCGGCAACGGCTTCGCTATGATCTATGCGCTGCTCTTTTCCGCCATGATCTGGAACCTTGGTACCTGGTATCTCGGCTTGCCCTCTTCTTCTTCACATACGCTGATTGGCTCGATTATCGGCGTTGGCGTGGCGAACGCAATTAACCACGGGCGCAGCGGACTGGAGGGCGTCAACTGGGATCAGGCGCTGAATGTCGCTTATGCGCTACTGTTTTCGCCGCTGGTTGGCTTTTTCAGCGCCGCGCTGCTGCTGCTGGCGATGAAAAAATGGCTGCCCAATCGCCAGCTTTACCAGGCGCCGGAAGGAAAGCAGGCGCCGCCGGGCTGGATCCGCGCGATGCTGATTTTAACCTGTACCGGCGTTTCCTTTGCCCACGGATCGAATGACGGCCAGAAAGGAATGGGGCTGATCATGCTGATCCTGGTCGGTACGATGCCAATCGCCTATGCCCTGAACCGATCGGTGCCGCCGGAACAGATTCCGCGCGTGGCGGCGCTGGCGCAGATCACCAGCCAGCAGCTTATCGATCAACAACCTGTGCCGCCGCAGCCGCGCGATGTGCTGATGCAGTTTATGCGTAGCGGTGACAATACGCCGCAGGTCGCGCCCGCGCTGGGCGCGTTGCTGGACAAAATCGGCAGGCAGATTAAGCAGTACGGCTCAATGGAAAATATTCCGGCGCAGCTGGTCGCCAATACCCGTAACGATATGTACCTGGCGGCGGAGAGCATTAAGCAATTGAAAGCGGCCGAAGCGGCGTTTCCCCCTGACACGCAGAACAACCTTAACGCGATGAAAAGCGAACTGGATAACGCGACCCGCTTTATTCCGCTGTGGGTGAAAGTGGTGGTGGCGCTGGCGCTCGGTCTGGGCACCATGGTGGGCTGGCGTCGTATTGTCATTACCGTCGGCGAGCGGATCGGCAAAACGCATCTGAGCTACGCGCAAGGTGCCAGCGCTGAGCTGGTGACGGTAGCGACCATCGGTGCGGCGGACGCCTTCGGCCTGCCGGTTTCCACCACTCACGTTTTATCCTCCGGCGTGGCTGGCACCATGGCGGCTAACCGTTCCGGCCTGCAAACCGCTACCTTGCGTAATCTGCTAATCGCCTGGGTATTAACGCTGCCGGTCTCGATCCTGATCTCCGCCCTGCTGTTTATGCTGTTTATTCGCCTGTAAATACAGAAGGCGCATTCGTGCGCCTTCTTTATTTATAACGCCCGGCTACGGTTTGTCCGGCTTCAGTTTCCTGCGCATGGAAGGGAAAGAAACGGGCAGCGAAAAAGGCGTCGCCTTCTGGTAACGATAAATTACCTATACTTTACTTTTCATTCACAGGAGGTACCGATGGCGGATATACAACTGCTGGACACGCTGGAGCCTGGCAACAACGAATCACCAACCCATAAATATGAGATTTATGGCTCTGATGAAGCAACCCCGGAATATGCTCTGATTTTTACCCGTGCCAACCAGAGCGACGCCTGGCAGCAGAATGGCAAACTGCAGTTTGCCGCAGCGGATGAGAAGCAGGAAGCGAACAGCGGCGCGATGGGCTATGGCTCTGGCGACAGCCTGCCGGAACTTCGTGATTTATGGCAGGAGGCGAAAGATCGTTGCCAACAGCACTATCAGGAAAACCGATAAAAGTGGCGGAACCAGCAAGATGCGTAACAATGACAGGGCGGCCTTTGCCGCCCTGCTGCATAACTGACGCGTTACAGAATAGCCGCAACGGATTTCGCCAGCTGCGCTTCCAGCACCGGTTTCGCCTCTTCAAACTTCAGATTAACCTTGTTGGCGTTGGAGACGACGCGCGTCTGATACTTCATGCGATTGCCATCCGCCGTGCTGGTTTGCAGCTTAACGCCGGAGGTTCCCTGACGCAGCGCCGCAATATTATCGGTGGTTACTTTGTTTTTGCTGCGCTCGGAAATTTGCAGATCGGTAACCATGGTGTAGTTAACATCTTCCACCATCGCATCGGCCGCCATACCGGCCAGGCCTAAAGCCAGGCCCGCGCCCAGTACCGCGCCGCCTGAATTGCTGTTGTACGCGGTAATACCGCTGCCCAGCGCTGCGCCAGCGACGGCACCTTCATAGCCGCTACCCAGCAGGCCCTGCGCTTCACGCAGATCCATTTTGTCCGCTTTCAACACGTTGGCCTGGATCCAGTAATAAGCCGCGTCAGGCGAGGTGACGACGGTGTAGCCTTTGGCACGTAAATCCTGCGCCAGCAGGCCGGAGAGATCGCTCATATCCTTATCAGAGGTATTTTTTACCTGGATATAAACGGTTTTCTCAGAGGAAGGCTCCAGCCAGATGGTCTGGCTCATCTGTGTTTTTACTTCCAGATTGCGTTTTTTAATCGCCGTTGTCATTGCGCTACAACCTGAAAGCAGAACAGCAGAAAGAGCAATAGCGACCACCGCGTGTTTTTTATATTCCATTTTCCTGTCCTTAATGGAAAGAGCAAAATGCTCCTGATTTGAGTAAAGTTGTATTTATCATCTGCTGGCATCAATGACTGCCGCAGCAAAATTTGAAATACCGTACTGATTAACCGGTAAAAATAAACGAAATAATAAAAACCCATAACACTGCTTTCGCACCGTTAATAATTTGATGTTTTTATTCACGCATAAAAAATAAATAAAAGGCTGAAAACACTTTTTCAGCTAATCGCATCCCGGCCCGCAGAAGGCAGCCTTAGCGCTGTAATAGTTTCGTCGTAATTTATCATAAAAAAATCAAACTGACAGCTAAGCCCATGGATAATTTCTGTTTTTTTCAAGCGATAATAAAGTCAAACCCTCTGTTATCGGCAGCAACGATAAAAGCTTTATATAAACTAACCATTTTTCCAGGCAATTTAATATCAGCATTATTATTTAATTGATAATAGATTTATACCTTACGAATTTGGCGGACGCCTCCGCAAACAGGACAGCAAGAATTAAATGTTTCTCAGCAATAGTGAATATTGCCCGACAGTATGCCGCCACAGGACGGAATATTTCCGGGCTTTTATAAGAAATATTTTGCTGTCGCGAGCCGCTTTAATTAACCCCCAACGGGAATAGAGGCTGACGCTGACGTTACGGCTTGCCGTTATAGCCATCCCAATAAGTAGCGATAGCGCCATCCAGCAAGATCGTGCGACGTTTTTCCGGCTGATCGGCGGTGTATTGATGCATAAGAAAAAAGCTTTTTTGCGCTTCAGGCGCAAAGGGGCTGTTTCCCGCAACGTCGCCAGCTTGCTGTTGGCTAAAGCAGTTTACCCGCTGCTGTGCCTGCGCCAGCGTAAAGCCAGCGGCCCGATCTTTTTTACCCTGGTCATAAAACTGACTGAGGAATTGCGCCATTAAGCGGATGTTATCGGCGGTCAGCGGACGCGTATTGGGGTCAAAATGCAAGCGAGCTATTTGATGAGCCATATGACGGGCATTTTTATCCACGCTGGTTTGAGATCCTGCGCACGCTGTAAGCAGTAGCGGAAGAGTAAAAATAACGGAAAGGCAAAATTTACGTTGCATGATTTATATCCCTATAAAAGAACGTGTCTCGCAATATACGCCCAGCCGCTTATTTTTGCTTAAAAAAAACCTGCTAAAGCAGGTTTTCTTAAGCGATCGCCAGAACAAAAAGCGGCTTATCAGAATGGAATATCGTCGTCGAAATCCATTGGCGGTTCATTGTTCGCAGGGGCGCTCTGCTGCGGACGAGCCGGTGCCTGCTGGCCGCCACCGCTGAACTGATTACTGCCCTGCGGCTGCTGAGGTTGGCCCCAACCGTTGTTGTTGCTGTTGCCGCCGCCCATGCCGCCACCGGCCTGAGCGCCCGCGCCGCCCTGACGGCCGCCGAGCATCTGCATAGTGCCGCCGACGTTGACCACCACTTCCGTGGTGTAACGTTCCTGGCCGCTCTGATCCTGCCATTTGCGCGTTTGCAGAGAACCTTCGATATAAACCTGAGAACCTTTACGCAGGTATTCACCCGCCACTTCTGCCAGTTTGCCGAACAGCACAACGCGGTGCCATTCCGTTTTCTCTTTGGTCTCGCCGGTTTGCTTGTCACGCCAGCTTTCGGAAGTCGCCAGCGTAATATTCGCTACGGCTCCCCCATTCGGCATATAACGCACTTCCGGATCCTGACCCAGATTCCCGACAAGAATCACTTTGTTAACGCCTCTGCTGGCCATGTTCGCGTCTCCCGATGAGTATTCACTAAAGTCTAAACGGTAAATTCTACCACGCTAGCCTGCCCGATCATACTTCCGAGCAAGCTTCCAATAATGAAGATCTTTTTGCACCGTTGCAACAGACCACTGGATATACATTCAGTTATTTTTTGTGCCATAATGACCTGTTTAGTCCTGCCGTAGCGTTACGGGCATGGTGAGTCTGCGTTAATCCGGGAAATGTGAATGGATAAGATTGAAGTCCGGGGTGCCCGCACCCACAACCTGAAAAACATCAACCTGATCATCCCTCGCGACAAACTGATCGTTGTCACCGGCCTGTCAGGTTCCGGGAAATCCTCGCTGGCGTTCGATACGCTGTATGCCGAGGGACAGCGCCGCTATGTGGAATCCCTTTCCGCCTATGCGCGTCAGTTTCTGTCGCTGATGGAAAAACCGGATGTCGATCATATAGAAGGCCTGTCGCCGGCTATTTCTATCGAGCAGAAATCCACCTCCCATAACCCGCGATCGACGGTGGGAACCATTACTGAAATTCACGACTATCTGCGCCTGCTGTTCGCCCGCGTCGGCGAGCCGCGCTGCCCCGATCACGGCGTGCCGCTGGCGGCGCAGACGGTGAGTCAGATGGTGGATAATGTGCTGGCGCAGCCGGAAGGCACGCGTCTGATGCTGCTGGCGCCGGTGGTGAAAGATCGTAAAGGCGAACATACCAAAACGCTGGAGAACCTGGCGACGCAGGGCTACATTCGCGCCCGTATTGACGGCGAAGTCTGCGACCTTTCTGATCCGCCGAAGCTGGAGCTGCAAAAGAAACATACCATTGAAGTGGTTATCGATCGCTTTAAGGTGCGTGAAGATCTGGCGCAGCGGCTGGCGGAATCCTTTGAGACCGCACTGGAACTCTCCGGCGGCACGGCGATTGTTGCCGATATGGACGATGCCGATGCGGATGAACTGCTGTTCTCCGCTAACTTCGCCTGCCCGATCTGCGGCTACAGCATGAGAGAACTGGAACCGCGCCTGTTCTCGTTCAACAACCCGGCGGGCGCCTGCCCGACCTGCGACGGCCTTGGCGTACAGCAATATTTCGATCCTGAGCGCGTGGTGCAAAATGGCGAGCTGTCGCTGGCCGGCGGCGCGATTCGTGGCTGGGATCGCCGTAACTTTTATTACTTCCAGATGCTGCGTTCGCTGGCGGAACATCTGAAATTCGATGTCGAAGCGCCTTTTAATAGCCTGAGCGAAAAAGCGCGCCAGGTGATCCTTTACGGCTCCGGCAAGGAAAGTATCGAGTTCAAATATATCAACGATCGTGGCGATACCTCGGTGCGCCGCCATCCGTTCGAAGGCGTGCTGCATAATATGGAACGTCGCTATAAAGAGACGGAATCCAGCGCGGTACGCGAAGATCTGGCGAAATTTATCAGCAACCGCGCCTGTGCCACCTGCGAAGGGACGCGCCTGCGTCGTGAAGCGCGCCACGTTTATGTTGAAGACACTACGCTGCCGACCATTTCCGATATGAGCATCGGCCATGCGATGGACTTTTTCCGCAATCTGAAGCTGAGCGGCCAGCGCGCCAAAATCGCTGAAAAAGTGCTGAAAGAGATTGGCGATCGCCTGAGCTTCCTGGTCAACGTCGGCCTGAACTATCTCTCCATGTCACGCTCCGCCGAAACGCTGTCGGGCGGCGAGGCGCAGCGTATTCGTCTGGCAAGCCAGATCGGCGCGGGTCTGGTCGGC